>JAEEGK010024065.1_pt1 | contig 12654 bp, 10 predicted proteins | sample 8958771 | NCBI WGS metagenome assembly JAEEGK01 (sample SAMN16246547, study PRJNA631951) | gut metagenome | biome: gut microbiome; feature: rumen; material: SC-attached | host: Bos | place: Iran: Karaj | collected 2018-10 | reverse complement strand
ACCCATTCTTCTACTCATTCCTCCTGATAAAACTATGCAAGAATACAATTTTTGACCATTCATAAACATCATCTGTAAAAAAATAAAATCAAAATAAATTTAAAAAAAAGAAAAATATTGGTCAATTGAAAATATCAATTAACCACTTAAAATCTATTCATTTACATGAACATCCGCTTCGCTGTCAAATGGATTGGTACGGATAGCGAGTGAAATCATGTAAGGATAGTATTTCTTAAGGTATTTTAAATAGTAAACCCATTCATATACCAATTTAGTGTAAACTCTCTTCATGTCACCGTTTAAGTGATTGAAATCAGCATCTTTAATGTCTGAGAATTCACCTCTGCGGGAAAGCTCCTCATCCAAATGCAATAAAGCAAGCAAGAGTGAGGAGAATTCATCTTTCTCTAAAAGATTAGGGTTGTTGATGAGGTTTACTAAAAATTCTCTCTTTTCCATAAGAATTGAATGAATGTTTGTCAAGAACTCCTCTCTTTCTTCTGGCGGAATATCCGCTTTGAAGTCAAGACCGTTTTCTTTCAATTCCTTCATCTTATTATCGAAATCCTTTTCTTCCCAGTTCCTGATATCCTTTAGGTTTTCAGTGTTGATCTTGTTCTTATTGACTTTGCTGAGTTCAGCTAAAAGATCATTTCCAATTTCTGAGAAGAAAGTACCCATAAGCATGTCTATTTTCTCTAAAATAGCTTCATGTTCCTTTTTGCCCATTATGCCTTCAAGCAGGAATGCGACAATCAATATGTCAATTGGAATGAAACCTATATGTTTCCAAAGATAAGCAATAATCTCTTCACCATCTCCAAAGATAAGATATCTGGCTAAAAAGATGACAACAGCCAAGACAAACATGATTATTGCAAATCTGATTTTCCAACTTCTTTCGTTGTTATCTCTCATTTTATAAACTCCAATAAAAATTATACAAATTAATAATCACTATAAGACTTTTTAATCGAATAAGCAAATAATTGTTAATTAATTTATATTAGTAGTTTATTCCTTTAATTTAATAAAGTATTCGTTTTAAGAAGTAGGAATTGAATTCGTTAAGTAATCAGTAGCCAGGGTCAAATTTAAAAACTTTAGCAGCTAATTTCAAGCCAGTATCTCTAACAAAAGTATTTATTAATAAATAAGCTACAATCCATCTTAAAGGCCATAAGATTAAACAGTTTTCCATTGAAATTCCATTTCCAGTTAAATAAAATGGAATTACACCAAAAATGATTGGCATAATAATGCTCATCATAAAACTAATCCAAAATGCGACAGGATTCCATAATCCTTTAATAAAATCTAACATAATACATATCTCCTATAGTAAATTTTTTAAAATATTTTATAAAACCTGTTAAAAATAGAATAAATAATTTTTTTAAAATATTTTATCTACTATTTAAAGACTTTAAAAAGCAATTCAATTAGAATTGTAAAAAAAGAATTATTTAATTTGAAAAAATAAACAAATTAAAATAAAAATGATTTTTGAAAAAAATTGAAAAATAGAATAATGATTAAATTATTCTAAAATCCATAAATAATTCAAACTATTCAAAATTTGGGTAGTTTGGACTTTCGTTAGTGATCATCAATTCATGAGGATGTGATTCCTTGATACCACTTGCAGTGATTCTAACGAAACGAGCAACTTCCTTCATGGTTTGAATGTCACGAGCACCACAGTATCCCATGGAAGACTTTAATCCTCCAACCAATTGGAATACAACTTCAGCTACAGTTCCCTTATATGGAACTACACCTTCTACACCTTCAGCCACTAATTTTGAATGCTTCATGTGAGTACCTTTATCCACTTCTTGGAAGTATCTGTCAGCTCCACCACCGGATCCACCAGTCATAGCTCCAATGGAACCCATTCCACGGTAGGTTTTGTATTTTCTACCATTCATGGTTACTACATCCCCTGGAGATTCCAATGTTCCTGCAAGCAAGTTACCAAGCATTACAACATCTGCACCAGCACCAATTGCCTTTGCAATGTCACCGGAGAATCTGAGTCCTCCGTCAGCAATGACAGGAATTCCAGCTTCGCTAGCAACATCTGCAACATCTGCAATAGCTGTAACCTGTGGCACACCGATACCTGCTACAATACGGGTAGTACAAATGGAACCAGGACCAATACCTACCTTAAGACCGTCTGCACCATGAGCAATCAAGTCTTCTGCAGCTTCACGGGTTGCAATGTTACCCATACATAAGTCTGCATCAATATTGTCCTTGATGGTTTCTGCAAATTTAACTACATTCATGTTATGAGCATGAGCACAGTCGATTGAAATGATGTCTGCTCCAGCTTCATCCAATGCCATAGCTCTGTCCAAATCGAAAGGACCACAAGCTGCTGCAACTAAGTATTTACCATTCTTATCAAGTGCAGCATTAGGGTGTTGATCTTGATTTAAGATATCCTTAATGGTAAGAATACCTACCAAATCACCATCTTCACTAACAACAGGCAATCTTTCAACCTTGTTTTCATAAGCGATATCCAATGCCTCTTCAGAAGGGGTGTTCTCTTTGATTGTAACAACTTCAGAGGTCATTATGTCCTTGACTAATTTTTTGGAATCAGATTTTAGGAAAGGTCTTACATCTCTTTTTGAGATGATTCCTACAATCTTCTCGTTTTCAATAACAGGAAGACCGCTAACTGATTCGTTTTCCATAATGTCTTGGACAGTTTCAATGGAAGATTCAGGACTGATTGTCACTACATCACGTACGGTAATGTCTTCAGCGCTTTTTACTTTTTTAACCTCTTCCACTTGTGCCTCTTGAGTGATGTTACGGTGAATAACACCGACTCCTCCTTCTTGAGCAAGTGCAATAGCTAAATTTGCTTCAGTAACTGTGTCCATTGCAGCACTCATAATAGGGATATTTAATTGGATGTCTTTAGTTAAGTTTACTTTAGTCTCTACATCCTTTGCTTCAATCCAGGAAGCGTTAGGAACTAATAAAAAATCATCATAAGTGTAACCAGGTTTTGCATTATATATCTTATCTGAAAATTGCAATTTTTTTCCTCCTAAAAATTGTAAAAAATAAAAAGTGTAATTAAAAATTAATGAAAATGATTTAAAAAAAATTATCCTAATTTAAAAAAATAAATTAGAATAATTTATAAAATGTAAAAAACTAAGAATATTGAAATAAATTAGTTTTCAAAGGATTTGACAAGCTCTTTTAATTCAGCTACAGCAGTTCTGTCAATGTGTCCGGTGTTTCTGTCTCCACCTACACAAGCAGCTCCTCTAACACCAACTACATCACAGCCAATGTCATATAATGGTTTTAATTGGTCTTTTTTAACAGATCCTGCTAAAGCTACTTTCAATCCATAGCCATGAGCTTCTTCAGTGAATTTTTTACAATCATCAATATCTAAGTAATCAAATAAAGTATGCCCATCTTTAACAGCAGTGTCTAACATAGCTAAATCTGCTCCAGCATCTCTTGCCACTTTAGGAATATCCCATGGACTTACAGCTCCAACTCTATGAGCATCAGCATAACCGGAAGCAACAACAATAGCATTAGGATCTGTATCCTTTACAGTTTTAACTACGTTTTCCATTACTTCTAAAGCTTCTTCATAGTTACTTGGACCGTATAATCCTACTTTAATGTAATCTGCACCAGAAACCAATGCACCCATAGCAGCTAAAGATACGGTTCCAGGCTTGTATGGAACATCTCCTAAAGTTGCACTTACAAGCATGTCATCAGGAGTAAGTTCTCTGATATCCTTAATTACCCAAGGGAAATTAGCACCAAGGGAACCTTCTTTAGGATTTTTTACATCAACTATGTCTGCTCCACCTTCAATGGATTCAATAGCTTCATCATGATTTATAGGACTAATTAATAAAAGCAATCATATTCCTCCAAACTATATAATTTTAATCATTTTGATTCTTAATTTATTTAATTATTTAATTATTATATTTAGTTAATCTTTTAATTATTTAAAATTAACTGATTTTACTTAAAATTTTTATAATGAAATTATTGTTAATTATATAATAATAATTCATATAAATATTTTAGATTATTTATACTTTTATAAATAATAATATAAATACTTTTAATTTTTTATATTGTCTAAATGGCTTTGGAGAAATAATAGAAAAAGATATTGATAAGAAATAGCTAAAAAAGAGAAAGAATCAATGATAAAATAAGATAAAAAAAGAGAAAGGAGTTATATTAACTCCAAAAATAAAATTTTAATTTTTTCTAATGGCTAATGAAAACAATGCAAACAATGATAAAATTGCTAAAGCAAATGGATAACCTGTCTTTTTCTTAGAAATATCTATTTGCTTTTTAGAGCTTTTGATAGGATTTCCATTGGATTTGGAATCTAAATCCTTTTGTGAGCCGTTATCATCATTTTTTCCAAAAAGATCTTCTGGGAAATAGTCGTCCCATGGGAAGTCATCATAATAATCCTCATTTGAATCGTTTTCTGGAGTATCAGGAGTATCTGGATTATCCGGATTTTCTGGAACTTCAGGTTCATCAGGATTATTTTCTCCGCTTTCATTTAAAATAACATCAACACTTGCAGAATCAAGGTTATTTGATTGGTTCATGTCAGGAGTTGAAGAGTTTGCGCTAACGCTATTTACAACTTCTCCTTCCTCCAATGCTTTAGATGAAATGACCAATAATGCGGATTCATTGCTCTCCAAGTCACCTACTTTCCAGATTAGCTCAACGAGATTTCCATCATCATCTTCAATGCTTTCCAATTCACCTTTAGTCAACTCATATATGATAAATTCCAAGCTTTCAGGGAAACTGCCATTTACAATCACTTCACATGCCTTATCAGGTCCATTATTGGTTACATTTATTATCCAATTCACAACCTCATCAACGTAAACCGGATTCTTGTCAGCAATTTTTGTTACAGATATATCACATATTGGAAGTGTTTCCAAACTATCGTTATCATGGTTGTTTTCCTTATTCGGTTCGTAAGTGCTTGTTTCCACATCAGCAAGAACAGTTATGTTCTCATTGGATTTATTGGCCTTTGTGGTGATGTTTAATGAAATGCCATCTCCACTATCCAAATCACCAATAATCCATTCATAGTTTTCTAAATCAAATGAATCATCAGAAGAATTTAACACAATCAAACCTAAAGACTCCAAATCAGACAAGGAAACTGAAACATTGGAAGCATCATCCGGACCGTCATTGGAAACTACAATGATCCAATCCACAATATCTCCATAGTTAACTGTGTCATTTGATGCATCAATATCTATTATCAAGTCACATATTGGATTGATTATCAAAGAGTCGTTATCAATGTTGTTTTCATAATCAGACTCTAATGTGCTTGTTTCCACATCAGCGATTACAGTAATTGAATCATCAGATTTATTGACTTTTGTTGTGATAATCAATGAAACGTTGTCTCCACTCTCCAAATCGCCAATAATCCATTCATAGTTATTCAAATCAAATGAATCATCAGAAGAATTTAGTACAATCAAATCCAATGATTCCAAATCAGACAATGAAAGGGTTACATCAGCTGCATCATCGGGACCATCATTAGAAACGACAACAATCCAATCCACAACATCATCCTTATTTACAGGACTTTCAGATACACTCACTTTAGTTATCAAATCACATATAGGCAAAGCATCAACGCTATCTGAATCATGATTATTGGATCCAATAGGGTCAAATGTATCTGCGCTTACATTTCCATTAAGGATTAAAGGCTTATCTGATGAATTCACTTTAGTTGAAATGACAAAACTGATCTCATCTCCAACCAAAAGACTTGGAATCTCCAATTTATTCTCAGTCAGATTGAAAGTGTCATTTGAACAGTCTAAATAGATCAATTCATCATCTGGATAATCCACTAAGATAACCACTTTACTTGCATTATTTGGCCCATTGTTAACAACGGTTATTGTCCAATTGACAACATCCCCTGGCTTTACAATCTCCTCAGAAGCATTGACTGTAATGGCCAAATCTGCCATGAGAACCCTAATGGTCTTATTGTCCAAGTTATTTGTAAGATTGGAATCCTCTTCAATAGAGGACACATTTACAGGATAGTCAATAAGCCCTGTTTTATTGGTTTGAACATTGATGATTAAAGTCTGATTTTCACCTACATCTAAGTTTCCAATATCCCATATGCCATTTTCAGGGTTAAATGTGCCTATTGAAGGAACGGATGATAAGTAAACCAATCCCTCTGGAATGATTGCACTCACATTCACTCCAGTTGCATTATTTGGTCCATTGTTCTTCACTTTAATAGTGAATTTAACTGTCTTGTTGAAATCTATATTCACTCTGCTTGATCCAATGCCAACAGCTACATCAACGATTGGAATGATCTCAAACTCATTTGTTTCATCTATTTCCTTATAGTAATCATCTTCAAAATGTTCTGCGTAGAGATAATATTTTCCAGGGCTTAATGGATTATCAATGTAATCGCTAATATTAAACTTTATATCTCCAAGAATGCCAGTTGTAAATGTTTCATTCAAGATAATCTCATTGCCTGAAATCATATCAGAAAGCTCATCAGAAGAAGACAATAAGCCGTTTTCACTATTCGGAATCTCTCTGTAGATGATTAGGTTTACCAATTGGTTATCCTCTCTATCGTCCTGATACAAAAGACTTCCGTTCATGCTGTTTTCTGCTCCATCAACTGGATGTATCTCATCATTTCCAGTGACCTTTTGACCTTTTGAGGATATGTAACTCACATTATAGAAGTATATCTCATCCATAGATGCAGTATTATAGATTGCATTTGCAATATTATTGCCTCCAATCAAAGTCAAATTGATTAAAATGTCGCTTTCATTGAAATAACTGATAGCAGGGTCCACATAGGAATCCAAAAGATAGGACCAAGCCTGATTCTTATCAAAATTGGTATTGGATAATGTCATTTTTGACCCATCAGTGTAAATGGCTGAACCGTTACGTGCAGTGTTGAATATGAAATTGGATGAGTCAACTGTATTGTTATCTCCTTTAATGTAAATGGCTCCACCTAATCCGCTTATGATATCAGACTTATTTGGGATTGCAGAATTATTTGAAAAATCAGAAGCAATTATATTGGCATTTGAACCTTCAATATAGATTGCCCCTCCCTTCTTGCTTACATTGTTGAAGCTTAGATTATTCAATATAAGATTGCTGTTTGAGCCTTTAATGTAAATTGCAGCTCCATTTTCACCTGAATTGTTCTTGAAATTGCTGTCATAGACATATGTGTTAGGCCCTTTAATGTATACGGAACCATTCACAAGCTTATGATTTGTGAAATTAGAACTGAAGATGTTTGAATTTGATCCAACCACATAAACGGCAGCTCCATAGCTTGCCCTGTTTGCATCAAAGCTTGAATTCAACACTGAAACGTCAGTTCCATTTATCAATATTCCAGCACCAATGTTTTTAGCGAAATTCTCATTGAATGTGGAATTGACTATTATTGCCTCATTTCCCATTATGAACAATGCGCCACCATCAGTGCCAGTAGCCTTATTCTCATTGAATGTAGAGTTAATAACCCTTACATTGTTTCCTTTTACTTGAATCGCACCGCCCATAGGAGCAGTGTTGTTTTCAAAAATGCATGAATTGATATTCACGCTAATGTTGTTTACCTCAAAACCAGTACTTATAGCACCTCCATAAATTCCAGCACTGTTATTTATGAAAATACAATCAATTATGTCACCATCTGAATGCAATGTGGTGGCTCCTCCCACTCTATTGCAATAATTATTGATGAAAGTGGAATTTGAAACCTTTATTCCAGGACGGAAGCAAAATGCACCTGCATGAGTGGTTTCATTATCGGAAATGGCTGAATTGTTTATGAATAGACAATTTTCAACAGTTCCCTTATTGATCATTGTTTCTGAAACCCCTACTTGCAATCCTCCACCGCAAGCCTGAATGCTCTCATTATTTCTAACGGTATTGTTGATGAATGTGCAATTTCTAACTGTAACATTGTTTGCAGCTATAGCCACATTTGAATATTTCCATGAAAAGCCGTTATAGAAATTAGAGTTTTCCAAGAGGAAATTTGTAGTGTTTGGATAAACATAAATATGCGCACAGAATGTGCTTGCATTATTATGATTGAAATTGCAGTTGCTTATTTGTCCATTGCCTTCCAGATAGTAGACTGCCTTGTCATTTGCGTTGATGAAATTGCAGTTTACCAATTTTACATTAGGAACAGTGACCCTAAAAATTCCAGATAGCTTTTTTGCATCTAAAGTTGCTCTTAGAGCTCCAGAACCGCCACTTATAGTTACGGATTTGTTAACTATAATGACTGTCCCATTTCCGGTAAATGTCTTTCCGTTTAGATTTATTGTATCGCCGGATTTTGCACTGTTAATTGAACTTTGAATGCTGCTGAATGTATTTCCACTAGGGCTGATACTAGATTTTAGAGAACTCTCATCTGAATTAATAGAACTTAAATTGGGACTGTAATCCCCATTCAAGTTGGATAATTCATTCATAGATCCTACACAATCCTCATCCTCATTGCTATTTACAATATTATCACTTATATCTTCATTTAAATTTGTAAAGGAAGATTCAGACTGTGAATCGATTGCAACTGAATTAAAGCTTAAATCCTCTAAATCAGTTGCACTAACAGTTGAAAATGTTAAAAATACACAGAGAATCATACAAATTAAACATATAATTTTTAATTTCAATGTACATAACACCTCATAAAATTTAGAAGAGAAACAAATCCTAAAGAATTCCCAACAATATCTCAAATATGAGTATTGAAAAAGAATTTTTAGAAAATATTTCTCTTCAAAAATAGTTAGTTAGTCATCATTTATAAATTAAACAGTTTTTAGAGGTTTAAAATTGATTTAAAAGTAAAATATTATTTTAATATTAAAATAAGATTATAATTAAAGAGTAATTTATTAAATAAATGATATATTGTATTTAAATTGGAATTAATTAAATTAAATCAATATTTGATTGAAGTTAAAAAATAATTAAAAAAAGAATTTGGATTAAAAAAAAATAATATCCAAAAATGATTATTCCTTCTTATAATAGAAAATAGACTCCAAGAAGTCAAGATTCTTATAGGTTGAATTATCGCTTGAACTTGGGATTATGATTCCATAGCCGGAATATTCCCCTTTTCCACTGTAAATTATAATTGGATCTCCATTATCCATATCTGTTGAATAGACTTGCCTTTGGGAAGGAGTTTCGAATTCGCATTTGAAAATGTCCAAGACATACCAGTCATCATCATCCACACTCACGTAATATGTTTCATACTCTGTGATGTTGAATCCATCGGATTCGATGTTGTATGAATGGTTTGAGTCAATCAGCTGAACTTTACCTTCTCCGCTTAGATATGCATTCCTATCTATTGACAGGTTATAAGGCTCATTGTCCCAATCTTCATGAGGATTCATGTTGTAGCTGTATTTATCAAGAGAGATATTGTCTGCACTGTCCTCTAGAACTGAAGTGTCATAATCGCTTGAATTGTTGTCATAGGCAAAAAATGTTATTATTGAAAAGAGCAGCAATAGAATGAAAAGAGCTATGCATACCTTTTTGAAAGGAAATTTCTCTTCATTTCCAATATTTCCCTTATCATTTCCAGAACTCTTTTTGGAAGAGCTTTCAAAAGGATTTGTAGAGCTTCTGTTATCAAAATCATCAAATGGACCGTCAAACTCTTCTGATTTTGAATAATGATCTGCCTTGTACCTTGGAACGTATTCCCAACCGCAATTAGGACAGAACTTTGCATTATCAGAAAGTTCCCTACCACAGTTTCCACAATATTTTGCCATTTTCAACCCCCTTAAACAAACAATCAACAAAATACAATAAACTAATGAATATATAATTATAAAAAAAGATTTTCAAAAATATTAAAAAAATATAAAATTAAAACAAAAAAGTGAAAAAGAGAATAATAAAAACTACTTATTCTCCTTTAACTTCATCATCTACTTCAATACCCATTTTTGCTGCAATTCTAGCAAGAATAATGGTTACAACTACTGCAATAATGGTTACAACAATAGCGTAAATGAATAATCCGTTAAGTGCGTCTCCAGTACCTACTAAAGTTTCAATTAACTTTTGGATTGCATCGTTCCATGCTAAACCTGCAACTAAACCGAATGCAGTGGTTACTAAGGTAATAATAGTTTTCATAACAGTTTTTGCTACCATAATATATCTCCATAATATTTTTAAAAAAACAACTAAAATTAGCAATTTTAACTTCAATAAGGAAATTCACTCATAAAATTTCAGTTAAATTGAATTGACTAATTTTTAGTTATTTAATATTATGCAATTTATCATATATAAAGTTATTACTAAAATACAGTTATAATAATACATTAAAATAAGATTTGCTCAATTTTCAGTTAAGATTTTGAAAATAAGTGAAAATTATAAACATAAATGAGAAAATAAAAACATTAACTAGGATAAATATTGTAAAATTTGATAAAAAATAATCTAATAAATAATATCCACCATATCATTTCTTAGAAAATTCTCATCAAAACTGACTATGGAATCTAACGAAAACAATTTTGCAGTAGTTATAATTGAGCAGTCAGTGAATCCCAATTTATGCTTTGCCTTTAAATCCTTATCTCTTCTTCGATTAAGACGCTTATATGTGCTAAGCACTGAATCATTGAAATCTGGAATTTCATATTCATTGATCCAAATGAAATTGTCTTTCATCATATTGTAGGTATTTTTAGCTACTTCAACACTATCCTTTTGACCTAATATGTTCATTACTTCTGATACAATCTGATTGGAAACATAACATTCATTTGAAACAGTTAAATTCTCTTTAATTTCCAATTTAACTGCCCTCTCATGCAACTCATCATTCGGTAGAATGGCGGCCACAATGAAATTAGTATCCAATAATAATTTGCTCATTCATATAACTCCTTTTCCAATTGAACTGCATTTGTTTTAGTCTTTACAGTTCCTGATCCCATCATGTCCCTAAAGGATAATTTTTTCCTGAAAGAAACTACAATTTCTCCACGATCATTCTCTTCCCATTCAACTATATCATCCGGCTGAACATCATACTTTTTTCTATATACTGCGGGAATTGTAGTTTGATTCTTTTTATAGACTTTAGTTTCAATAACCATAAAAATCACCATACTTTTTAATTATTGCTATGTAATATTATATTTACTATACTTTATAAAAGTTACTATGATGATTTTATTTTACTAGTCAAAAATAATTTATTTTACAATGAAATATTAGACTTTAGACATTATAAAAATTTTTAAAGTGCGAAATTGTGAATAAACACAAATGTGTAAAAAAAAAAAATAGTGAGTTAATCCACTATATGAACTAACTCATTGTGGTAAAAACTTTGAAAATAAAAAAAATAAAATATTAGTCACTAAGACTAATGCTTTCACTATCAGAAGAATGTCCAGACAAGTATTTCACTTTTGCTCTGGTAAACATCTTCTTGAACCAATCATACAATACCACTAAAAGCACTGCATTGGTTACACCGTGGGTTAAGTCATAGCTTACACCATTAAGGTATAATGCAATGATTGGAGTTATCTCCAAAGCTGTTCCTGAATAGAAAATAGCTGAAATGTCTGTAATCCAACCATAGAGGAATCCCCAAAGAAGCCCAAACACTATTCTGAATCCTACACTATCAAATCTGGAAGCGAGGAATCCTGCACTGGCTCCCATAAGTCCCCAAGCAAGCATCTGGAACAGGACCCAGTATCCCATTCCCATAAAGAGACCTGATACAAAAGCAGTCAATGCACCAACAAGGAAACCTTCCTCCTTGCCGAATACAACACCAACCATTATGATGATGAAAGATGCCAAGTTTACAGCAGGAATTGACATTAGAATGATACGTCCCACAGTCGCAATAGCTGTCAAGACAGCAATCAATACGATAGATTCAACAGGCGGCTTTTTAGCCTCATACATTTTGAATATTGCATAAAACACACCTACAATGAAAATGATTAGGAAAATTACCATGGTAATGGTAAATATCTGACTATTCACCGCTCCACTTCCACTTGTAGTCATATTTGTTAACATTTGATCCATTGCACTCATTATTACACACTCTTAAATTATAAAATAATCATTAAAAATTATCACACACTTAAATTAGAGAATAATCATTAAATATTACATTAAAACTTTCTTACTCCAAATCCCATTTATCCTTCAAGTCATCCAAAGTGACTATTTCAGGAACATAATCCTTTACCATCCTATTTACAAAGGTTGTATAGAAATTATTCTCAGCGAATATCACTTTAGGATCGTCATCAATCTGAATATCCTTGTCAAATAGCATGAGACATCTCTTGCAATTGTTTGCAACAAAGTCCAGGTCATGGCTTGTCATAAGGATTGTGATTCCATTGTCACGAAGGGAATTCAATATATTTGCAAGATTCTTGCTTGATATCGGGTCAAGACCCTTGGTAGGCTCATCCAATACCAAGACATCAGCAT
>JAEEGK010024063.1_pt1 | contig 12654 bp, 19 predicted proteins | sample 8958771 | NCBI WGS metagenome assembly JAEEGK01 (sample SAMN16246547, study PRJNA631951) | gut metagenome | biome: gut microbiome; feature: rumen; material: SC-attached | host: Bos | place: Iran: Karaj | collected 2018-10 | reverse complement strand
TTCTGCATCCTGCTCTTCCCGTGTAAGACTTCGGCAGCGGGACCGACAACGGGCCTGTTAGCTCTGCCGACACCGCTCAGCCATGCCATTCACTGCATATGTGCCGCCGGTCTATTCGGATCCTTCGCCTACATGATCGGCTTCAGATTTACGAAGGCGGGTTCTGTCATTTTAACGGAAGCAAAAAAGAAAAAGAATCTCGTTTTTCGTATATGTGCCGGTATCATTGCTCTTGCAATGGTGAGCCAGTTCATCACTTCACTTGCAGGCGTCGGCTGGTTTACCATCATCAACGAGACCATCATGCTTTGGTCGTTCTCGTTTGCATGGGCTGTTAAGTCCAGCATGATCAAGAGGTGGGAAGATGACTACATTTAAGGCAAGAACAACAGCTCCGGAGCTTGATAACAGAAATTACTTCAGCAGGGAGAATCCTTACGTCAGAGACGGCTGGTCCATGCCAAACTGTACTCCCTACGGAATGGGGCGATTTCATGAGGCTCATGGAATATGGCTTCCTTGCCGGCATAATGCGGAGGATTGGGTTAAAGAAGCAGAAGCAGCCGGCTATATGATCTCTCAGACTCCCCAGCTCGGAAGCGTTGCTGTTTGGAAGTGTGGAGCTATAGGAAACGGCAAGGACGGAGCCGGACACGTTAGCTTTGTTGAAGAGATAAAGGCAAACGCAGACTTTAGGGGAAGCAATTCAGGGTGGTTCGAGAATCACTATCCCGACATCACGCAGAACCCGAAATACAAGAAGCTGTTCTTCTATATGCAGACATTCAAAGCTTCAAAAAACTACTCCTGGGTCGGATCGAACGGAAGAACCTACGAGATAGTAGGCTTCATCCTTCCCCCGAAGCAGGACTTTGAACCAAGGAGCATCCTCTGCGTCACAGGATCCCTTCATTTGAGGGCAGAAGCAGGGAAGAGCAACCCTTCCATTTGCATAATGCGGAAAAACGACAAGTTTCTCTATGACGGTAAATACAAATTGGTTGATGAGACGAAGTGGCTCCACGGGAACTATAAGGGCCTCGAAGGATGGGCTTCGAGCAAATACATGAGAAAAGGATTTTAAAAAGGCAGGCTTTAGCCCTGCCTTATTTTTTATGCCGCCGGAAAGATGCAAAGGAAAACGAAAGGCCTGCTCAACAGGCGGATGTTCGGATATAGTCCCCCATGCTCCACATTGGTAAACGTATCCGAACCCACTTCAAGCCGTTCAGGATCGCTCATTCCTGCGTAGTTGTAGGCGATAACAACCTTGTCATTGTAAACATAGACGGAGTGGATGAATACGTCGAAAAGACGCTGCAGAAAGTCGGCGTCTTTTATATTTCCTTTTTTGAAGCTTTCAAGCCAAAACACAACATGATCCTTTGTGATATCGGGCTTCTTAATATCTTCCCGTGCTATGTCAGCTTTGTAGTTCTCGACCTGTTCCTCGAGCTCCAGGAGCCTTTCCTTTGTGCTCGAAGTAAAGATCCCGTTCTCGATGGCTTTGAGGATGTTATTGCGAGAACGTTCCGCTTCTTTTAAAGCCTTCTTCAGAGAGAGAAGCACGTTATTGACTGCATCTTTCTTCAGGAGCTCGATGACCTTATCAGCTATATAATTGATAACATCATCCTGAAGCACGTCCCTGATCGTACACAGGGCAACGTAGTCCTCGATCAGATCTCTCTTGTATGTCCGGGAAGAACAAGCTTCTTTTCCGTTGTTTTTCCTGTTCGAGCATTTATAATAACAATAACGCTTTCCGCTTTTCCCGTGCCCGGATTCGGCTATCATGAGAGAACCGCACTCCCCACAGTACATCTTTAGAGCCAGCGCATACTTATCAACTGCTTTAAACGTAGCGGAAGCCCTCGGCTTTTTAATAAGCTTTGCCCTGCACTGGTCCCATAGCTCCTGAGAGATGATCTGAGGCAGCGGAATAGGAACACCATTATAGAAGCACTTCCCGATATATTTTTCGTTTCTTAACATGACATATAGACCGTTCTTAGTGATATATGTTCCATCGTGGCCTTTTACGCCCATGTTCTTCAATTCTTCGATGATCTTAGTCGCCGGCATCCCTGCGGCAAACTTCTCAAAGATCCATTTGACCGCCCACGCCTCGTTTTCATTGATGACATATTTCTTTTCTGAATTGATGGCATAGCCAAAAGCAGCCTTCCCGGAAACGGCAAGACCTTTCAATGCAGATTCATGGAGTCCACGAGTGACCTTTTGACGCAGATCGGCAACGTAGTACTCCGCAAGTCCTTCCATGAGAGATTCAAGGATGATGCCTTCAGGACCGTCGGGGATGACTTCCTTTGCATAGAGAAGCTTTATCCCATTCTGCTTTAATTTGATCTTATTCAGGGCTATTTCTTCACGATCTCGACCGAAGCGGTCTACTTTCCACACGATGATAGCATCAAACTTGTGCCGTTCTGAATCGGCGATCATCCGATTGAACTCGGTTCTCCGTTCAAAGTCGGATCCTGAGATGTGCCTGTCTGCGTATATGTTAATTACATTTATTCCTTTTTCTCGGGCATATGCTTCGCAGTCTCGAACCTGTCCCTCGATTGATTGTTCAGTTTGTCTCGGACCCGGCGAGTAGCGGGCATATATAACAGCGTTCATCAATAATACTCCTATCGACTTACATAGACATCCATTTTGGGATATTTCACATCACTCTTATTGGTTAAAATGGCTTCGATAATTGCATCAGGATAGTTTGTCTTAAGTTCTGCACTTAATGGAGCAGGAAAAGCGCCTATATCTAAACCATTGGGAGCGCAAACCAAGAAATAGGGCTTTCCTTCATAATATGCTGTTTCTACCGAGAGAACTGTCCCGACAGGAAGAGTTGCAACAATGCCGAAGCGCTTGAAGGAAGGATCCTTTTTACAATCTGCAAAGGCTCCTGCGATCTCACAGCCTTTTATGGTGAGAGAATCGGGGAGTTTAACAGGTTCCGGATGGCGCTTATTTCTTACGTATTTATAGACGGCCTGAATTATGTCAATAGCCCAACCGATGCCTACAAGTCCTAAAGTAAACATATAAAGAAAACCAAGGGCAGGCTGCCTCTTATAGAAGCGATAACCGCCAAAAAGTCCAAGAAATACAGCAATCAAAATTCCTTTCATGTATTATTTCTCCTTTTCTACATTTGTTTTCTCTCGACAAGGACACGTCAAAACAATTTTGAGTAGATCATCGATACTCGAATCTCTTTTCTGAACAGTGTCCAGTAGGAAATCCATCCGCTTATCTTTCAAAGATATCTGATTCTTTAAAAAATCGATGCTTCTCGACCATTGCTCGCGTTCAGCGTCCATTCTTTCGTGATATTTTATCTTTTCAGATTTAAGATCAGATTGAAGCTGTTCGATTTGGTGTTCAAGATCTTCAATGCGTTGCATCTTATATTTCAGCAATGACTTCATAACCTTTATATCCATGTCATCATCATCGCCGATGTTTTCAATGTCCAGGAGAGCCTTTTCTATCGGTCGGATGGTTTCCTCGTACCGGAAGGATAAATCTTCCGAACCGTCGGCGAACACTCTTGAAATGGTTGATTTTGAAAGAAAATCGCCGTTTCTCTCCATCAAGTCGAGAATGTCACTATAAGACAAGCCCTTCTCAGTTCTGACTTCTTTTAGTTTCAATATGATGTCTTTTGCGTTCGTCATTTGGAACTCCTGTTCGTTATGTGGCACTTTTTAACGGTGATCCTCCGTGTTAATATGGTCACGGAGGACAAAACTATGAGTGAATTTGAATTTATTTCTTTGTATTTAGCTGCGTCTGTTAAGATTCGGAATCAGGTTGCTGCATATTTAGAATGTAATCAATACTCTTCCGAGCCTGCTCAGGAGCCTGAAGATATTTCTGATATAACATCAAGGCCTGTTCGTGAGCGTCATTTGATTCCCAGCCCATAAGATAGGCAGGAGTACAATGCAAAGCTTTGCTGAGCTTGCAAATCATCTCGTGACTAATATTCTTTATAGCGCCGCTCTCATATCTTTGAACAGTAGCATCCCTAACCCCGACAGCTTCAGCTAATTCTAAAAGGGTCATATTTAAGCTTAGGCGCCGTTCCTTAATTCTTTCGTTAATGGTCGACATTGTTACGCCTCCTTTCAATGGCAGAATATATCAGATTCTTGCGCGGTATGCAATAAAAAATGAGCAAAAAGATAAAAAAATTACGCAACAAGTATTGACATTATAAAAAAGCTATGATATTTTACTTACGTAAGGCGTAATACGAATTAAGAAATTTTAGAAAGGAGATATAAAAATGAACGGTGCACTTTCAACAAATACAAACGAACTGAAGAAACTTATGATTGACTGTGATATCAAGACAGTAAAGGAACTTTCCGAACGAACAGGCGTAAATAGAAACACTCTTGCACAAGTCATTAACGGAAAAATTCAACCTTCTTCAGAGGTTATGGTGCAGCTGGTTTGGGCATTAGATATTGAACCAAAGAGAGCGGGTGAAATTTTTTTTAATCGTGAATTACGTAGCACGTAATAAATAGGTTAGAAATCTAAAAAATGCACTGAATCAAGGGAGGATAAATGGAAAACACAAGAAAGCTCTACGGCTTTAAATGCCGGCAGGGAGAGAACCAGCATCTGCTTGCAAATTATGACTCATTCAGCGTGGCGCTGGAGCTGGTCGGAAGAGAAGCTGGCAGACAGATGTGGATGTATGAGACTGAAGAAGACGCAAAGAAAGCTTGCGACTTTGCAAGTGCGCTCTTTCTGAAGCCGACAGACGTTCAGGAATATGATGCGGTGGCTTCGCTCAAATAATGGAAAGGAGGGAAACGGAATGAATGGCTCATGTAGATATTGTGGGCAGACAAGGCTGATCTCGGAGCAGGACGTCAAGGAGTTCTTCGGAGAAGATGTCGTGATCGATGATGACATGATGGACTTCCTTGCAACAAAGAAATGCAAATGTCCACAGGCCGAAGACGAGAGACGGAAGGAACAGAAGCTTGAGGCAGCGGGTGCCTGGATAGAGAACTACTTCCAAAACCGCCCCGATGCTGCGGATGCAGTGAAGGCCTTTGCAACGATCATTTGCAACAGGACTTTCTCCAAGATCTCGATCAAGGACGGAAAGAAGACCTACACCGTTGATCTTGACAAGGACGATTGCATCAGGATCAAGGCTAAGTACATAGACACAAACGAAGAGACGTTTTAACGCTGAGAGGTAAAGAATGGGATACAGGATTGTAAACAAAGGAAATGCATGGAAGGCGGCTCCCGGAACAAAGCTCTATTCCGTAACAACCGGAAGGATCAATCCGAAGAACAGTGCTTCCCTTAGAGCTTCGAGATTCTGTCATAAGCTTTGGGGGCTGAAGACTTCCGCAGGGAACGAAAAAGGAACGCTTTGGTTCTTCGATAGTCTGAAGGCAGCGGAATATGCCAAGGGCAGGATGAAGGAAGTGAAGATCGCCTATGGAGAGAAGATCGGACTCTTTGAAGTATCCGAGTCCGGAACCATCGACTTCGTGAAAGAGGTCGACTTATCCACAGAAGCATAGAAATCTTTAAAAAGCTAAAGTTGCACCGGTGCAACAGAAAAGGAAGGAACATGGAGAAGCTTCAGATCAGACAAGAGAAAATACCAAGCTATGAGATGCTGGCAATGGTTCAGACGGTAGCTGCAAGCGTTCAGAACTTCTTCCGTGATCCTCAGAACCAAGCCGACTTTGAACAGTGGCTCAAAAACAAGAAGAAAGAGAGGGAACCGGAATGTTAACGTTCATAGCCATCGGGATGGTGATGATCGTCATTGGATTGATGATCGTGACCTTCCATCAGGACAGGGAAGAAATAGAAGCGGAGCTGGATGCTGAAAAGAGAGCAGCAGAGAAGAAGGAAGAAAAGCCTTACAGAACAGATCTCTGCTCCAGGATCCCCGCTGACGGAACCGTCGAGTGGGCAAGATACGTTCTCGACAACTACAACACGGAATTTTTCAAGCCCGTGGATATCGCAAGAGCGACCAAGATTTTGGACAAGCTCAATGAATAAGACTGCAAGGACATGTATGGAACTCCTTAGAGAAGGGCTGACTCCGTGGGACATTGTATGGACTTTGTTGGTGTCCTGTCCCACGGGAGCCTGCTCCGGAATATGAAAGGACAGCAATGAAAAGCTTTGAAGAAGAAACAAGAGAGATTAAGCAGATGAAAGCCGAGGACTTCGCCAAGTATATCGACGAGAGAAGACACGACATCCACTCATTCCCCGGACTGGTGCCTCCGAACGGAGCCGTGTTCTTGGGCTTCATTAAGAGAGAAGAAGACATCTACGCTTACTACATGGATGAGGGCGGCGAGATGTACTACGAGAATGATGCGGGCCACTCCTTCAAAAAGAAGATGGCAAAGGCAACGCTGGCGCTGGAGCTTGAAAGAAAGTCAAAAGAAAAACGGCTCCAGAGGGGTTCGGAGCCGCAGGGATGACCCGTTGGGTCAAATATTGGGGTAACTTCATTATATATTAAGAAATCGAAAATTTCAATAGAAATGTCATAAAAATCAAATTCTCAAAAAGCCGTCGTGGAACGGCTTTGGGAACATTCTTACATAATTAAAGTTAGAAACAAGCCCCCAATTTTTTACAAAGATTCTTTGTACAGATTTTCAAAATACAAAATTCTTGTTAGTCCCTTCCGAGGATCCTTGGAAGGGAGAGGAGACATCATGGCATACGTAAGAGACATTTGGAGATTCAAGGACTCCATCGAGTATGAGTTCAAGTTCCTGGGAAGGTATGGAGCAAAGGGAGAGAAGAGAGCGGAGAGGGCGAAGCCTACACCGGAGCAGATGGCGAGACAGAACCAGCTGCAGAGGGAGAAGAAGGTCAGGAGACTGATCAAGGCGAACTTCACCGAGAAGGACTACTGGTTGACACTGAAGTACCCGAAGGGAGAGAGACCCGACATCGAGACAGTAAAGAAGGACATGGCGAGGTTCCTTGGAAGACTCCGAAGGATGTACAAGAAGGTCGGAGAAGAGGTCAAGTTCATCTACAGGCTGGAGATCGGATCGAGAGGCGGAGCACACGTCCACATCATCCTGAACAGAGCCCAAGGCTTGGCGACCGACCTTGCAGCACAGGAAGCATGGACCTACGGTCGAGTGAACTATCAACACTTACATGAGACTGGGGGATATGCCGACCTTGCGGCGTACCTGGTAAAGCCCCCCTCTGTCGAAGCTCAACGTCACATCGACCAGCTTCCGCCGGAAGAGAGGAAAGAGGTCATCAAGTACTCGCCTTCGAGGAATCTTGAGAAGCCTGAACCCGAGCGGAAGGAATACACACACAACACAATGAGACGGCTCATAGACGAAGGGCCTACGGCAAGCCCCGGCTTCTACATCGACTATGACTCCATCAAGCAGGGAGTCAACGTCTACACAGGCATGAGCTATCTCTATTACACAGAGTGTCGGCTGGATCCTCCGAAGAGAGGACGACCGGAACGACCTCGGAAAGAACGTAATCCGTTTGAATTTGATTAAGTTGCACCGGTGCAACAGTAAAAAGACCGGAGAAAGGAAAAGCATATGTTTGAAAAGTTTGGAGAGATGGGGTCCTACGAAGAAGTGAACCTCGCAGCAGAAGGCCTCAAGAAAGAGGGAGACAAGGAGAGCCTCTATGCTCTCGCAGAAGAGAACGGAGTGGACAAGGAAGACGCTGAAGACTATCTTCTCGGCTACACCCAGGAGCTGATCCCGAATGCTATCTCAGGAGCCGTCTCGAAGCTGAAGGTTGAGATCGCCAAGAACACAAAACTCTATGAAGGCCAGGAACTCATCAACGACTGGATCAGCCGCATCAGATTAAAGATTATGGAGTCAGACGTCTTCGCTCGTGCCGTCAGAAGCAAGGGAAAGAGTCTCAAGGAATGTATAGCATCGATCCTTAAGTGGAGCTTCGCCAATATGGTCGATCTTGACCATGAACTTGTCAAGGCAGCGGGAGTCAATGCCGGCCGTGTGGCTCTCGGAGTCCCCGGGATAAGAACGGCCTCGGAGCTCATTGACAAGTACTATCTGAGCGGAGGCATAGACATTTCAGCACAATCTAAGGCAGAGCCGGAGCAGTGCACCGAGAACGAACCCGAGGAGGAAGATGGCGATGTATGACCTCAATAAGATCAAGCCACTCCCCGAGGACTTCAATGAGTGGATAGAATCAAACCTCCCGAAAGAGCCTATCTTCTTCAAGAATCACAAAGGCTACTCAGACCTTCTTTGCGGACACTGCGGAGAGAAGTCAACAATCTATCTTGAGGACGGAATGGAAGATCTCTTTGACATTCCCTGGGAGAAACCGAAACGCTTTGACTTGGCTGTCTGTCCTCTGTGTGGATATGAAGGCTATTACGAGATAGGACAGGTCAGGGCTGAGCATGTTAACTATGAATACTTTGCAATCGTCCAGCAGGACACGGACGGGAACCTCGTTTCGAGATGCTTCTCTGTCAGACAGGCGTGGCGAAAGGGAGTTGAAGCCGGTTACAAGATCATCGAGGTTGACAGATACGTCTGCATGCCCGGAAGGATGATCAAGATCAAGAAGAACTGGCACTGGTACACCGGAGAAGAATATTGGCAGGAATGCTCTCACGGAAGGATGACTTTCACCGAAAAGGCGACCTTGTACGAAGAAGGCCCGGGTTACAATCTCACGAACGAGATAAAGACGAGCACTCTACCCTATTTCGACCCGAATCTGTACTTCAGCATGTTCAGTCAATACGGTTACGAAGCAGAATATGCTTATCAGGTTCTTAAGAGCCTCGCTATGTATGCTAACGCTCCCTGGAGCGAATCCTTTGCAAAGATGGGCTGGTTTGATGTACTGAAGGGAACCATGAATCAGGACGGAAGCACGAGCCTACTCAACAAGAGAGGAAAAACACTTAAGAGTCAGCTCCGCTTGAAGAACAGTGAGAACGTCCATTTCTTCCAGGAACAAATGAAAGTCACTTCAAACAAGTGGTATAGGATTCTTGGCATCCTTCAGATGGCGGAGAAGAACGGCAAACGGTACACAGGAGCAGAGTACACCTTCCTCATGAATGTGTATGACCTCAAAGAGCCTGTCGAACTGCTCAAGTACATGACTTTGACACAGCTGGTCAACAGGATCAAGGAATACAGAAGGCAGAAAGAGGCAGCGGAGAAACGCCAATATGCTGACAACTACATCCTTACGGAGTACCGAGATTATTTGAGGCTTCGCAGAGAACTCGGCTACGACATGACCAATGAGGTCTATATACATCCCAAGAACCTCTTTGAGAAGCATCAGGAGCTGATCACAGAGCAGCAGCTGAGACGTGACTCTGAGAGAAAGAAGGAGATGGAAAAACTCTATCAGGGCATGAACAAGGTCTATGAGACTCTTTGCAAGATCTATTGCTGGGAATCAAAAGGCTACATCATCCGCCCTGCGAAGTCACCTTCGGAACTCATAGCAGAGAGCCAGGCACTTCATCACTGTGTAGGCAGCGGAGAGACCTACATGAGAAAACATGCAAGAGGTGAGAGTTATATCCTCTTCTTGCGAAAGAAGAAGACTCCGGACGTTCCATTCACAACAATCGAGATCTCGGGAGTGAAGGAAAAAGAACCAAGGATCCTTCAGTGGTATGAAGCACACGACAAGAAACCCGACGAAGAGATCCTTCAGCCAATTATCGACAAGTATGTCGAACATTTGAAGAAGGGCATGAAGAAGCCCGGAAAGAGAGCTAAAGCATCATGAATGAAAATGAATTTGAAAATCTGAAGCCCATCACGGCAGCAGGTACATCAGGAGAGACCTATAACGACTTTTCGGAGTACAAGAAGGCCTTTGACACGGTTCTGCTGAATACGGCGAACAACTTCGTCCGCATCGGCTATCTGCTCAAATACGCAAGAGACACAGACATCCTTGCAGAATCGAGTCATGATTCCCTTGTGGACTTCGCAAAGGCCGAGTATGGACTCGACAAGACACAGGTTTCCCGCTTCATAGCAATCAATGACCGCTTCTCAAAAGGCGGATACGGAGACACACTGGAAGACAGATATAGCGGCTTTGGATATGCCAAGCTCTCCATAATGCTCACTCTCCCGGAAGAGATCACAGAAGAGCTGACACCGGACATGACCAAGGCAGAGATCACAGACTTGAAGAAAGAGATCGAAGAAGAACAGAAGATCACAGACGTGGAAGTCCTTCTTGAAGAGAAAGAAGAAGTCCCGGAAGAAATGAGCGAGTTCGGAGTCCTGATCAGAGAACTCGTCAAGTCCTATCCGAAGCTTTACGGAATCCTTCACAAAGACATTGCTTCCGAAGACGAGAACAAGCTCAAAGGCGACCTCGCTCCCAACGGAAAGGACATCTACACGGTCAGAGTGGCAGGACTCGGAAAGTATACAGTCACTTTTGACGCGGCAGCGGGAGTCACAGTCGTCAATCTCAGAAACATGGAGAAAAATAGCTATAACTGGGACGAGACCTTTAGAAACCTAAAGATTTGGTTTGATTTGGCAGCGGGACCGGCTTCTTCCTGGGAGAAGTTCTTCGGAACGAAGCTGGAAACACCTGAAACCGCATCAAACATCACTAAACCGAATAAAACAGCAGAAAACGACACAAAACAGCAGAAAACTGATGAAAAAGAGCAGAAAAATGAAGAAAACGAAGGAAAAACGGTCGATTTCATGCCGAAACCCGTTGAAAACGAGCCCAAAAAGGCAGAAAAAGAAAAACCTTCCCGCCTGCACAAGCCCGAAAAGCCGAAAGCAGAAAAGAAGACCGAGGGGGATGCTCCGAAGGAAGAAGCTCTGAACGAAGCCCCCGCCCCTGCGGAAGAGGTTAAGCCTGTTGTTATAACAGCCTCAAAAGAGCAGGTCGAAGAACTCAAAGCAATAATCGAAAACTCATCCGTGGGAACTATCGAAGTTGCACCGGTGCAACCTGTGAACATGGACACGAAGAAAATTATCGAGGTCCGGGAAGAGGTTGACATTGCAAAGTTCGCCATAGACTGTGAGGCTGACGTTGAGACTCAAAAGAAGCAGACATCCTACGCCATCGATAAAGAGTACTCGTTCATGAAGCCGGAACTTGTGACACTTGAAGATCAGACCATGATAGGCTATGAGTTCTCAAGCGTGAGCAAGGCTACAAGAAGGGACTGGATATGGGATGCTGTTGCTGCCGCTCAAAGGATCACGGAGCACGTCCACAACATCGAGCTCCTGGAGAGATACTTGACGGATCTTGAAGAGAAGGAAGGAGAGGCAGAAGAGGAATGATATTCGATAGAGACTGTGACTTGATCAATGGCAAAAGTGACCATGAACAGCAGGCAGCCTGTGAGCAATGCTATCGCTACGACATATGCAAAAAATGGTTTGACGAGCAAAAGCTCCAAACGAAAGAGTTTATAGACTGGCTTTGGGAAACAGACGGAAAAACCTTTGCACTAATAACACTCGGTCATAGAGAGCTACTTGGACCGAAATGGGAAGAATACGAACGGGCGAAGGCCAGCAAGGAAAGCGAGGCAGAGGAATGCATGGGAATGGGAGGATGAAATGAAAGAGAGCATCAGATTAGCAATTGAGAAAGAAATAGCAGCACTGACAACGGCTTGCGGAAACATCGCCAAAGAGATCGAGCTCATGAAGAGCGAGCTGGCGAAGAAGGAAAAGGAACTTGATAACGGCATGAACAACCTTGAGGAACTCCACGAGTTCCTTGAGGTCGAGAAAGAAGAGAAGCCGGCGGAAAAGAAGAAGAGAGGGAGGAAGGCAAAAGAGCCTGAAGAAGAAATGAAAACAGACCGCAAGGAATACGATCACAAGAGATATGAACTGAAGAAGAGCCAGGCGAAGGAAATCGTAGAGGAACCTGAAGAAGAAAAGAACACCTTGGCAGCAGTTAACGCTAAGGCAAGAGAGCAGGGAATGACCTACGGTCAGTATATGGCTCAGGAAGAGATCAAGAGACAGCATGAAGAGATGGAAAGGAGCAGAGCTCTCAGACATGCCAAAGAGGAGGAACGGCAGGAGAATGTATAAAAGCATGAAAAGGCGGATGGAGCAGGAAAGGGAAGACCTCCGGCGGAAATGCAAACACGAGACGACAATCCTGAGAAGAGTCGATAACAATCCCCAAAAAACAAACGTCTACTCGGAAGAATGCAGCATATGCGGAAAGGATCTCGGGATAAAATATTTCAACAAGTCGGGGAGAAGGTGGAAAGAATGACGGCAAAAGAATACTTAAACAGGATCCGAGCAATGGACTTTCAGATTCTGAAGAAGAAGGAACAGCTTGCGAGACTTGAAGACCTGAGAGGACAGGTAAGGGGGTTCGATTATTCCGGAGTAAAGGTTCAAACATCCCCCCATGGTGACGAGACGATAAACAAGTCCTTGGAAATCATGGAGCTGGAACAGGATATCTCGAAGAAAATGCTCCAGCTCGAAAAGACAAGAACCGAGATTATGGCAGAGATCTCAACACTCCCGAAACAGATTTACGTGGAACTGCTCACACTCCGCTACTGTGACCTTGAACGCT
>JAEEGK010024060.1_pt1 | contig 12655 bp, 10 predicted proteins | sample 8958771 | NCBI WGS metagenome assembly JAEEGK01 (sample SAMN16246547, study PRJNA631951) | gut metagenome | biome: gut microbiome; feature: rumen; material: SC-attached | host: Bos | place: Iran: Karaj | collected 2018-10 | reverse complement strand
AATTTACTGTTACTCAAATATTTGTAAAAAAAAATATTTTCATTAATGTTTTGTTTTTTAAATTTTAAATTTTGAAAGATAAAAATAATTAAATTAAATAATTAAAAATAATTTTGTTAAAATTAAAAATAATCACATATTATTAGGATTATTATTATTATTAATATTATTAAAATTATCAAACTCACCTTTCATGACATTATCTAAATTAATTTTTTTTAATTTTTCAGAAATATTTTCATCTATTTGTGTAGTTGTCTTTAATCTTTGTAATATTTCATCTTCTTCTTTTTCCCTTTTCTTTTGTTTTTCATCAGCTTCTTCTTTTAATCTATATTCTTCTAATAATTGTTTTTCTAATTTTTCTCTTAATTTTGCTTTTCTTTCTCTTTCTAATAATTTTTTCTTTTCTTTTTCTATTGAATGTTGAGATTTAATTATTGCACATTTAGATTGATTATTTATCTTATTTTCATTTTCTAAATATTCAATTAAATAGTGATTATCTTTTCTTTGTTTTTTTAATAATTGTGCTTCTTCAATTATTTTCTTTTCTTTTTCCTTTTTTTTTAATTCAGTTTCGTTTTTAATTTCTTCTTTCATTTTTTTATTCTTTTGATTTTTTATATCTTCTTCCTCTTTTTTTTTTTTATTAACTTTTTCTATTTGTTTTCTACGTTCACCAAGTCCTTTAAGAAATAATATTTTTTCATTTGCTTTTTTCTTTTTATTTTCTATTTTTTTCCAATTTTTTTCTTCTTCTCTTTTTAATATATTTAATCTATTATCTAATAATTGAACATTTTTTTGTGCTTCTTTTCTTTCATTTTTCATTTGTGCTAATTGTAATTGTAATTCTTGAAGTAATATATCATTTTCATCTTCTTGATTTTCATTATCATTTTCTATATTTTCATTATTATTTTGTTGATTTGAATCATCATCCATTTTTTTTATTTTAATTTTTTATAATATTTTTAATTTATGAAATATATAAAGTTAATTTAATACTTGATTTTTAAATTACTATATTTAAATTTTAAATACATTTTATTTATTGATAAATAAGAATTAATTTTTTTTTCTTAAAAAAAAATATTTAAGATATTTATTTACATAAAAAATATTTTTTTTAAAACATACCATTAAATTTATACATATTAGAATCACCACTTCTTTTATATCGATTTCTATTTTTATAAACATGATATAATTCTTCTTGTGGAATAATATGATTACAATGTGAACATTTTTCTACATCACAATTATGTAAACATTTATTATAATTATTATATAAATCATTTTGAAATTGATTCCATTTTTTATTTTCTTCATCTTCTATTTTTTTTCTTCTTTTTTTCTCTTCTTGTGCTTGTTCTAACCAATTTTTTAAATTTTCAATATCACTTTTTTTTTTATTTATTTTTGTATAATATTCATTTTCATTTTCTTTTTTAATTCTATCTTTTAATTTATTTTCATAATATTTAATTTCTTCTTCATTTTTTTTTCTCTTTTTATTTTTATAATTAATTATTTGTTGATTATCATTTAATAATGCTTTTATTTCTTCTGTTTCAATATTATTATTATAAATTTTATTATTATAATTACTATATTCAATTGATTTTAAATGATTTTTTCTTTCTGTTTCTTTTTCTTTTTTTTTTAATTCTTCTTTATTTTTAATTTGCATTTTTAAATAAGAACATAAATTTTGTCTTACATCTTGAGGAGTAATATTATTAGGTTCCATATTAGGAACATCATAAATACATTTTGAATAATAATCTCTAATTTCTTTTCTAGGAATATCAAAATTGTATTTATTAATATTTTTTTGAATATTATTTTGAATCATATCATATTTTTTTTTTATTCTTTCATATCGTAAATCATTTTTTCCTAATTTTAAAGAATTTGATAAATAAGATGATCTATTTTGATATTTTTCTTTTTCTGTTGGATTTTTATTTATATAATTTTGTAAAATAGAATATGCTTTTTTTGTTAAAAGTTGTCTATTTCTCACTTTATTTTTAAAATATAATTTTTCATAAGCTAACATTTCATCTTTAAAAATATTTGGATTAACAGAAGTCATTGAATTATTTAATTTTTCTTTTTGATTTTCTCTTTTTAATTCATATTTTTGATTTTTTAATTGATTTTGTTTTGAATTAAAACATTTTTCACATAATGAATCATAAAATAAATTTTTAGGGCATATTTTAGATGAATATGAATTTCTAATAAAATGTCTTTTTGTTAAATTTATTCTTTTTGGATTATTAATAATAAATGAATCGTTTTTATCTTTTCTTTCATTACTTTGAGTTCTTTCTCTTCGAATTGGACTTTTGAAAGTTAAATAAAATGAAGTATAATTATTTTGATCATCAATATTAATATATTTATAATAACTACTTGAATTATTTCTTAACATTTTTTTAAATTAATATTTTTAATGGTTTATTTTATTCATCATATTAAATGATTGTAATTAAAAATTCAAAAAAAAAATGAAAAATAATTAGATTCATTAAATATTAACATTACATTATTTATATATATATATATACATATATGATAATAAAATGATAAAAATTTCAAATTTATAAAATCATTTTTTCTTATTTATAATAAATCATAAATAAATTTACCAAAAAACTAAAAACAAATACTAAAAAAAAATTTTACTTTTAATCAAATGCTAATAATTTTCATCATAAAAAATAACAAACAAAAAATATAACATTTAAAAAAATAAAAATATATGAAACATTATAGATAAAAATAGAAAGGATAAAAAAAATAAATTTTTATTTAAAAAAAAATTTTCAAATTTAATTATTTTGCATTTGACAATAACCTTCATAAAAAAAATTCGTTCTTGCCTTATTACCATGATATTTAATAGCATATTGATCATAAGCTTTTGCGGCTTCTTCTTCAGAATCAAAATTACCAATATAAGTTTTTTTTCGATTAATCATAATTAAAACTTGCCATCGATTTCCATTTCTTGAAACTCCTCTATATTTACTACTTCTTCTATAAATATTTTGTAAATTTGATTTTTTTAATTCTTCTTTTTTTAATTCTAATTCTTTATCTTTTATTTTTGATATATTAAAAATTTTTGGTTTAGGAAAATTATTATTTATAATTATTCTTGCTCTTTTTTTATTCATATAATTTGATGTTGATAAAGTTGTTGATTCTGGAAATGATGAATTTTCAAATGATAAATTTAAATATGAATGATTCATATTATTTAAAAGAGATATAAAATGGTTAAAATAGTTTATTGAATAAAAAATATTTTTTGATTCTTTTTCTACTATGTTTTTATCTGATAATATCTTTTTATGAAGTGTTCTAGAAATTTATTTTTTATATTCTTACTCTAAGTCTGTAATAGAAATGTTATGTACATTATTCATTTATTAATTTATATTTCATTAGAAAATATGATTTATAAAATTTTGCGATGTTAATTATTATTATATTTTTCAAAAAAAACAATTAATTTATTTTAAAAAAAATTATATACTGTTTTAATTTTTATAAATATTAAAATATAGAAAATTAAAATAAAGTTATTTTAATATTTTTTTATCTTTTCCCATACAATATTATAAAATTATATCATATATATAAAATAATATATATTGAAAGATATCTATTTACTATCCTTTGTTTCGTTAGTTAATAATTTTAAACACTTAATAATAACATAAAATTAAGAAACAAAATTATTTTAAAATTTTAACAATTCCTAGAAAAATAATTAAAATATTTTTCATAATATGATTCTTTAACTAATAAATTGAAATTTATTTTAATATAAAATTCATATTCTAAATTATTTAATAATTCAACAGAATAACTTCCAACTTTAGCATAAAATGAATTACCATAACAAATATCTTCATTAAATTTAATACTTAATAAACAACTTGCCATAATAATTCTATATATATTATTTAAAGTTAAAATATATCCATTTAATTCACAAAAGTTGTCTATATAAACTATTGCTAGAATTAAAGTTGAGATATTAATTTTACAATAGTAAAATATTCTTTTTAAATAATCTTCTATTGATATACAAGGAAGATAAATAGAAGAAAAATTATCTGTATTTAATATTAAATTCTTATAAATATTATAATTATCATGTATAATATCTTCTAAATTTGAAGCAATAGAAGAAATAATTTTTAAATTACTTTCTGAAATACTATTTTCTCCATTGCATTTTATAGTTTCATTTGAATTATTTGTTTTTGGTGAATTTAATATATTATCAGTGATATTTGTTGAATTTAAACTAATAAGTGATTCTTCCATATTATCCATTATTAACTAAAACTATTCAGCAATTATTATATAAAACTTATTTTTAAATAAATTTAAAATCAATTCAAAAAACAAATAAATATAAAATTTTTATTTTAAAGATTCAAAAAAAAATAACAAAATGGAAAATAAAATTGAAATAACACAAAATGAAAATAATGATGACAACACACCATTAAAATATATATTTCAAACAGTATCAGATCAATCATCATATTCAAATATATTTACTAAAGAAAATTTTAAAACATTAGAAAAATGGGGTTTAACAAAAAATATGGAATTAATAAAATTTCGTTTTAACACATCAATAACATTAAATGATATAGATAGATTTTTAAAAGATTTATTTAACGATCCAATAATAAAAAAAAATTTTAATCCAATTTCTCAAATAATTCCAGAAGAAGGAGAAATAATAAAAAATATAAAATATAAACTTTTAAGAACAAATTCAACTAATTTAGATATATTTGATTGTATTTATGAAAATAATTTAGTTACACCTGAAACTGGATATATACATCAAGATTATGATATTTATGTTGAAGATATTACAATTAGTGATAAATTAAGACAAAGTTTATTAGTTGAAGATTCAGAACCTTATTTAATATTTAATGATAATGTTAGAGATGAATTTTTATTTCATATTTTTAAAAGAATTGTTATTGGTGGTTCATTTTGTGAACATGATAATATTATTTTTCCTTATTTAGATATGACTAAATGTTTTTATAAAGATTTAGTTAATGCAACTAAAGATAATGAAAGTGATAAAATTATTATTAGAAGTATTCCAATTGAGATTTTAGATATTGAAAAAAATAATTTATATAAACATAAATTTCATCCTCAGAATTTTTTTTATGTTATTATTGATCCTTTACAAAGATATGTTCATTTATGGTATCATAATTGGGTTGATTATTAATAATAAAAATATTATATTTTTATTTTTTTATAAATTTTTTTTATATTGAAAATTATAATTATATTATTTTAAAGTTTTTTTTATTTGTAGAAATGTAATTTTCTTTTATAAAATAAATGACATCTAATAAAGAAAATGTTCTTTCTTTAGCAAATAAAACAAGTTCAAGTTTTTATTCAACATCATCATTTAATAGAAGATTACATACATTATCAACATTTTCAAATACAAGAAATGTAGAAAAATATAGTAGAACTTCATTAAGTAATTATCATAAAGCTTTTTTAAAACATAAATTATCAAATAATGAAAAATTTTTAACTGTTGATACTGAGAGAAATCATATTTTTATTACAAAAATGATTAATTTTACTGATTTATTTTTAGATGATAATGAAAGAAAAGAAAAATATAAAACATTATCAAAAGCAAGTTTTATTCCTATTAAATTATCTAAATTTAATATTTATCAAAATCTTTCTCCTAGAAAAGAAAATATTATTGATTTTAGAAATTTAATTAGAAGTGGAAGAAAGGCAAAAATTTATTTAAAAATTTTAGAAAAAGAAAAAAATACTTTATTAGAATCTAAAAACTTTGAAATTGAAAATTTAGAAATGAAAATTGTTGAAATGAATTATACTAAGAATTTATTAAATATTTATACTTCTCAATTGAGAAAATATTGTAAATTTTTAAATAAAAGAATTGAAAAAGAAAAATTGGCTTTAAGAAAAATATTATTACATGAATTAGAAATAAAAAATTTAGTAAATGAATTAACATCAAAAGTAGAAAATAAAAAAAGACTTGTTTTAGAAGGAGAAAATTATAGAGATTTTTTATTATGTGTAAAATATAAAGTTACTAAAATGAAAGATTTACCACTTGATGTAATTAAATTATATCATTTAGAAAAATATTTACCTGTTGTTAATCAACCTAAAAAAACTTTTTCGAAGAGAAATTCAATGTTTGGTTCAAGAAAATCTTTTGAAAATAATTTAAGAAGAAGATCTTCTTTTATTAAAAAAAGATCTTCTATTATTTCAAATAAACATTCAGGGACTGAAAAAACAATTAAAGAAAAATCGTTATTTAAAAAAGAAGAAATTACTCCTCCTCCTCCTTTAATTTATAATTCTGTTGTTTTTTTTGATAATGATTTTGAAAATATTAAAAATGAATTATATAAATTGTTTACTCTTAATAATGAACAAATTAAAGAATTATATGCTTTAAGAAATGAAAGAAATAGTTTAATGGATACTAAAAAAGAAGATGATGATAAAAAAACAAAATTAATAAAAGAATTAGAATTTAAATTAAAACATGTTAAAAGTGAAAATTTATATTTAGAAAAATCATTAAAATCAATTAATTTAACAAAATTAAAAACAGGAAAAATATATAATAAAGTTAAATCTATTATAACAAAATTACCAATAAATGTTGAAAAAGAATATAATTGTCCTAATTTTTATTTCCATCTTATATCTAAAGATGATTATTTTTTATATAAAGGATTAAAATATGATACTATTTTATATGGTTTAAGTATTTTAGAACAAATTTTATCATCTACAATTACTAAAATTAATGCATTTAATAAAGGGATAAAAAATTCTATAATTCTTTCTGAAGTTAAAAGTAAATTAGATAAAGAAAAAAGACTTAAAATTAGTAAAATTAATATGAAATTAGAAAAAGAAAAAATAATTAAAAGGAATGAAAATATTATTCAAAAAATTAATAAAGTATTATTTTTACCTAGAAGAAAAGTAAATACTATTATAAATAAAGAAGATATAAATTCAAGAAATAAATCAAATAAAAAGTTTAGAAATAGTAATACATATGATATAAATATTGAAAACTTATTGTATTAATAATAGAATGCATTTAAATATATTATTTTTTTTATTACATTATATATTAAAATATTACATAAAATTGATAATTATGAATAAAAAATATATTTTAAATTTATATTATTATGGAAAAAAAACAAAGAAACAAAATGAGCTCTGTTCATTCATTAACAGAATTAAAAATAAATATTGATAAAAATATAAGAGCTAATAAAACAGATATAATGGATAATAAGGAATTATTGACTCCTCGAAATTATACTGAAACTTTAAATAATATATATAAAGAAAGATCTCTTAGAAATAAATTTATTGAATCAAATAGAAGAATGTTACATAATTTAAATACAACATTTGAATCTCAAAAAAGTTCATTAAATATAAAGAATGCTAATAATCAAGAATTTAAAACTTCTATATATAATCAAAAGAAGAAATTATTTGAAATAATTTCAAAATTTAAAATAGTTATTATTTTTCAAATTTTAATTGTCATTTTGGATTTTATTTTTATTACTTTTTTTCCTAAAATTTTATTTAATTTTTTTAATATTTTTGCTTTATTATTAGTTCTTTTTTTTGGTTTTTATGTATATAAAGAATTTGTTCAAGGATTTGAAGAGATAAATAAGAATTCTTATCATAATATTAAAAAAATTTTATGTCTTACAATAATAATTATGGTTATTTTTTTTTCTATTATTTTATATGAAATTGTTGTTCAAATGTTAATTTTTAATTTACCTGATTTTGAAATATCTGAAATTTTAAAATATATTTTTTTTATTTTATTTTATTCTTTAATAAATGTCACCATTCCAGTTTTATTATTAATGTATTTATATGAAATTAAAAATAATATAAAACTATTTGGAAAATTAGAAGGGAAAGATTATTCAATATTTTCTGAATAAAAATCATGTTCAAACAATGATACTATATTAATTCGATTAAAATAATTATAATATAACTTTTTTATTTTTTTTATAATTTATTAAATTTTTTAATATTTTTTTATAAATGAGTTTAATAGATGATTTTCATATCATCTCAATTGAACATAAAAATATAAATTCAAAATCAAAAAATGATTTATCATTAAAAGAAATAAAAAAGAAAACACCATTTATAATAAATGAAGATGAAATAAAATTAACAAACATAAAAGAATCAAAAAAAGAAAATTCAATATTAAATAAAACACTTAATAAAATCACATCCTCAATTTCAACATTTAAAGATTATATAATATACAATGACTCAATAAATATTTTATCACAACCAATAGATTTAAATAAAGAAAATCACATAAAAATTTTAGACAAATCTTTTTTTCCAAAATATAATATAAGTAATATAAATAAATATTTAGAACTAATGTTTCAAATGACTTATAGAACAAATTTTTTTCCTATTCAAAATTCAATAACAAAAGAAGAATTTAATAAAGATTCTGGTTGGGGATGTATGATTAGAAGTGGTCAAATGATGTTAAGTAAAGCAATTCTTGATTATAAATTATTTTCATATAATTATTTAAAAAAAAATTCAATTCATTCAGAAAATGAAATTGATTTAATGATTAGAGAAGAAGAAATTAATAAAAAAAAATTTGAAACTTTACTATTATTTCTAGATAATCCTATAAATATTGAAGAAATAAAAGATAAAAATGATTATATTAATTATTTAGAATTCTCAAAAGAGATTAATTTAGATAATTATAAAATAATTCCTCCTTTTAGTATTCTTAATATTTTTTCTCTTGGAAGAGAAATTTTAAAAAAAGAACCTGGAGAATGGTTTAGTGATAATAATTTAGTTCAAATATTTTGTTCAATTCAAAATAAATATAAAATTCTATCAAATTATGAATTTATTATTTTTAAAAATGGATTCATTGATCAAAATTTAATTATTAAGAAATGTTTTAAAGAAATTGAATTTAATAATGATTTAGATATTATTTATAAAAATGATAAATATTACAAATTTGAAAAGGCAGGATTAATTTTTCTTACTGTAAGATTAGGTTTAAATAATATTGATTCTGGTTATTTAAATAATATTCAAAAAATATTTAATATTAGAAATAATTTAGGAATTATTGGAGGGAAAATTAATAAAGCTTTTTATTTTATTGGAATTAATCCTGAAAAAAATGAATTATTATATTTAGATCCTCACGTGAATAATATTGCTATTAAAAATGTTGAAGAATTAAGAATTAATACTAATTTTGATACTTATAAAGTTAAAAATATTTATTCTTTAAAATTAAATAAATTATCTCCATGTTTTACTATTGCTTTTAATTTTAAAAATTATGATGAATATAATACTTTAATTAAAGATTTAAAAAATTTTAAAAAAGAATGTAAAGAATATTCTTTTCTAACAATAGAAGAATAATATATAAATTAGATATTATTTTCTAAATATAATATTATTAATTATAATATAGTAAAAAAAAAATAAAAAAAATATATATTATTAATTAAAAAAAAAATAATTTAAAAAAATAAAAAAAACCAAAAAAAAAACCCAAAATGGAAAACCCAAACGCAGAAAAAAACCCATTAAATGACAATGAAAAAAAAAAGCCCAAAAAAAACTATGGAAAATTACTAATCCTCTTAATATTAATAACAATAATAATAGAATCTTACTCATACATATATATAATAATGTTTAAAAATATAACATCAAAAAATTATAAAATAATAACAATTCAAATAATAATATTCACATTAATATTAATAATATTATTATGGTGTTTCATAACAGCAATGAATACAAATCCAGGAGACATTCCCTTATATTGGGGTTTTTATATTGGAGATGATGATTTTAAAAGAAAGAGATATTGTTTAATTTGTAATGCATTTAAACCAGAAAGATCTCATCATTGTTCAGTTTGTAATAAATGTGTTTTAAATATGGATCATCATTGTCCTTGGATTGATAATTGTATTGGGTTTTATAATAGAAAATTTTTTATGCAAGTTTTATTTTATAGTAGTTTAATTACTATTTATTTTGTTATTTCTGCTTTTTATTTTGTTTATCTTGTTGTTATGAAAATTATTAATAAGAAAATAAAATATAATTTTAATGATTTATTTAATACTGGATTTATTTTAATTACTTATTCTTTTATTTTTGTTTTTAGTTTTATTATTACGAGATTTTTTATTTTTCATATTAATTTAGTTTTAAATAATTCAACAACTATTGAATCACTTGATAAAAATGCAGAAAAAGATAAATATAATATTGGAAAATATGAAAATTGGATTCAAGTTTTTGGAACAAGTAAATTATTATTTTTTTTTCCTGTTATTTCGGAAGATGGAAGACCAATTGGTGATGGTTTAACTTGGAAAGTTAAAGAACAATTAAGTATTGATATTAATAAAGTTAATAATAGTCATGAAGGACCTAATGCTAGAAGTAGTAGTAATGGGAAAAGTAATAGTCAACAACATGGGAATGTTGTTGGTCAAAATATTGAAATGAATAATTTTAATCGTAATTTAAATTATAATACTTCTGCTTTGTCACCAAAATAAATTTATTTTCTTTTTTTTTGGTTTTTATTGGATTTTTTTTTGTTTATTTTTTTGTTTATTGTTTTTTTATATAGGATTATTATTTAAAAAAAAGAATTTTTTTTTATTTAATATTTTCAATTTTTTTTTGTTTTTTTTATATCTATATCAAAAAGTATGATAATAAAATATACAATATATTAAATAAAATTTAAAAAAATATTTTTTATTTTTATCTTTAATAGATAACAAAAAAATTTAAAATGAAAAAAATAAAAAATACACTTAAATGTATACACCTCAAATAAACAATTTTCAAGATAATTCATTAGAAAACTCAAATCAAAGACTTCAATCTCACGAAAATGAATATCCAATAAAATCATATACAGATCAAATAATATCATCATTAAAAACATGTAACATAATAAAAGTACACGAATCTCAAATAAATGGAATAAATATAAGTAATGATGGAAATTTAATATTAACAAGTTCAAAAGATGATAGTATAACAATATATTCAATTCAAAGAAACGAAATTTCAAGTCATTATATAAATAAAACACATGGTTGTGAAAAAGCAATTTTTACTCATCATACAAATGCAATTTTATGTGCATCAAAAAATGATTATCGAATAATGTATTGGCTTCTTCATAATAATGAAATATTATTTTCTTTTCAAGGACATTCTGATGTTATTACTGAATTAAATTTAAATCCTAATAATGATTTATTTATTTCTACTTCTTTAGATAAAACTAGTCGATTATGGAATTTAAATTTAAAAGAATGTGTTTGTATTTTCCAAGAAAGTAATTGTGCAAATTTTGATAATAGTGGAAATATTATTGTAAGTGTAACTAGTGTACATAATAAAAATAATGAAATTTATGAAAATTTTATTAATTTATATAATGTAAATGATATTTTAAAAGGACCTTTTGATGTTTTTTCTATTAAAGGTAAAAGTGAAATTAAACAAATTAAATATACATATAATAATAATTTTATTATTGCAATTTGTGAAAGTAATTTTTTTATTATTGAAAGTTCAGTAGGAAAAATTATTTCTAATAAAGAAACTGAAGATAATTTAATTAGATTTGATATGAGTCCTGATGATAAATATATTGCTATTGCTTGTGAAAGTGGTAATATTTTAATTTATGATATTAAAGGTAATTTAATTAAAACTTTAGAATTTCATACTATGGGATGTGAATGTTTGGAATTTAATAAAAAATATGCTATGTTAGCTACTGCAGATAATGATCTTGTTATATGGATTCCTACTGTTACTGAATAGTTAAAATTATTTATTTAAATTTTTAAAATTTTAAATTTTAAAAATAAAAAATATTTTATTTGATTTTAAAATAATTTTTAATAAAATTAGTTATTAAATTTTAAATTTTTAAAAATTTTTAATATATAAATGAATATATTATAATTATTATATTATGTCTTTATTAATTATATAGAAATTTGAATTTTATTTAATAATAAAATAGTTAAATTTTAATCATATAAAAATGAATGATGAAAATGAGGAACCATATGATTATGATTATATTATTAAATTTGATACTTTTCAAAATTTATTTAATAATAAACAATTAAATTATAAAACTATTTCAAAAGGAGGTGAAATTTTTTCATCACTTTATTATTGTATAGGCATAAAAGGTTCAAATCTTTCTTTACAAACTAAATTTATTAATTTTCTTCAAGGTTCAAATTTTTCCTCTCAAAGAGATAAAGATGATATTTTATTTTTGGGATATTTTAATTTTAATGAAAACAAAAAGAAAATTGACTTATATTTATTTATTAATTATATAGATGATTTGATTATTCCTGATAATTTGGATGAAGATGAATATAAGATTTTAAAAGATTTAACAAATAAATTTCTAATAAATTTTTCT
>JAEEGK010024059.1_pt1 | contig 12655 bp, 13 predicted proteins | sample 8958771 | NCBI WGS metagenome assembly JAEEGK01 (sample SAMN16246547, study PRJNA631951) | gut metagenome | biome: gut microbiome; feature: rumen; material: SC-attached | host: Bos | place: Iran: Karaj | collected 2018-10 | reverse complement strand
TCCCCAATCCCCAATCCCCAATCCCCAATCCCCAATCCCCAAACCCCCATCTTTTTTTCATTATTTTAAAAAGAAAAAACACTTAACATAAAATAAATAACTTATTAAACATTTTAGTTTTTTTTAAATTATTAAATCAAAAATATTTTTTATTTAATTTCTTTTATTATTAATCATTAAATAAACATGAAAATAAAAAATAAACTTTTATAAATAATACCCTTAAATATCCATATAATAAATATATTTTTTTATTATATTCCTTTATCGAAATATTTAAATACAAAGGAATTTATATATTAAAGATTTAGTAAAAAAAAGAAATTATTGATTTTCTTTTTTTTTCACTATTTCCATTATCACCTTGTCTATCAGTATTATTATTAGAATAAGTAAATACTGAATTTTTTCTTTGAATAAGATTAAGTTCTTCACCATTAACTGTATTAAATTTATGATTTCTTCTTATTTCTTTATTACTATCACCACTGGTTTTTCTGGAAGAATAATGAGATTCATTTTGAGTATGACAAACTTTAAAAATAGTATATTCTTCAGAATTACTATTATAAAAAGTATTTCTAAGATTTAATTGTTTATCATTTCCATTTTTCTTCCCTAAAATTTTTAAAAAAGCTTCTTCCCATTTTATTTTATCTTCTTCAGTTTTAGCATAAAGAAAATATCTTCTTTTTATTGTTTTTATTAAAAAGCCATATTTATAATCACATACATTTTGATAATTTTTTCCTAAAAAAGGGTGATATTCTTTTATTTCATTAAATTTTATTATTTCTTTATAATTTGGATTTTCTTGAGAACTTTTTATTGAAAAAGTTTGTTTATCAAAATTAAGTTCGAACCATCTTTTATTTGTATTTCCTGGTAAAAATATATCTCTTTTATATTTTCTAAGGTATCCTGAAAGTATACTCATTGATTAATTTATTTTTTTTTAGAAAATGAAGCCAATTTATATCCGAATAGAAAACAATCAAATTAATTTTCATTATATAAAAATCTATAAAAAGTGATTACCCCACATTTAAATATAATTTTCTGTTTTGGTTTAATATGAATTTAAAAATTTTATTTGTTTTCTTTCTTTTTTATAAGTTAAATACATCATTTGTAGTTTATTGAAAAAATAAAATTTAAATTCAAAATAAATGAAGTATTAATCCAAAAAAAGAGAATAATCATCCTTGAAATAAATTAATTAAATAAAATATATAATTTGAAAAACATACAAAAAAACAATTTCAAAAAAAACCTAAAAAAAATTTAAATCTAATTTAAAAAAATTATAAAAAACATTAAGAAAAAAAAATAAATTTTTATACATAATAAATTAATATTTTATTTTTAATAATAATTTTCCCTTCACATAAAAAAAGAGTTTCAACTTTTAATTTTCCAGATAAAACTTCAGCAGGTAGAACTCCATCTTCTTTAGCTTCAATTATTTGTTCCCAATCATTAGTAGAATTAGGAATAACAAAACCAAATTTAAATCTTGAAGATTCAAATAATTCTCCCATTAAATAAAAATTTTGAATTAATTCTAAATCTTCTATTTTTTCAACTGAAGAAAAATTTACATTTCTTTTTATTATTTTACATTTTAATAATTCTTTTGATATTTTTACTGTTTGATTAGGAGAAGAAAGATCCCAATCTTTACAATCCCACATCATTTTACCTGAATCTCCATCTTTCATTTGAATTAAATTTATTTTAAATCCACTTTTTATTTTTTCAAATGATTCATCTTCACTTATTTCTGGTTTTAATGACATTTTTTTAATTATATTTTTTATTTTTTTTTTTAAAATTTTTTTGAGGTTTTTTAATTTAATTTAAATTATATTGTAATCCTTTTAATGGTAAAATTTGTTATATAAATTAGAAATAAAATAAATTTTTTCCTTAATTATAAATTATCATTAATAAACACATAAATATTAGAATAAAAAAACTAAAATTTATTAAAAAATATATATGAAAGAATATGAAAAATGCTCAAAGATGAAAATACTTTTTTATATTTATTAGAAAATTTAAAAATACTAAAAAATAATTTGTTTCTCTTTGAAATTAAAGATAAAAATTAAATAACAATTATTAAATTCAATTTAAACTCATCAAATTATAATATCAAAAATAACAAGAAAAATAAATAATTTAAAAAACTCTAAAAGTAAAATAAAAGTAATAAAAATATAAGTTCAAAAGTTAAAAAATGAAATAAAATGATTAAAGGATAAAATTAATTAAAAAAAATAATGAATATATAAAATTTCAATAAAATAATTGAAAAATAGAAAAACAAAAATTTAAAAATCAAATACTAGAATATATAGAAAAAATAGATAATTTATCCAAAAAAGAAAAAACAGGAAAAGAGACAATATTATATTATTTTTTTGTAGAAATTAATAATCAAATTTAAAAAAGTTTAAATGATAGTTTTCTAAATATTAAAAATATGACTTATGAAGAATTATTAGTTTTAGAAGATCAAATAGGTTATGTTAATAAACAGTTTGAAAAAGAATACACCTATAAAAATAAAATGAAAAAATCAATTGTAATATATTAGAAATTATGTTATTTATTTTAGAAGGATATGAAAATAAAAAAATATATTTTAATTTTTTTCATTATAAATATATTAATATTTAGTTATCTAAAGAAAATAAATGATTAATATAAAAAAGAAGTAATAATTTGGAAATAATTTTTATTCAAAAATTTTGACTTTTATATATTTTGATAATAAATTATAATTATATATACTTTCATAATATATTTATTTTTATTAAATATTAAAATAAAATTATATAGAGGAATAATTTTAAATTGATTTAAAGAAACTATTTGTTTTAAAAATTAATTTGAAATTAATTATGTCTAATAACTATAAAAATTATTATAATGCTGTTAATTTTCATAACAGAACAAAGAATTATCAAATGAAAAAGCCAATTCATTTAAACGGTGAAAATATTAGAGAAGTAGAAATCAATTCATTGAGTCAGACAGAGCCTTCTAAAAAAAAAGAAATTTTTAAAAATTCAAATAAAAAAAAAATTGAAAAAGAAATTGAGCAATTTGATAATTTTTCCAAAACTAATGATGAAACTTTAAGTATTACAAATTTTAAACAAGAATTTTCTGGCAATAATACAGACGATATAATCTATAGAGAATTTGCTAATGCACAAATTAAAAATCTAATAAATAAATTAGAAGATATTGATTTTGATAAAAGATTTGATGACATTTCAAATAAAATAAATGATGTTAACTATTCTATTCAAAATCAAATAGAAGGTTTTGCTGATAGGAAAGATGAAGAAATAAAAGAAATGAAAGAATTATTTAATAGGCAATGTCTTATAGATTTAAGGAAAAATTTAATAAAATTAAAAGGAGAACAATATGCTGAAAAATATGTAATTTCAAATGCTTTTGATTTTGAAAAATATTATTATAGTATATTACCTTATGATTTAAAAGAAAAATTTATAAAAAATAATACTTCATTTACAGATATAATTAATAAAATTTATTTGGATTTTTCAAAAAATAATAAAAAAGAAGAAAACTTAAATGATAAATTTTGGTTTATTGTTAATTCATTTTCAGATGAAAATGATAATATAAAGGAAAAAAAATTAACATTAAATTTAAGAGGAAATATTTATAGAATAATAAAACATTTTAGAGGATTATCTGATGAAATAATTATTGATTTTGGAGAAATTATTTGTTGTATAGATAAAAAAGAAAAAATTAATAAAGCAAAGAAATTAATTAATATAATTGTTAGATTAATTTATGAAATTCTAAGTAGACAATTTGAAATATCTGAAATTCAAAATATAATTTTTTCATATGGACATTTTTATTATGGTTCAAAAGGAAATAATATTGAATTAGAAGATTTTGAAGAAAATTCAATTTACTATGATTTCATTGAATTAAATTAATAATTGAAATATTCTTATTTAACTAATATAATTAATTATAATTAATTTAAATAATTTGTATAATAAAAGTATTTTCTAAAAAGAAAGAAAAAAAAAATAATTTTTGAAAAATAAAATTCCATTTAATTTATAATAAAGATTGTAATAATAAAAAGAAAATAAGATTTAGAAAATACTAACTAAAACAAAACAAGTATAAAATAAGCAAATAGGATAAAAAATTAACCATTTTTGTTCAGACATTTCAAGAGCAATTTCAAAAAATCTTGTAGCACTTATTGACGATGAAATAATACTTCCAAAAGATAAAATAATTCCTAAAATTCTTTTCATTTTTAAATTTATAAAAACTGAAATAAAAGATAGAAAAACAACAGGAATTAAACAATAACCCAATACACTTATTGTATTATATAATAATATACTTTTATTTGCTGACATTAAATTTAATAAAAGAAATAAAGCAACACTTCCACAAACACTAATTCCATATAAATAACCAAAACAAGTTTTATATTGTAAAACTAAAGAAAATGCAAATATTATAATAATTAAAAATGGTCCTGCCATATCTGATTCTTCTAAAAATTTTTTATCAATTCTTTTTAAAGTTATTATACTTATAATTTTCTTTTTAATATTTTGAGGATTGATTCCTAATTCTTCTAATAAAGGTAATTCCTCTTTATCATCATAATTATTATCTTTATTTTCATTTTGTTTATTTTCACTTTTATTATTATTATCATTTGTATCATCAATATCATAAGCACTTTTAGTTAAATCAATATTTTGAGGTAAATCTTCATCTGTTTTTTTTCTTTGTTTTTTTCTTCTATTATTTTGTAAAGGAGAAGTTTCATCATCATCACTATTATTTTCATTATTATTTTCATATGGATTAAATATTTGTTTCTTTTTAATTCCTAAATTATTGTTATCATCATTATCACTTTTTATTTTTTGTGTTCCAGTATAATTATTTATATCATATGGATCAAAATATGGATCTGCCATTTATTGTAATTAAATATTATTTTTTTTTCTAATTTAATTAAATTATGAATAAAGATTCTGAGAGTTTTACTAAGATTAATTTACCTGCACATATTGAGAAAATTATTAAAGAAGATGAAAAAAAGAAATTAAAAGAAAAAAAATTAAGAGGTTTTTATAATAATAAAGCACCAAATTATGAATTTGAAAAACAAAGAATTGAAGAATTTTTAAATGATATGAATTTAAATAAATAATAATATTAAAAATATATAGTTTATTTCCTTTTTATTAATCCATAATAAATTATTCTTCCATTTAATAAAATTCCTTTACCAATTGAAAAAGACATTAAAATAATATATACAAAACATTGAATAAATGATTTATTTATTTTATTTTTTCCATATAAAGTATTATATAAATATAATACAGTTAATAAGGAAGGAGTAAAAGAAAGAAAAATTAATTTATATAAATAATCAATTAAAGTCTTATTAATTGCCATTATACTTCTTTTTAAACTTGGTAATTTTTTCTTAATTTCTGATTCATTTGTTTTACAGAATTGTAATGATAATTCATAATTATTTTGTTCTATTTTGAATGTATCATACCAAATACTTTGAGTGTTAAACATTAATTCTAAAAATGTTGTAAATAATATAATTAATAAATATATTTTTAATTCAAGATTTGGAAAATAACCTTTGAATAAAGGTTGAATTAAGGCAAATAATAGAAAATAATTTAAAATGATTTTTCCTTTGGTAAGATTTTCAATTAATTTTAATTGAGAATTATGTGTTCCTTTTGATGCATTTATTAAAATCACATCAAAATAATATGTATCTTCTGTCATTATATATAAAATAGAAAGAAATATACTAAAAATGATTCCAAAAAAAAAATTTAAATTCAAAGGATTTACGTGTTTAAAATAAAATGGAGAATTGTTATTTGTGACATTTGAATCTTTAAATATTTCTTTTCGATGAAATTCATTTAAAGTTTCTTTAATATTTTCTATCACTTCTTTTTCATCAATAGACCAAAATTCTTTATAATAAATGGTAATCATCATATATACAATAAAACTAATAATAATTCCAATTGTAAATTTAATTTTATTTTTTTCTTGATTAATATAACTTAAGCTTACATAAAGAGAATAAAGAATAAAAAATATTCCAAATCCATTAATCATATTAGTTAAATCATCTTTTAAAAAAAAAGGTTTTGTTAATAGTATTATAATTATACAACTATAAAAATATAAAAACATATCAATTCTAGAATATGCTTTAGAGGAAAAGACATTATCATCATCTTTTAAAATTGAAATATATTCATTTAAATTACAACTACGAACAATTCCGCTTTCTTTATTTTTTTCATGTTTTAATTTTTTTATAGTTTCTAAATCTGAATTATTAAAAGGTAAATAAATTGAAATTTTATTTAATATTAAGCATAATATTCTTTTTGGAATTTGAAATATAAAAATAAGACTTACTAATACTAAATTAATTAAAAGCTCCAATGCAAAAGGAGTCATATTTAAAATAAAAAATTAAATAAATAAAATTAATAAAAATATTTAAAAAAAATTAATTCAATTATTTAACTTCAATAAAAATAAAAATTGTTTCAATTAAGTCTAGTGTTACATATTTTAGAAGAATCATTTCTTACATTAATTATAACTTATGATAGACAAATTTTATCAATTTATACTATTTACTAATTATTATGGATTTATTTATTTTCTTTCTTTGGGAGTTCATCACTCAACTTCTTTTAGTAGGATGTTATCCTAAAATTAAAAATATGAGATTTAAGGATGTAAAAGAGGAGTCATTGAAGGAATTTATATTGAATTGAAATTATTTTGATTTCAATTTGCTTTTTTAGAAAAGATAAATTACTCCTTTTGTTCATTGAGTTCGAATCTGTTAATATTAATTTTTGTGACTTCAGTAAGACATTTTTGGTTAAAGGATATTTTCATATTTTTTTTTGTTATTATTTAAATATATTTTATAAAATGTATCCAATTTCATTAATGAAGAAATAGAAATAACTCCATATTTTTCTTTAAATTATCTTTTTCTTATTTCCATTCTTTAATTTCTATATTTATATTTTATTCTTTTTTTAAATTTATTCTCCCTCAAATTATGATAATTTGAATTTTTATCAAAAAAATATCAAATCAATTTTTAAAACATAACAAAGGAATTTTATTTTTATATTTTTAGTTTTCTTTTTATAAATATTTTTTTATCTTATATATACTAAAATATAGTAATTAGGACAGCTCCTATATTGATTTTTCTTTATTAATATATTCTAACTCTTATATTTGTTCATCAAAAAAAATGCCAATTTTTTCTTTATATATCATAAACCATGGTCTAAAATTATTATGAAATTTTTGATTTGATGAAATAAATATGATATTACCCAAAAAAAAAGGAATAAATATAGATATAAGGAATTCTTTTGTTAAAAAACAAATGAAAAAAAAGAAATGAAAAAATGAATAAAAACAAAAAAGATTAGAAAGAAAATTTGGGCAAATTAAAGAAAGGCATGGGGGTGAAAAGGATTATAAATATTTTAAATATAATTACAATTTTTTAAATATTTTAAAAAAAAGATTTATGAATAAGTCATAAAAAAAATAATAATCTTAAATTTAAATTCAATTACTTTTTAAAGATAAAAATACAATTTAATTGTTAAACCAAACTTGAATTTATTATTTAACAAAATTTTTATAAATCAATATAAAAATTGAAAAGTAATAATTGATAAATATTTTTATGATTTTTTTCATATAATTAAAATAAATTATTTTTAAAATAATTAACAATATTCAAAGAAAAATAAAAATTAAATTTCATAAAAATAAATCTTGTTAAAATATAAAATAAATTAAATATAACTTCATCATCATTTAATTAAAAAACCAAAAAAAATTTTCATAAAAAAATGACAGATATTCTTTTAAGTGGTAAAATATCTAATATTAAAATAATCTTTAATAGATATATTTAGTGAAGAGGAATTAAACAAACTTCAAAAAGAAATAACAGATCCATCGGGAGCTTCGTTTTCTTCAATAAAAAATTCTCCTTTTGAAAAAGAAAAAGCAAAGAAATTTCTGTTTAATATTATAAGAGAAAACCTAAAAAAATTAAATAAAGATTTCCTAATTACAAGTTTAAATTGGATTGAACAAGAATCTTTTCCTCCAGATAATCAATCACAATCAAATAGCAATGATTTAAAAAAACAAAATGATTCATATAAACAATTATATAATTTTTTAGAAACTAATACAGATATAAAATTAAAAACAGATTATATTGCAAAAAATAATTTAGAACATTTAAACTCAAAGGATATTTCATTAAATTTAGCAAAACAAATTTCTTCAGGTCATATTAGAGATAAAAATTATATTGCTCCAAAGAATTCAAAATTTATTACTTTTGCTGAAGAAACTATATCAAATATTGAAACACAAGATTTTAATATATTTAAATTAGAAGAAGAAGTAGGACCAGAAAATACATTAAGTATAATAGGATGTTATATATTAACAACTTATGGTTTATATTCAAAAATAAATTATGATAAATTTGAAAAATTTATTCAAGCAATAACAAAAGGATATAATAGAGAAAATCCTTACCATACAGATTTACATGCAGCAGATGTAACACAAACATGTTTAGTATATGTTAAACAAGCAAAAATGAAAGAATTTTTTATGTTAAATGATTTAGATATTGCTTCATTATATATTTCATGTATGGTTCATGATTATAAACATCCAGGATATACTAATTTATTTTTAATTAATATTAATTCACCTATTGCATTAAGACATAATGATACTGATGTTCTTGAAGCTTATCATATAAGTCAAACTTTCAAATTAATTAGATCAAATGAAAAATATGATATTTTCTCATTAATGAATAATGATGATTATAGATTTATGAGAAAAAGAATGATTGGATTTGTTCTTGCTACAGATATGGTTTTTCATTTTAAACAATTTGATTATCTAAAAAATTTAATTAAAGATAATGGAATCGAAAAAGGGAAAAATAGAGAAAAAATGCTTGAAAATAAAGATAAATTAAATGATTTGCAACAACAATTTTTAGAAATAATAGTTCATGCATGTGATATTAGTAATCCAACAAAACCTTTTAATTTATATACTTTTTGGGCTGAAAAAGTTGTTGCTGAATTTTTCAGACAAGGAGATAAGGAAAAAGAATTAGGTTTAAAAGTTTCTATGAATTGTGATAGATTAACTACTAGTTTACCTCAATCTCAAATTGGTTTTATGAATTTTATTGTTGGTCCTTTCTTTATTTCTTTTGTTGATATTTTCCCTGAATTAAGCTTTCTTACTGATAATGTTAAAGATAATACTGATAGATATAAGAAAATTAAAGAAGAGGAAGATAAGAAAAAAGAAGAAGGAAAATAAATTTGGATAATGGATTTTTATATATTTTAATTTTTCTTTTTTCTTTTCTATCTTTCTTTTTGGTTTTTTAGTTTTTTTCTTTGTTTGTAATTTTAATTTTAAATGTATGTTTATTTTATTCGAATTTTTTTTTAAAAAAGATATTTTACAGATTAATTATTTTAAAATGAATATTTATAAAATTGAATAAAATATATTTTAATTATTTTAATTTTTATTATGATGCTCAATATATACTTTATCATAACTTTCTTTTCCTGTAAATTCATTATAATCTAATAAATACAAATCTTTAATTATTTTATTTTTTTCTTCATCAAAAATATAATTTTTATTTAATCCAATTTCATATATTTTACTTTTTTTATACAATTTTTATTACATAGTATTTGAGAAAAACAAAGTTTTTTTTCTGTTCTGAAACTATTTGATTTAAATCTCCTTGTATTATTAATACGAGAATGATTTGAAGAATAAATATTTGGAGTAGACAACAAAGAATCATTAACAATATGAACAGTATTATTCTTCATAATATTTATTACAATTTAAAAGTAATTGATAATTATTTCCTTTTTTTTTTAAACAATTTTTAGTGATAAATAAAAAAATTATTTTTTATATTATTTTTTTCATTATTAAAACTATATAACTGATTACTCTTATTCATATTAAAATTTAAATTCTTATTTTCATATGTTTTTGAAAAAGTAATAAATTGAACAATGAAATCATAATATAATAATTTCTGAAAAAAATAAGAAATAATTTCTCCAACAACAGTAGCAACTTTAATAATTCAACAAGCATTAACAAGAGCTTCTTGAATTTTAGTATAACTTCTTTCATAAACTTCTCTTTTTAAAGATTTTCTAACACCCACAGACAAAAAAATATTATCTTCTCTATAATCAGTTAAATGTTCTATTTCATCTATATCAAAGTAAAAATTTTTTTTTTTTTGACTCCCCAGGAATGTTTAAAAAATAGTATTTTTATTCTCAAAAAATATCCTATGTCAGTAATCACTTCTTCTTCTTATAAATAAATCCAATTATCTGTTTCTTCTTTATATGTAGTAAAGAGATTTTTAGCATAAAATTGATAAGGTTTTTTATAACTATTTGAGCAATTAAATCTGACGTAAAAATTCCTAAATAACCTTCTTTTAAATATTTATCTATTATTTCTTCTGTTTGACAACTATTATTATTTTTTGTTGAAAATTTACATTTAGAACATTTAATATATAAAACATTCCATTTTGGAGTTTTAAAAGTATCTCTTAATTCTATGTTATTAAAATTTATACAATATAATCCATTTAAAGGCAAATTTTTCCAATAATCATTTCAAAATTTAAAATTATTATTTGATCATTTTATATTTTCAACTGGAGTTATTTTTTCTTGATAATTTCAATCTTCCATTAATATATTATACTAGATATAAAATCATTTAAATAATTAATTGATTCATTTATATAATTTTAATAATCTGAAGTTTGCAAACATAAAGATAATATAAAATTATCATGTTTAAATATACTGGATTAGGATATAATTCATTATAAATGGTAGTTATTAATTTTGGATTAAAATGCATTAAAACATTTTTCAAATTATTTAAAAAAAATATAATTATTATAAATGATAATAAAGAATAATGCTCCAAATATAGTTATAAATCTTGGATAACCATGAATAGTAAATGAAGGTATTTGACCATATATATCTAAATTTAAAAATAAAATTTAAGGTTTTCATAAAAATCTATAATATAATTGATAATATGGATGTTAATTTATTAAAAAAATAGATAAAATTTTTAATTTATTTTTTTTTATTTATTTTTAATCAAAAATATCAATTCATGATTTAGATTTTTCTTTTTAATATGTTCAAATGCATGATTTGGGCATAAATTAATTTTACAATTTAAACAAATATAACAACCTTCTTCAATTTCATATAAGCAATTATCACACATAGGAATATCATCAACTTCAGTAATATCTTTTATATTATCTTTTAATAAATTTTTAATTCTTTTAGAATTATTATTCATTTAAAGTTTTAATTAAAATAAAAATAAAAATAAAAAAAAAAAGGTTTAAAATTCAGTGCTAAATTCATATTTTTTTCTTTCATAAAACCTATCTGTTTTGGCAGAACCAATGTTGACAATTTTAGGACAACCATCTCTATCTTTTTCTAGCATAACACATTCTTTACAATAATAAGCATCAGAAACTCCAGGAGCATTACAAACAACACATCTTCCTTTTAAACTACCAAAATTACATTCATCACATATTCTTACTAAAGTCGATAATCTTACATGAGAATCACATATTACACATCTTCCATCACATGTTTCACATACTCTTCCTACTGCTATTCCTGGCTGCTTTCTACACATTATTAAGTCTGGATGATGTTTTGACATTATTTTTATTTTTTTAATTTTTCGAAAATTTGTTTTATTAAATAGTTTTTAAGTTAATAAAAATGAGTTTATTTGTTTCAACTTATAAAACTTCATAAATAATTACAGTAATTGTAATGAACAAAAAGAACAAAATATAAATAATATTGACTGAAAAATTAATTAGATTTAATAATTAGAATAGAGATTAAATAATTAAATTTTGTTATAATTATTTATTCAAGATATTGAATTTGTATTTAAAAGATTAATAAATTTTCATTCATATTTGCATTGAAAATTATAAAATCTTCAATTAGGCTCGAATTCAGAAGTAATTTCTCATAAATTATAATTAATTGTAACTTTTTATTTAGGAAAATGTAAATAAGAGGGATTTACAAAATAAACAGAATAAGTGATTAATTGATTTTCAATGAAAAATATTATTATATTAACAAACTTATATAACCTTATATAAAGAAATATTAAAAGAAGAAAGAAATAATAATATAACAAATATTGACATTATCATTAATAATTCATGAATAAAAATAAAAGTTCAAATAAAATCCAGAATTGATATTTTACTTATAAAAATCTATAGACTAATAAATATTTATATCTTGAAGAAATATATTACCTATTAGATTTATAGTAACTTTTACAAAATCAAATGATGAAAATATAAAAGTATATTTGATACAGTTAAATATTAGAA
>JAEEGK010024056.1_pt1 | contig 12657 bp, 6 predicted proteins | sample 8958771 | NCBI WGS metagenome assembly JAEEGK01 (sample SAMN16246547, study PRJNA631951) | gut metagenome | biome: gut microbiome; feature: rumen; material: SC-attached | host: Bos | place: Iran: Karaj | collected 2018-10 | reverse complement strand
AATTTTAGTTCCTTTAATTCCTCAATTACAAAATCTTAGTTTTGGTCAAAAATTATTATCTAAATTATTATTACAAAATCCAAAATTAACAATGTATATGCTTAATTTAAATCCTTAAATTATGGAATAATAATAATTTTTTAATAATATTTTAGTAAATATTTTATTATTTTATAAATATATAATTATAATATTGTTACTTAGTGGATATAAAGTAATTATTACTACAATTTAATTAAATTAATTATAAATTAAAAAAAATATTTTCTACAATAAATGAGAAATGGGAAAAAAGAAAATAAAACAAATTGTATATTTTATGAAAATGCTTCTTCGATGAAAGATATTTTTAAAAAACGTTTAGTTTTATCACATTCATTAAATAAATTACCTATAATCACAAAATCAAGTTTACATTTATTTAAAAGCAATTCAAATAAATCAACGGTTCAAAATCAATTTTTATGTAAAGATGAAAGTTTAGTACGTAAATTAAATTTAGATTCAAAAGAAACTCCATATAAATTAATAGAAGAATCTCCTGAAATTTTCAATATTTTAGATGAAAAAAGAATACAATATATTTTAGATTTTAAAAAACTAAATGGTAAAAATTTTAAATCTAAATCAGAAGAAAATATAATTTTAGAAAGAAAAAATAGAAAATTTATTCAAAAATTATCAGTTGTTCAAAATGAAGAAGAAATAAATCAAAAATTATTAGACTTAAAAAGTAAAATAGATCAATTAAAAGAAGAAAAAGAAAATTATAATAATGAAATATCAAAATTATTAAATAAAATAGATGATAATGAAATATATTTGGATGCTATTTTATCACATAATAATTCAAATACAAATATATTAAAAGAATTTAATTCAGGAAAAAAAATTGCAAATAATAAAAAAAATGAATTAAGAAGAGCATCTTCAATATATTTAAAAGATGATTTAAAAACAAAAAAATTTAATTTAATATCAACTTTACAAAGAGATTTTGAAGAAAATCAAAAAAAAAAAAATGAATTTGAAAATGATATAACAAATAATAAAGAAAATATTTTACAATTAAAAGAAAAAATATCAAAAATAAATGAAGAAATAAATTTATTAAAAACAAAATATAATAATAATAAAAAAGAATTAATAAATCATTATCATCAATTACTTTTTGAAGGTATTGATACAAGAGAAGAAGGATTAATTTGGGTAATTCAATCAATTTGGGATTTAAATGAGGATGTTAATATGAAATTTATTCCTAATTTTTTAGATGAAAAAGCAATTGAATATTTATTTATTATTGCTAATAAAAAAAATTCTCTTAGAAAAATAGATAAAAATATTGAAAAAGTAAAATTAAAATATAATTATGATGGCAAAAATAATTATAATGAAAATAAAAAAGATGAAAATGAAATTTTTCATACTTTACCTTTGATAAAAAGTAAAAATAAAATTAAAATTAATTTAAGAAATTTAAATTTGGGAATTGGAAAATATAATGCTAATAATAGTTATACTTTTAAAAATGTTATTAAAAAATTAGATGATGAAAAAAAAATAAAAAATAAAAATGAACAAGAAAATTTAGAAGTTTTTTTACAATTAAAAAAATTAAAAGAATGTATTTTAAAAGAAATTGAAATATTAAAAAAAAAAGAAATGAATAGAATTGTTAAAGAATTTTTAGAAAATGATTATGAAAGAAGATTTAAAGTTAGTTTTGAAATTGTTTTAAGTGCTTTAGTGGGAGAATATAATATGATTAGAGAAAATGAAAAACAAAAAAATTATAAAAATGAATTCTTAAAAAAAATTAAACAAAGTAATTTTTATCGTCTTTTTAATAATAATCAAAATCAAATTAATTTTAAAAAAAAAAATATTTAATATATAAATATTTTATATTATATTGGATTGATTTAACATTTTTTTTGTAAATTGTGTATCTAAATAAATAATTTTTTTTTTCATAAAAATAAATAGAATATTTTAATAAATTAAATTATAAAAAAAATATTAAAATTTCAATTAATTATCACTTAAAAAACATTAATATTCCATATTAATTTAAAGTAAAAATAAAAAAAAAAAAATAAAATAATCATTTTCTTTGTATTATAATTTAAACATTAAAAATGAAAAAAAGACAAATAATTTTTAATGTATATGTTTCTTATCATAAATCTTATGACTTAACTTTAAAAATTCAGAAGGCTCATTTCCAGGAGCATTAAATAATTTATCAAGTTCTTCTTCATTATTACCATAAATCATTCTCACTAAACTTAATTTACTTGGTTGTTTACATATTTGAAAAATAGAAGCTTCTTCATTAAAATTATAATCTCTAAGTCTTGGTAAAGGGAAAAAAAAATGAAAAATACTATTTCCAATAAAATAATAAAAATGATTTAAAAATCCAATATTATAAAAATTATAACAAGAATTTTCTGGTTTAGGTTTTTTAAAATAAAAAAACATTTCAATATTTGGATTTCTTGTTCCTTCAAGTTGAGTTCTATTATTATAAATTTCATAATTTACAATTGAAAAAAGTGTTAATAAAGAAAGAATTACAATAACAAGAATTACTATTAAAATTGTTAAACATGTTAATTTGAAAGGAGATATTTTTAATTCAGGATAATTTCTATTTATATAATTGAAATTTATTACAAATTTTATATAAAAAGTTATTACTGATAATATATCTATTATTCCCCATAATAAAAAATTATAAAAAAAATGAATATTTTTAAATCCAACACAATTTGCAATCCAAGGACAATGATGATCTCTACCTAATACACAAATATTACAAATTTTACAATGTGAACTTCTTATAAATTTTTTTCTTCCACAAAATTCACAAAAAAAAAAATTTTCATTATTATATTCACTTATTACATTTTTTTGATAATTTAATATTGATTCTTTTGAATTATTTTGTTCATGTTCTAATATTTTTTCATATCTTGTTACATTTGATTTTGTGAAAACTGCTAAAAAGTAATTTAATAAAAGAATTATGTATAAAATTATTATAATATTCCCTAATATTTTAATATTGTTTTTATCTTTTAATGAATATCTAAAATAAAAAAACCAAGAATATCCACCTAAATTTATTATAATTACTACTATTGGTATCATAATATATTTTTCTTGCCATTTACGTTTTTGATAATCATTCTCTATTTTATTTTGTCCATTATACATTATATTTGAATTTTGATTTATTTTTTGTTTTTCATCTTTTACATTTATATACTTTGTCTCATCCATTAAATACAATTAATATAAAAAAATTGATTTTTAAATAAAAAATATATATAATAAATAAAAATATATAAAAAATAGAATATAAAGAACTTAAAAAAAATGTCATTAAATGAAAAAATTGAAAAAGAAACAAAAAAATTAAAAGTAACTTCAGATTTAAAAATAATAGAATGGCTTTACAATCAATTTTTAGGAGAAAAAATATCATTAAGAGATATAAAAAGAGATCCAAATAACGAAACATTTCAAGTTACAGATATAAAATTTTCAAACGACGCATCAAATATAATAGTAAGTGACAAAGGAGGAAGAATAATAATATTTAAAAATAATGAATATAAAGGAAAACCAAAATTAGATTATTTTTTTGAATTTCCAGCACAAGAAAAAGATTTTGATGTACATAAAAGTATTGAATATTCAGAAGAAATTAAAGAAATAGATATTTTTCCTATTGATAATTATGAAAGAATTGATATTTTAAGTGCTGGATTTAGAACAATTAAATTAGATCGAATTTATAATGATAAAACTTTAATTTATGATAATTTAAATAATAAAAAATTAACTATTCCTAAATTAAACTCTGTTAAAAATGAAATTAAAGTTAAGAATAAAAAAATATTTAAATGTTCTAAATGTAGTGAAATTAATTCTTTGAATTTAAATAAATTTGTGACTAATAATTTTTTAAGTTCTGATGAATTTAGAGTTTATTTATGGGATGTTAATTCTCATAATTCTGATGTTTATGTTCCAATTAATATTGAAATTGAAGATGAAAATATAAATAATATTGAAAAAATAACTAAAGCTAAATATAGTAATTTTGACCCTCATATTTTTTTTTATGGAACTAATAAAGGTTTAATTAAATTATGTGATTTAAGAACTAATTCAGAACACATTAAATTTGAAACTAATTATTCAGATGAAAATTCAAATTTAAAAAATTCAGTAGGAATGTCATTATTATCTGTACATGATTTTTGTTCAAGTTATAATAATCAAAATATTTTTGCAACTAGACATTATTTTAATATAAATTTATGGGATATTAGAAAACAAAATGAACCAGTATCAAAATTTTTAATATATGAACCTATAATAAATAAATTAAAATATTTATATCAAAATAATTATATAAATGATAAATTTACAATTGATTGTGATTTATATGGAAAATATATTTTAACAGGAGGATATAATAATATGTTTCATATTTTTGATATAGAACAAAGATTAAATACTCAAATGATTATTGATGAAACAAATGATAAATTAATGAATACAAATATTATTAGAAAAATTAATTCGAAAGGTTCATGTTTTTATAAAAAAGATGCTCCTAATTTAGGTATAATTGATTTTGATAAAAAAATTTCTCATCAGGCATTTTGTCCTAATAATAATTTTTTATTAGTTGTTGTTTATAATTGTATTTATACATATTGTGGGAGTTTAAGAAAGAAAATAAAATAAAATAATTTGTTTGATTTTAGTATTGATTTGGTTTTTAAATTTTTTGAATTATCTTTTTTAAATTTTTTATTTTGTAAATGTTGATTTATTTATTTATTTATTTGAGTATAAGTTATATTTATTCTTATTAAAAAATTTATTTAAAATTATTTTTTAAATTATTATTTTTTTTTCATTGCTTTTTAAATGAATAAAGAAGAACAAATTATAAATCAATGTGATATGTGTAAAGAAAAACATGAAAATTATTTTACTTTTACATGTAGACATAAAATATGTTATAAATGTTTTTATAAAATTATAATAAGAAGTTATCTCAAAGATATAATAAAATCACCTGATTTAAAAATTAATTGCATTTGTAATAGAGGAAATATTAAATTATCTATACAAGATTTAATAGATAAATTTACACATTTAAATGATAAAAAAGAAGATTTTATATCAATGAAAAAAAAACAAGAAAAAAAAGAAGAATGTAAAATTCATTCAAAACAATTAACAGAATTTTGTTTTGATTGTTCAGAAGAAATTTGTGAAGAATGTAAAGATGATAAAGAAAAACATTTAAATCATAATATTTTAAATATTAATTTATTTCAAGAAGATTTTAAAGAAAAAATTGAAAGTTTACCTGATTTAGAAGATTTATTAAATTGGTATGATAAAGAAATTAAAAATTTATTTCCTCAATATATAAAAAATTTAGATGAAAAATTTGATATTTTAATTAAAAGTGTTAATGATTATAGAAAACAAATAAAACAAATGTTAATGTTAAAAATTCAAAAATTTACAAATCCAATGAAATTATCTTATTTATTATATAAATTTTTTAATTATGAAAAAAATCATTCTTATAATAATATTCATCAAATAATTTTTATATTAAATACAAAAATAATTTTTCCAGAATTAAATTTAAATTTTGATAAATTTGAAAATAAAATAGAATCAATAATAAAATCAGTAAATACTTTAGATTTAGAAAATTCAATAGAATTAAAATTAAAAGAAAAATTTCTTAATTTTAAAATATATCAAAATATAGAAAATGCACATAATTCAGATATAAGTTGTATTTCAATATTATCAAATAATAAATTAATTTCTGGTGATTATGATGGAAATTTAAAATTATGGAAACAAACATTTAAAGGATTTAATAATATTCAAAAAGGAAAAGCTCATAATGGAAAAATAAATAATTTAGTTTATATTAATTATGGAAAATTTGCATCAACTTCAATAAAAGATAATTTTATTTTAATTTGGAAAGAAAATAATAATGATGAAAGATATAAAATAATAGAAAAATATTTATTTGATACAGGAAATTTTTGTATTATATTAAATATATTAAATGATAAAAATACTTTAATTTCATCATTTAATGATAATAAAATTCATATTTTAGAAGATAAAGATAAAAATAATAAATATAAAGAAATAAAAATTTTTGGTGAACATTCAAAAAGTATAAATTCAATAATTCAACTTCAAACAGGAGAAATAATATCTGGTTCAGATGATAAAACTTTAAAAATATGGAAAAAATATATTTTATCAGAAACATTAATTGGTCATAAAGATTATGTAACTGATATTATTGAATTAACAAATAATAAAATTTGTTCTTCTTCTTCAGATAAAAAAATTATTATTTGGGAAAGAAAAAATTTAATTGATAAATTTAATTTATATCAAATTTTAGAAAGTCATTTGGATTCAATAAGAACATTAATTGGATTAAATGATGGAAGAATTATTTCAGGAAGTATTGATGAAACTATTAAAATTTGGGTTAAAAATAAAGAAAAATATGAATGTGTGGATACTTTATTAATAAATAAAGCAGGAGTTTCTAAGTTAGTTAAAATTAATGATGAAAATTTTGTTTCTTGTTCTTGGGATAAAAGTATTAAAATTTGGTCTTCTTTTTTAAATAATTAATTTTTTTTTCTTTTTTTTGTGTTTATTTAATTGAATTTTTTCAAGTGTAATAATATATTTTTTTTCAAGAATAAATGAATTTTTTTTATTTAATAAGTTAATATTACAATTTTTAAATTGAAAAATATTTAAAAAATAGCATTTATAAATTGTTTTTTACAAATATCACTTAATATCATTTAAGGATTTAAATTAAGCATATACATTGTTAATTTTGGATTTTGTAATAATAATTTAGATAATAATTTTTGACCAAAACTAAGATTTTGTAATTGAGTAATTAAAGGAACTAAAATTTGAAAGAATTTTTCTTTTCTTTGATTATCAGAAACAGAAATTGCTTTTTGAATAACATAATTACCAAAAATATCAAAAAGAATAATTTGAAAATTATTTTGTATTAATAAAGAATCAATAATTTGATTTTTAATATAAGAATCTTCAAGACATCTTTCAATAACATTAGAACTAAATTTTTGATTAGATAACATACAAATATTTTGAATAATAAAATTAATAATACCAGATTTAATTTGTTGATTATCCATAAGTATAATTAATTGTATAATATAATTACCATATTGATCATTAATAATATGAATAATATTATTTTGAATAGATTGAATAAGAAGATTAAGATAATTATTATTAATAATTTCAATATATTTTTTAATAAAAGAACAACCTCTTCTATTAGTAATAATATTAATAATATTAAAATATATAATTTGATGAATAGGATTAATTAAATCATTATTAATAAGTAATAATTTAATAATAATATTCATAGAATTAGGATCACAAATTAAATTAATAATATGTGGATAAATAATTTTAATAAAAGAAGATAATAATTGATTAGTATTTAATAAATTAATTAATTCTTCTAAAACTTTAGTACCATATTGATTAAATGCAATATTTTGAATAACAGGATAAATAATTGCAATAAATTGTAATAATCTTTCTTCATTTAAATAATGTGATATTTTAATTACAAATAAATGTCCAAATTGATCTTTACATAAATCATCTAAATATCCTAATATATTAGGAAAAAATAATGTATTAACTAAATTATTATCTTCTTCTATTTTTTTTTGTAAATAACGACTTCCAGATTGATATTTTGCAATTATATGTGCTTGTTTAGATAATTTTTCATTTGATAATGTAGTATAATTTTGATTTGCTATTTTTTTATTTTTTTTAGAAAATATATTTTTATTATTATTTAAACTATTACTACGTAAATTATTTTGTATTGTATAATAATAATTATTTAATTGATAATAAAATGAAGGATATAAATTTTGTTTTCTTTTTTGAGGTGGACTATAATAATTAGGAAATATAATATTATTATTATTAAAATTATTATAATTATTATTATAATTATTATTATAATTAATATTATTAATATTATTATTAATATTATTATTATTATTATAATTATTAAATTGTGGTATTTCATTTTTATTAAATTGATAATATATATTATTATTTGAATTATTATTTATATTTATATTTACATTCATATAATTTTGTTTAGGTGTTTTAATAAATATATTATCTTCATTATTATCATAATTATTTTCTTCTTGTTTACAATTATTAATAATTACTTCTTTTACAAATGAACTAAATTTAGTTCCTTCTTCTTCATTATCACTTGAATCATTATTAAATTCAATTATATTATTTTCATTTATTTCATCTAATTTATTTATTTCTTTATTTTCTTTTTTTTCTTCTATATTATTATGTAAAAAAAATGAAAAATTTTTTCTTTCATTTTTTTTAATTATAGGTGAATTATCATAATATTGACAAATTGGACTTTCTAAATTTTTTCTTTTATATTCATTTTTAGGTGTTAATGCCTTAATTCCTTTTAAAAATATACTTTTTTCTAAATAATTTGGTTTTCTTGTTGATGGTGAATATTCTTCATTATTATCATATAATGATAATAAATTTAATTCTGTTAAATTTGATAAATTATTTATTTCTTTATCTTCTATTCTTTTTCTTAATTTTGGTAATGATTTACTTTTTTTTTTTTGTTTTATTATTTTTGATTTAACTGGTTCTTGTTGTTGAGTTAATACTTTTCTTTTTGAACGTATTGATTTTATTGTTATTATATTCTCCATTATTTATCTTATTTTACAAATATTTAAATATATTAAATTTTATATTCAAATTATATAAATCTAAAATAATTAATCTTTTAATATTTAATTTTATTTTCTTAAACAAATATTATTAAATCAATAAAATTAAAATAATTAATATTAAAATAAAACAATCATTTTTATGTAAATAGAATTATATTGTTATTTTTATTTAAACCTTTCATTTTGTGAATATGATTTAGAATTTTTAATATTTTACTTCAAATATTAAAAATTGTATTTGTAATATTATAATAAAGGAATATAGGATTTTTAAATAGGTAAAATAGATATTTATAAATTAAGTTAAACAAAATAAATATAATATTTTGATATAAATATTATATCATATATGAATTTTTTCAATAATAAAATATTTTAATAAAAAATTAATGTCAATTATTCTTTTATTTTATTACAAAATCATTAAAAAAAAACCAAATAAAATAATCAATTAAACATTAATTTTAAAGTTAAAAAAAATAAAAATATAATTAAAAATTAAAAAAAAGAATTAAATCAAAAATTAAAAAATCCAAAAAGATAAAAAAATGTCAAATCTAAATATCTCAAATATGAAATATAATTATGAAGAAATAGGAGATTTTTTCAAAGCAACAAAAGCATTATTTACATGGGAATTTAATTTAGATTCAAACTATCATAAAATAGAACTTCAACATTCAAGAGTAAAAGGAAAAAGAGTAATTGTAGTAGATGGAAGGGAAATATCAAATTCATCAAAATATACTTATTCATATAATTTTTCATTTCCATTAGAACATCATTTTCTTTCTATTGTTCAAATTTCACCTGATCAATATGATTTAAGAATTGATAATGTTTCATTTATGTCTTTATCAAATAAAGAAAAAATTGGAGGATATAATAATAATAATAATACAAATACTAATAATAATAATAATAATAATAATTATATTTATAATATAAATGATGTTAATAAAAACAATAATAATAATAATAATAATAATGATAATAATAATAATAATGATAATTATAAAAAGAAAAATAAATATGCAGAAGAATATATGGAAGATGAAATTCTTGGGAATAAAAAAAATATTGTCGATGATGATAACTTTTTTGGAGGAGGAAATAAAGTTGTTATGAATTTTGAAGATAAAGTTTTTAGTAATAATAATGATGATGATTTTGTCTTTGATGACAATAATAAAATTTCAAATATTAAAAATATACAAAAAAATAAAAATAATCAACAAAATCAAAAGAAAAGCCAAAATTTGATTGATCTTGATTTTTTTGGTGACAGTAATAATCAAAGTTCTAATACTTCTAATGCAAATAATAACAATACTAATCAACAAAATAATAATCAACAACAAAATCAAAATAAAAATGATTTAATTAATTTTGATTTTTTTAGTAATAATAATCAAAATAATAATCAGAATAATAATCAGAGTAATAATCAAAATAATATTCCTTCTTTATTTTAAAAGAGAATTCAAATTTCTTTTTTTAAATAATTATTAAATGTTAGTATGTTTTTAAAAATTTAATTTACCTTATAATATCTTTTTAAAATTATTATTTAATGAAATTCTCATATTATTTAAGTTTAACTTTTAACTATAACTTAAATTTATTTTTCTGATAATAAGAAAATAAAAAATAATAATTAAATATTCTAATAAGCATTTATTTGAATTGATTAATATTAAAGAGAATTATTTTTTCATTTAATTTATACATTTTTTTTTGGATAAATATATTTTTAATTAATAATAATAGAAATTATTGATTTAAATTTAAATAATAAAAATAAAAACTAATTGTAATATTACTTTAAAAAATAAAGCAAAGTTTAAATAAAAATAAAAATATCTTAAAATAAATAATAAATTATATAATCAAAAAAATAAATATTATAAATATGAGCAAACAACAATCAAACGAAGCGAATCAACCTCAAAATTTTAATATAATACCATCAATGGATGAATTTGTAAAAATATTTATATAATTTTAAAAAATATAGAACTTTGGAAATGACAATGAGAATAATGATCAAAATGATTATATGGGTTCTTATAATTATAATTTATATTATAATTCATTAAAACCAAATAATGAAAATCAACAAAAAAATTCTTTTCAAAATCAAGAAATGGATTTAATGAATCAAAATATAGGAAATTTTGATATTAATAATACAAATAATTTAACTGAAATGATGAATAATTTATCTTTAGAACAAATGAATAATCTTTATTCACAATCTCCTTTTAATAATAATACTAATAATAATAATAACAACAATAATAATAATAATTTTAATTTGAATAATCAAATGATGAATATGAATAATTGGGATGAAAATTCAGGAAATAATTTTTTAATGCAAATGGGAAATAATCAAAATAATAATCAAAAAAAAAAAAGTAAAAAATCTAAGAAACAAAGTAATAATAATAATAATAATATGAATAATTTAAATATGAATAATATGAATAATAATATGAATATGTTTAATAATTTACAAAATAATCAAATGAATTTAAATTATATGAATAATTTAGGTTTTAATAATTTTCCTCAAAATAATCAAATGAATTTAATGAATAATTTAAATTCAAATAATGATTTTTCAAATCAAAATTTAATGTTTCCAATGAATCAAAATTTAACAAATAATCTTTTTTCTAATTACTATATTAATAATAATAATCCAAATATAAATCCATTAAATCCAATGTCTAATTTTAATAACTTTAATTTTAATATGATAAATCCAATGAATCCTTCATATGATATGAATCAAATGAATTTTAATATGATGATGGATAATAATTTAATAAAAAATTCCCCAAATAAAAAATTACAAAACCCAAAAAACAAAACTCAAAAACAATTAAAAAAACAACAACAATTATTACAAAATTTCCCATCAACAAATCCAAATTTAAAAGGAGAAATTGGTATAAAGAATTTAATGTCAAATAAAGAAATTATGGACGAACCATCATTAGAAGAAATAATTGAAAAAGCAGTAGAATATGGAAAAGATCATTCAGGAAGTCGTTTAATTCAAAAAAAATATGAAGAATGTTCTCAAAATGATAGAAATAGAATATTTGAAAAATTAGAACCTGAAATTTTACCTTTATCAAAAGATGTTTTTGGTAATTATGCAATACAAAAAATTTTAGAATTTAAAGATGATAATAAAAATAAAATTATATTCAATTCTTTAAAAGGAAATTTTTTTGATTTATCTTTACATATGTATGGATGTAGAGTTATACAAAAATTAATTGATGTAATACCAAATGAATTTATTTCTCAAATTGTTGTTGAATTAAATAATTTTTATAGAAAATGCATTGAAGATCAAAATGGAAATCATGTTATTCAAAAATTAATTGAAAAATTAACACCAAATGAATTAAGTGATTTAGTTAATGTTGTTTTAGAAAATATTTATGATTTATGTATTCATCAATATGGATGTAGAGTTATTCAAAAAATATTTGATTTTTGTAATGAAAATGAAAAAGATAATATTTTAAAAAATATTAATAATTCTATTATTGAATTATGTCATGATCAATATGGAAATTATGTTATTCAACATATTTTAGAAATTCAAAAAGGAGAAAATTGTAATTTAATATTTGAAAAATTAAAAGGAAATATTTTTGAAATGTCAGTTCATAAATTTGCTTCAAATGTTATTGAAAAATGTCTTCATAATGGAACAGAAGAACAAAAAAAT
>JAEEGK010023985.1_pt1 | contig 12657 bp, 8 predicted proteins | sample 8958771 | NCBI WGS metagenome assembly JAEEGK01 (sample SAMN16246547, study PRJNA631951) | gut metagenome | biome: gut microbiome; feature: rumen; material: SC-attached | host: Bos | place: Iran: Karaj | collected 2018-10 | reverse complement strand
ACGTTGTCGCAGGTATCAGAACTCCTGCTACAATCGACAAGCTTGAGAACGACAACAAAGAAGTTTACGAGCAGCTCTGCCAGATCCGCCTTAACCTTGAGAACCATTTCCATGATATGCAGGATATGGAGTTCACCGTTCAGCAGGGCAAGCTGTTCCTGCTCCAGACTCGTAACGGTAAACGCACAGGTGCAGCAGCAGTTAAGTGCGCTGTAGATATGGTTTCCGAAAAACTTATCACAAAAGAAGAAGCTATTCTGCGTGTTTCCGCAGACCAGCTCGACCAGCTTCTTCACCCGATGATTGACCCTAAAGTTGCAAAGAAAACAACAGCTCTTACAAAGGGCTTGAACGCTTCTCCGGGAGCAGGCTGCGGCCAGATCGTTTATACCGCGGACGAAGCAGAAGCATGGGTTAAAGAAGGCAAGAAAGTTATTCTCGTTCGTAAAGAGACATCCCCAGAAGATATTTCCGGTATGGTTGTTGCAGAAGGTATTCTTACATCAACTGGCGGTATGACAAGCCACGCGGCTGTTGTCGCCCGCGGTATGGGAACTCCTTGTGTTTCCGGTGCTTCTGAAGTTTCTTTCATCGACGGTAAAGTAAAGATTGCCGGAAAGATGTTCAACAAAGGTGACTTCATCACGATTGACGGTACAACAGGTTACGTTTATGAGGGCGAGCTTGCTCTTATCGTTCCTGAGATTTCTGGTGAGCTCAATACATTCCTCGGATGGTGCGATGAAATCCGCGCATCTTCTGAAAGAAAGATGGCTTCCGGCGTTCTTAAAGGCTTCGACGTTCGCGCTAACGCAGACCAGCCTATTGATGCACAGCATGCGTTCGACTTTGGCGCGGCGGGTATCGGTCTTTGCCGCACAGAGCACATGTTCTTTGACAGAGACAAGCTTATCCACTTCCGTGCGATGATCGCGTCTGACACAGAGGAGCAGAGAAAAGCAGCTCTTGCTAACATCCTGCCACTCCAGAAAAAAGACTTCATCGGTATTTTCGAGGCTATGAACGGTCGCCCAGTTACGATCCGTCTTCTTGACCCGCCGCTTCACGAGTTCATTCCTAAGACAGATGAGGAAACAGCTGAACTTGCAAAGCACATGGGTATCGACAAGGCTGTTCTTAAGGCAAAGTGTGACGCTCTTCACGAGATGAACCCGATGCTCGGTCACCGCGGATGCCGCCTTGCAATTACATATCCTGAAATCTACGAGATGCAGGTTGAGGCAATTGCTCTTGCAGCCGCAGAGTGCGTAAAGAAGAATATCCCAGTTCACCCTGAGGTAATGATTCCTATCGTTTGTGACAATGACGAGCTTGAGATTATCCGCAAGTCTTGCGAGCAGGTTATGAAAGCCGCTTTAGCAAAAGAGAACGTTCAGCTCGAGATTAAGATTGGTTCTATGATTGAAGTTCCGCGTGCGGCACTGCTTGCAGGAAAGCTCGCCGACTTCGCTGACTTCTTCAGTTTCGGAACGAACGACCTTACGCAGATGACGTTCGCGTTCAGCCGCGACGATGCAGGTAAGTTCATGCCAGAGTATTTGAATAAAGATATTCTTGAGTCAGATCCGTTCAAGTCAATTGATGAAGAGGGTGTTGGCGAGCTTATCAACTACGCTCGTGAAAAGGCTCGTGCTAAGAAACCGAATATCAAGCTTGGTATTTGTGGTGAGCACGGTGGCGATCCTGCCACGATCGATTTCTGCTACCGCGCAGGCTTGAACTACGTTTCTTGCTCACCGTACCGCGTGCCGATCGCACGTCTTGCGGGTGCACAGGCAGTAATCAGAAATAAATAAGGCTTAACAAGTCGAAAAGCTGTCCGATTCGTTCGGGCAGTTTTTTTTGCAAAAATCCGGCGAGAGCAGTCGGTTAGTTCAAAATACTGTTGAAAAATCACTTTTCATGTTATAATCTAATTCACAAAAAAATGAAAATAGATAGAATCATTCAAAGTTTTATATTCGCTCTTCTAGTCGTTTCCATAATTATTTGTGGCATATATATCTATACGTCATACACCGCGCTCAATACAAACCCCAGATCCAATGTGGACGACGGCAGAATTGAGTCAATGCGCACCCGAAGCATCCTTATAACCGGTACTTCCGAAAACGAAGACTACCTTAAGCAGATATACGAAGGTGCGCTAGAAACATGCTCAATATACGACAGCTCTGTTCAGCTTTACGTTCCGTCTTCAAAAGCCGAAAACGTGAACCTGCAATCGCTATTGAATTATGCTGGTTTTATAAATGCTGACTGTGTAATATCTTACATCGACAGCAGCAAAAATCTTATACCGCCCAAAAATAGCTCCGGTATAGCTGTTCCTCTTATAACAGTAGGAAACTACGACCCCGATTTGCCGCAAATCTCATTTATAGGCATAAACTACTCGGAACTTGGACGCATTTTTGCGTCAGAAATAACGTCGTTCCTTAACTCAGAAGGAGAAGTTTTCATACTCAATACTTCCTCAAAGAACGACCTAAACTACAGTACGCTCGTAAGCAGCCTTTTGAGCACCTTAAAGCAGGAAAGCGGCATTAAAGTCGATATCTCTTCAGTTCTTAAAGATTCATCGTTCTCGCTTCAGGACTCAATCCGTCAGCAACTCGTTTCCATGCCGCACATCGATGTCCTTGTTTCGCTTACGGAAGAAAGCACGATTATCGCAGCGCAAACTGTTACAGACCTTAATATGGCGGGAAAAGTCAACATTATCGCGTTCGGCGAGGGCGCTGGTTCACAATCATACTACGATAAAGGTCTAATAAAAGAGCTTATTTCCATTGACTCAAAGGATATAGGTAGAAAAGCCCTTGATGAGTTCTATGAATTCCACTTGAAGGGCTCTGCAAACAGCTATGTCATGGCAGACGTGAAGGTTCAGCGCAATGAAAGATAAGCATTCAATCTCCCGCGCGGGCATAAAACGAGTTTTCTCCGGTTTTAGGAACCAGTCGATCAGCCGGAAGATAATAATCACGTTCCTTATTTCTTGTATTATAATAGCTTCTACAGTTTTCTTTATGGCTAATATCGTTACGAACACAATGCAGACAATCGGCGGTTCGTATCAGTCTAACGCGGATCTTGACCGCTTTCTTACGCAGCTTTCGGGCATGGAAGGTGCTATGGAGATGTATATACAATACCGCACGTTCGAAAGTGTTGACCGCTATTATCATTACCTTGCGATCGTAGAAAACACGATGGAAACGCTTTCTTCAACGCCGTCAGAAATCCCCACGCTTCAGCGTGAATACAACATAAAGCAGCTTTCCGAAAACTTCTGTACATATAGCGGACTTGCCGTTGCGGCACGTCGCGCGAACAACTCCGCAAGTCTTGAAGGCTACTACAACGAGACGCTGCAGTGCTATTCCTTCCTAACCGAAGAGATAATGAACCTGAACATGCTGTATTTTAAGACGAATGCCGAAAACTACGAGAAAAACCGTGAGCTTACGCAGACGCTTACAAATCTGGCGTTGATTCTTATGTCCATTCTGTTCGTAACGGCGGTTATGTTCCTGTACAGCAGCATAAAGCAGATTACAGCCCCGCTCAAAAAGATTTCTGATGTTGCGCAGCGCGTCGCCGACCGTGACTTTGACGTGCCGCTTTTCAACTCGAACACAAAAGACGAAATCGGGAATATATGTCGCGCCTTCGACAGTATGATTATAAGCATCCGTGCGTATATAGACACTATATGGGACAAGGCGATGAAAGAAAACGAGCTTCGCGAGAAGGAGCTTGAAATACGCGCGTTGTACACGGACGCACACCTAAAAGCGCTGCAGGACCAGATAAAGCCTCATTTCCTTTTTAACACGCTGAACACAGGAGCGGGATTGGCTATGGTAGAAGGCGCGGACAAAACGTGCCTTTTCTTGGAGCAGGTCGCAGAATTCTTGCGTTACATAATCCAGCATCCGGGGCGCGACGCTACAATCGGCGACGAGCTTAAAATGGTCGATAACTACATCTACATAATGAAAGTGCGCTTTAACAACCGCTATGACTTCGTTAAGCGAATTGACGAAACAACGCTTACGCACCGTATGCCGAACATGATTTTGCAGCCGCTTATAGACAACTGTATTCGCCACGGTCTAAAAGATATTACAGAAGGCGGCAGAATCGTCATAGAAGTTCGTAAAGAACCGGAAAACATTATCATTGCCATTTCTGACAACGGAGTCGGCTTTTCAGAGGACGTTAAGCACAAAATCCTTGATGCAGTGGAGAACGGCGGAAATGTCGTCGTAAATCCAGATGACATAAACAGGGGAGAGCATATATCAACAGGTCTTGTGAACGTTATTGCAAGACTAAACTATTATTTTAACAGGGACAACGTGTTCTCAATCCTTCCGAACCCGGAAGGACAGGGCACTATGTTCTGCATGAAGATACCGAATGTATAGCTTTTTATTGACAGATGACGAACAGATTGTAATTGATACTCTTACGCTTATTATCAGGCGGAATTTCGGCGAGGATGTTAAGATTTTCTCGGCTCTTTCCGGGGCTGCGGCTCTTGAAATAGTTCATAAAGAAAAAATAGACATCATGTTCATGGATATCCACATGCCCGGCATTAACGGACTTGAAACGATAAGCCTTATTAAGCAGATAAACCAGAACATCATCGTCATTATTCTGAGCGCGTATGACCAGTTTGAGTACGCTCAGGAAGCCATTAATCTTGGGGCGTTCAAATATCTTACGAAGCCGGTGAACAGGAACCTGATAATTCAGACGATACGAAACGCGATGAACCTTGTGGACGAGCAAAAAGGACAGCTTTCCAACAATATCGAGATGTACGAAAAACTTAATTTCGTGTCTTCTATCGTGGAAAGTGATTTTATTTACTCTTGTATTTTCAACAACGACAAAACGACCGAGCTTTCAACATATCTTAAATACTTTAAGATTCAGGATAAAGATTATTTTATGTGTTGTATAGAAATACCTGAATCGATGAACAACTCGCGCTACAAGAACTACGTAAAGCTACGCGATATTCTGACAGGAAAGTGCAGCTGCATCATCGGCTCTTTTATGAACAACAGGGTCGGCGTTTATGTCACCGTGCCCGAAGCTTCTAAAAAAGACGATGACGACCCGCGGAAAGTAATAATGAACCCGGTGTATCTGATGCTTTCAATGGAGATTTCTTCGGGCTTACGCATTGGTGTTAGCGAGGTCGAGTCCGATATAACCAAGGCTCCCGCAGCCTACAACAACGCCATGACGGTTTTCTCGGAGCTTGCATCAGAAGGCGGAATAGGCTTTTTCGAAGATGAGCGTACAATTCCGGACGACAAGCTTTCCGAAGCTGTTAAGAACCTTTCGCAACGCATACTGGCACGCGTAAAGGCTGCGGACAAACTTAGCCTTCATAGGCTTGTTTCAGAGTACGTTTCGGCTCTTTTCAAGCTTTATAAAACTGAACCGGACAGGATAAAGAACTGCGTTTTCGAGCTTGTTCTGAACGCCAGAAGCTTGGTTCTTCAAATTGAACCTTCATACACAAACTCTGCTTTTGATACGGCTTTTTCGACGCTTATCTCTACAAACGAGCGCGATGACATAGAGCATTTTATACTTGACCGCTGCATGGAGTGCGCGGGAGCTATTGCCGCCATTCAAGAAGACACAATGAACCCGATTATCCAGAAGGCGTGCGATTACATAGAGAAAAACATTTCGCAGGATATAAGCCTGGAGCAGCTTAGCGCGAGTTTGAACGTGAGTCCGTTTTACCTTAGCAAGCTTTTCAAAGAAGAAAAAGGTGCGAATTTCATAAGCTACGTAACGGCATTGCGTATGGAAAAAGCAAAACGCCTTCTTCTTGATGACAGGCTTATCATTAAAGAGATTGCGTCAAAAGTTGGCTATAACGACCAGAATTACTTCAGCAAGCTTTTTAAGCAGGAGTTCGGGCTTACTCCGACCGAGTACAGGGAAGCAAAGTTAAAGTAGTGCAGCTGCGCCGGAATCGCAAAAATTGTCGAATTATGGAGGAAAATATGAAAAATCGTGTAGAGAAATCGCTGTTTTTTGTAGTGGCAGTTTTGTCCGTTTTTGTGCTTGTTGCGGGCTGCTCTAAGAAAAGTGATGAGCCAGCGAATCAGGCTTCGGTAAAAGAAAGCGGAAAATCACAGTATACTATCGGTTTTTCAATTGACACTCTGGCAATAGAGCGCTGGCGGCGTGACTGCGACGTTTTCATGAACACTGCGAAAGAAAAAAACGCCAACGTCATCGTGCAGAACGCAGGCAACAGCATTGAAGAGCAGATTCGCCAGATACAGTATCTTATAGACAAAAAAGTTGATGTTATCGTTATAGTCGCAAAAAAAGCGGACTCGCTCACGGACGTTATTAAAAACGCGCGTAGCCACGGCATCCCTGTTATTTCTTACGACAGGCTTATAATGAATTCTGATATAAGCCTTTATGTCACGGTTGATTCAGAGAAAGTAGGCGAGCTTATGGCAGCCGGGCTTTTGAAAATTGACCCGAAAGGAAAATGGTTCTGTATTTACGGCCCGCAAGAAGACAACAACATGGCTATGATTCGATCCGGCGTAGAAAACGTGATTGCCGGAACAACCGTAAACGTTGATTATGTTTATTATACAGACGGATGGAACTACGATCTTTCTTATCAGGAAATGTCGCGCCTTCTTAGGGAAGGAAACATTCCTACGTCCGTTGTATGCGGAAATGACGCAGTTGCGAACAGCGTTATTCAGGCAGTTTCGGAAATTTGTCCGGATAAAAAGATTAACATAGTAGGGCAGGACGCTGATATTCTTAACTGCCAGCACATTGTGTCCGGGCGACAGACTTTTACCGTCTACAAGCCAATAACGGAGCTGGCGCGTATTTCTGCGCGAATTGCGTGCGAGCTTGCTGCCGGAAAAAGCGTTCAGGAGCTTTCTGACATAACGAGCACAATAGAAAACGGTTACGCGCAGATTCCGTCCGTCCTGCTTGACCCGATTGCCGTAGACAAAGACAACATGGACAGCGTTGTAATAGAGTCCGGTTTCCACACCTACGGCGAAGTTTATCGCAACTAGGTATATAAAAATTTTGACATCAAAATTTTCTAGTATCATTCTGACCATCAGGAAAATTCTGTAGTATTTTTTCCCTATAAAGACAAAAATTTACAGAAAATGCTGAAATTATTACATTAATTATAGTGTAATCTGTCCATGTACTTGGTAATGAGTACATAAATTAACAGGAGGAATTTTATGAAAAAATTCGTCAGTATCCTTTTGGTTCTTCTGCTTGCTACATCAATGATTTTCGCAGGTGGAAAAAAAGAGTCAACATCATCAAATAAGATTGGTGTTTCAATGCCTACACAGGATCTTCAGCGCTGGAATCAGGATGGCGCTAACATGAAGTCAAAACTCGAAGCTGCTGGATACACAGTAGACCTTCAGTTCGCTCAGAACGACATCGCAACACAGATCAGCCAGCTTGAGAACATGATCACTGGTGGATGCAAAGTTCTCGTTATCGCTTCTATCGATGGTTCATCACTTTCTAACGTTCTTGCTGATGCAAAAGCAAAGGACATCAAAGTTATCGCTTATGACCGCCTTATCATGGACACAGACGCTGTTTCATACTATGCAACATTCGATAACTACAAAGTAGGTACTTTCCAGGGTACATACATTGAGGACAAACTCAACCTTAAGAACCGCACAGCTGCAGATCCAGTTTACATGGAATTCTTCACAGGTGACCCAGGTGACAACAACATCAACTTCTTCTTCGGTGGAGCAATGGACGTTCTTACTCCTTACATCGAGAAAGGTGTAATCGTTTGTAAGTCTGGCCAGACAGCAAAAGCACAGTGTGCTACACTTAACTGGGCTGCTTCAGCTGCTATGGAGCGCATGGAAAACCTCATCACATCATGTGGTTATGCTCCTAACGGACAGAAGCTTGATGCAGTTTACTGCTCAAACGACTCAACAGCTGAAGGCGTTATCAACGCTCTTAAATCAGCTGGTTACGATGCAAGCAACATCCCTGTTATCACAGGTCAGGACTGCGATATCACAAACATGAAGTTCATCATTGCTGGTCTCCAGTCAATGTCTATCTTCAAGGATACACGTACACTCGCAGCTAAGGTTGTTGAAATGGTTGACGCTATCATGAAGGGATCAAATCCACCTATCAACGATACAGAAACATATGACAACAACGTAAAGGTTGTTCCTTCATTCCTTTGTGAGCCTGTATTCGGTGACATCAACAACTATAAGACACTTCTTATTGATTCTGGTTACTACACAGAAGCTCAGCTTAAATAGTTCAGTCTAAATGAACGAAAAGGGTTGTTTCTTCCATGAGACAGCCCTTTTTTTAATGGGGGGTTCCAATGGCAAAGACATTATTGGAAATGAAAAACATAACCAAGCTTTTCCCTGGTGTAAAAGCTCTTGATAATGTAAACCTGCAGGTTGAGGAAGGTGAAATTCACGCACTCTGCGGCGAGAATGGAGCTGGAAAATCGACCTTGATGAATGTTCTCAGCGGAATTTATCCGTATGGTTCATACTCTGGTGATATTATTTATGACGGTAATGTTTGTAAATTTCAAAAAATAAGAGACAGTGAAGAAAAAGGTATTGTAATTATTCATCAGGAACTTGCACTTGTTCCGCTTCTTTCAATTGGCGAGAATATGTTCCTGGGTAATGAGCGCGGTTCCAAAGCTAAGATTAACTGGGATGAGACTCATTCAAAGGCGGATGCCTTGCTTGAAATGGTCGGTCTTAAAGAATCATCAAAGACGCTTGTAAAAGATATAGGCGTTGGAAAGCAGCAGCTTGTTGAAATTGCAAAAGCACTTGGAAAAAATGTGCGCCTGCTTATTCTTGATGAGCCGACAGCTTCACTTAATGATACAGAGTCAAAACATCTTCTTGATCTTCTTCTTGAATTCAAGAAAAAAGGTATGACTTCTATCATCATTTCTCATAAGCTCAATGAGCTTTCTTATGTAGCAGACAAAATTACGGTTATTCGTGACGGTGCTGTTATTACAACACTTGATAAAAATAAAGACAGTTTTACGGAAGATACAATTATTTCCGCAATGGTTGGCCGCAGCATAACTGACCGTTTCCCAAAACGCACACCGCACGTTGGGGAAGTATGCTTTGAGGTTAAGAACTGGTGTGTTGACCACCCGATTTTTGACGGTATAAAAGTATGCGATAACATCAACTTCAACCTTAGAAAAGGTGAGGTTCTTGGTATTTCCGGTCTTATGGGTGCAGGCCGTACAGAGCTGTCTATGAGTATATTCGGTCATTCTTACGGCGCAAACATCAGTGGTCAGATTTTCCTTAACGGTAAAGAAGTTTCTTTCCCGAACGTAAAATCCGCCATCAAAAATAAAGTTGCGTATGTTACAGAAGACCGTAAGGGTAACGGACTTATTCTTTCCGAATCAATCAGCAAGAATACGACTGCGGCAAAAATCGACAAGATTTCAAATCATTATGTAATTGACTTCGATAAAGAGAAGGTCGACTCTCAGGCAATGGCTAAGGAAATGCATACAAAGTGCTATTCTGTTGATGAAGATGTAGGAAACCTTTCTGGTGGTAACATGCAGAAAGTTCTTCTTGGTAAGTGGCTTTATGCAGAGCCGGATATTCTTATACTTGACGAGCCGACACGTGGTATTGATGTTGGTGCCAAGTACGAGATTTACTGTATCATCAACAAGATGGTCGCGGAAGGAAAGTCTGTTATTATGATTTCTTCTGAAATGCCTGAGCTTTTGGGTATGTGCGACCGCATCTATGTTATGAATGAAGGCAAGATGATTGCTGAGATGGACGGAAAAGAAGCCACTCAGGAAAAGATTATGACTTGCATTATTAATTCAAGTAAATAAAGGAGATTCAGATGGCAGAAAAACTGAATATACGAAAATCATTAAAAGACAATACCATGGTTCTTATCTTGGTAGGTGTAATGCTTTTGTTCGAGGTACTGATTCAGTCATTCGGAAAAGGTTCTCTTTTCTCACCTGCGAACATAACGAACATTATTCGTCAGAACTCATACGTTGTTATTCTTGCAACAGGTATGTTGCTCTGTATCTTAACTGGTGGTAACATCGACCTTTCTGTTGGTTCTGTTGTTGCTCTCGTTGGCGCTCTCGCTGGTGTTCTTATTGTTAAAATGAGTATGCCGGTTGCTCCTGCAATTTTGCTTTGTATTATCTGCGGTATTTTGATTGGTGCATTCCATGGATTCTTCATTGCATACCTTCACATCCCGCCGTTTATCACGACTCTTGCTGGTATGCTTTTGTGGCGCGGTGTTGCGACTATCATCCTTGATGGTAAGCCGATTGCTCCGTTCCCATCAAACTACAGTGTTCTTTTTGAAAGCTACTTGTTCAGAAGCGCAGATGGTTTCTCGTTACCTACGATGATTATTGCAGTAATTTGCTGTGTTGTTTTCATCATTGCAGAGATTTTAGGCCGTGCTAGAAAAGCGAAGAAAGGATACCAGGTTTCATCAACAGTAGGTTTTGTTGCAAAGATTATCATTCTTTGTGCAGTTATCCTTATTGTTGGACAGTTCCTCGCTCGTGACCGTGGTCTTCCAGTAATCCTTATCCTTCTTGCAGTTATCGTTGCTGCATACGGATATTTCACACAGAACACAGTTCCTGGTCGCTACCTGTACGCAATTGGTGGTAACGCTAAAGCAGCTAAGCTTTCTGGTGTTAACACAGACAACGTTATGTTCTTTGCATACACGAACATGGGATTCATTTCAGCAGTAGCAGCATTGGTAACAATCGCTCGTCTTAACTCTGCACAGCCAACAGCTGGTCAGAACTACGAAATGGATGCTATCGGTTCTTGCTTTATCGGTGGTGCTTCCGCTTACGGTGGAATCGGTAAGGTAACAGGTGCTGTTATCGGTGCTTTGTTCATGGGTGTTTTGAACAACGGTATGTCAATTCTTGGTGTTGATATGAACTGGCAGAGAGCTGTAAAGGGTCTCGTTCTTCTTGCAGCCGTTATCTTCGACGTTGTTTCAAAGCAGAAGAAAAGCTCCAAGTAATTTGACTTGAAACCGGCTAATGCCGAAAAAAAAGCTGTCCGATTTGTTCGGGCAGCTTTTTTTATGTTGTGAATTGTGATGTTTTGCCGTCCGTCACACAGGGCGGCACTTTGTTATCTACCACAACAATGCTTATACTTCTTCCCAGACCCGCATGGGCACGGATCATTACGACCGACTTTTGGAACAGTGCGAACAACCGTAACGCTTTCACCCTGCCGTCCTGAAGCCATCGGGCTTTTGTCCGCAGCGGCGCGGGCTGCGTTCGCGTCAAAAGACTGCATCGCGTTGTGCTGCGCGCTCATGTTGCGAATCACGCCGTGCTGCCTACTAAGCTGTGCAGCTTCCGCCGTCTGTACTTTTATGCGGAATACGCGCGAAACAATTGCGTTTCTTATGTCGTCGAGCATGTCGTAGAAAATATTGAAGCCGTCAATCTTGTATTCAGTGAGCGGGTTTTTCGAGCCGTAGGAACGAAGATGAACAGCTTCTCTAAGACCTTCAAGCGTTTCAAGATGGTCGAGCCACTTCTTGTCTATTTCCTGAATGTATTGGAAGCGAATGAATTTATTCAACTCTTTTTTAGAAACAAGGGTCTCTTTTTCCGTTATGTCGTTCTGCAGCGCGGCGTAAATCCTCTCTTTTATCGCGTCAGTGTTCTTTTCCGTGATGTCGCTTATATCAACCTGCAGCGCAAAAATGCGCTTAAGGTTGTCTGAAAGCTCCTGAACTGCCTGATTAATCTGCTTGTGACCTTTCGCATTGAAATCATCGAGCAGGTTATCAACCTCAACTTTAGCGTTGTTAAGAACACGCGTAGAAAGATCCTCATCAGCAAGAATCTCGTCACGCTGGCCGTATATAGTGTTTCTCTGCTCGTTAAGAACGTCGTCGAATTCAAGAAGCCGCTTACGTATCTCGAAGTTGCGCTCCTCAACTTTTGTTTGCGCGTTCTCAATTCCTTTCGTAAGCCATGGATGGTAAATGGGCTCTCCGCCACCCATTCCAAGGCGAGACATCATCATTTTCATGCGCTCGCCGCCGAAAAGGCGCATAAGGTCATCATCCATAGAGATAAAGAACTTACTGCGTCCGGGGTCACCCTGTCGTCCAGAACGGCCGCGCAGCTGGTTGTCGATGCGGCGACTTTCATGACGCTCAGAACCGATTACGTAAAGACCTCCGCAGTTCTTAACTTCCTCGTAGTCTTTAAGCCACTTTTCTTTTTCAATTTTAAGAGCTTCCTCAAACTGCTCAGGTGTTGCGTTTGTTCCTGCACGCTTTTGTGCCCTGAACTCCGGGTTTCCGCCCAGCTTAATATCGGTACCGCGTCCTGCCATGTTCGTCGCAATCGTAATCGCGCCTTTTGCACCGGCTTCCGCAATAATAAGAGCCTCGCGTGCGTGGTTCTTCGCGTTCAGAACCTCGTGCTTAAGACCTTTTTTCGTCAGAATCGCAGAAAGATGCTCAGATTTCTCAATAGAA
>JAEEGK010024052.1_pt1 | contig 12658 bp, 9 predicted proteins | sample 8958771 | NCBI WGS metagenome assembly JAEEGK01 (sample SAMN16246547, study PRJNA631951) | gut metagenome | biome: gut microbiome; feature: rumen; material: SC-attached | host: Bos | place: Iran: Karaj | collected 2018-10 | reverse complement strand
AACTATAAACATATGTCCTAAAACCGAAGTTTTAGGTTGTCTGAAAGATTGTGCCCATCTTTGTTGAAATCTTAACTGACCGCATAAATCTAAAAATCCGTAATACTTTTTATTCATTACAAGATTTTTTACTCCTACAAAATCTTGATATTTCGATACACAATTTTCAACGGTCTCTTTTGTTCTGTGTATGCCGTAAAGCATTTGGTTCAAAGGATAGATTACACCGAATTCCCATCTTGTAGAAAACTCATGAGAAGCGGCAAGAATTCTTTTTTCATATTTTGCATATTCGTCATCAAACAAATAAAGTTCTAATCTTTTTGAAAATTCCGGACCTATTTTGGTAACATCTTCGATGAGATTTTCCAATACCCACTTGTTTAATTCTTTTTTCTTTTTCGACATTATTTCATGGTAAACTTCCGGTTTTAAATCCGTGAGCATTGTTCTGTGAAAGAATTCAAATATTCCGCCTTCAATAAGTTTAAACCAATCAATTTTTTTGTTTTCTTCTTCATCAAATTTTGCAATTATGTATGCAATAATCATTTTATGTGCTTGTTTATCTATTTCAAAAAAATCAAATGGTCTTATATGATCGTTCCATCTCAAAATATTTGCTGCCGAAAATATTCTTTCAATAAGTTGTTTGGTTATCACTTCTTTTCCTCCGATTTTTTTTGCCGTTAATTATACATTGTAAATTATCAATTGCCGTTGTTGTTTTTGTCGTCAATTATACATTGTAAATTATAAATTGTCTTTATTGTCGTCTTCGTATTTTCCTTCCACATCTATAACATTATCATTATTTAAAGTTTTTCCCGATTTTGAAGATTTTTGTGTTTCGTAGAATTCAATGTTTCTTACAATAACAAATCTTTCAACTACCAAATAAATTATACTTAACATTAATGCACCGAAAAATGCATTTGTAAAATTTTTTATATAAAACCCTTTTACTAAATATTCCACAATATTTAATAAGAAGGCATTTATAAACAATGTAAAAATTCCCAAAGTGAAAAAATTTACCGGCAACATTATTATTTTTATAATGGGTTTTAAATAAATATTTATTAAAGATAATATTATCGCAGAAACTATTAATGCTTGCCAACTGGTGATTTCTATTCCGGTAAAAATTCCGGATACAATAAACAAAGCAAATGTGTTTATTAAAATAACAACAATAAAATTCTTCATTTATTTTTTCTCCAATTTTTTATGATTAAAATATACATATATTTTACCAAAATTTATATTATCGGTTTTATATCTGCTGTAACATTTTTTTATGCTCGGCTCATTCAAAAATCTTATAACTTTCTTTTTTAATTGTCCTGTTCCTTTACCCGGTATTATTTCAACAATATCTATTTTTTTATTGACAGCTTGTTGTATTATATCAAACAATGATTTATCTATCTCTTTGCCCTTATTAAAAATGTCGTGCAAGTCAAGTTTTAAATAAGACATTATTTCACCAATTTTATAGATTTGTCTCTTATATATTTATTTATGTTTACAAAAGTTTCTAAAGTTTTTAATTTATATTTTTTTGTTGCTTGCGGTATAGTTGCATTGGTGTTGTACAATTTATTAGCTGATAAAGTGACATAAAAATTTAGTTGCAACAATACTTCAAAAGTTATAAATAAAAAAATAATAACAAATAATAAAATTAAAATCTGTTTCATTTTATTTTTATTCTCGCAATGGTATATTTGGGGAAAAGTTTTATATCTTGTTCGGGTACGGAAATAATTATAGCCTGATTAAGTTGACCGGGGGAAATCGTATCAACAATTTTTTTTGAATTTGCAAGTTGAATATCGCCCAATTTTATTTTGTAAGGTTCAAACTGATAAGGTGATAACAAATCGAATTCATCTCCTTTAGATAATTTATGTCTTATTTCCAAGGTTATTTTGTCCCCGTTAATTTCTCTTACAAATCCGCAATTTCTGTAATTGCTTTTACTTGTTGTGTCATTATAATCTTGTGCGGATTCGTCCGGAATTCCGTTAAAAAATCCAAGAGTATATCTTCTGTTTTGTAAAGTTTCAAGCTCTTTCATATATATTGTATAATCCCATTTTTCGGGATTGCTGTAATAATCATCTATTGCTTTTCTGTAAATTCTTGCCGTTTGTGCAACATAATATTCCGTTTTTGTTCTGCCTTCAATTTTCAAAGAATCTATTTTTGCTTGTAAAATTTTATCGAGTTTCGGCATTAAACACAAATCTTTGGAATTAAAAAAATATGTTCCTTTATCATCTTCTTCTATCGGATAAAACTTGCCGGGTCTTTCTTCTTCTTCAAGATACATTTTATATTTCCATCTGCAGGAATGAGCACATGCTCCCTGGTTTGCACTTCGGGAAGCCATAAATGCGGAAATAAGACATCTTCCCGAATAACTGATACACATTGCACCATGTATAAACATTTCTAATTTTATATTGGGACACTTTTGTTTAATTTCAACGATTTCGTTAAAGGATGTTTCTCTGGATAACACACATTGACTTGCTCCCATCTTTTTCCAAAAGTCTACCGTGAGATAAGAAGAAACATTTGCCTGTGTGGATATATGCAGAGGAATATTTGGAATTCTGTCGTGCACATATTGGAAAACTCCCGGATCCGAAATAATAATTCCGTCCGGATTTAATTCTTTTATTGTGTTTACAAACACCGATAATTTATCTATATCTTTATTGTGGGAAAACAAATTTAAAGTAAGATATATTTTTTTATTTGCATTGTGGACAAACTCTATTCCTTCTTTAAGTTCTTCCAACGGAAAAGACGATCTTGCTCTTAAAGATAAATCCGGAGTTCCCGAATACACCGCATCTGCACCGTATAGAACAGCAGTCTTTAATCTCGATAAAGATCCTGCAGGTAGTAAAAGTTCAGATTTAAATTTTTCCATAACACATATATTATACAAATTTTTATTACATCCCTCCATACATCTGTTATTCTGTTCCTCAAAATTTGCGTGGCAAAATTTTTCACTTGACAAATTTTTGAAAGTGTGGTATAAGTATGCCCATTGCAAATCGGAATTGCAAAAAGTTCTTTTAAAAATTTTAGATAACAAAGTACAAAAGAAAAAAAGTACTTGACAAATTTTTGAAAGTGTGGTATAAGTATGCCCATTGCAAATCGGAATTGCAAAAAGTTCTTTTTAAAAGTTTGATACAAGCAAAGTACAAAAGAAAAAAAGTACTTGACAAATTTTAAAAAGTATGGTATAACTTTTAGGCTTTGAAAAAAATACTTGACAAATTTTTAGATTTGTGGTATAAGTAAAGCCAAGATGATCTTTTAGTAGTTTTTGAGTAGCAGACTTTTTTAGTAGTTGTAATTAATAGTACGGGTAAACAAGTCTTCTGGAAATAATGAAGCACCCAACTAATATATAATATGCAGAGAAAATTCTTTGCTGAATGACGAGATGCAAAGAAGGATGGTTTTTTTTCTCTCTCAAAAAGGTCTTTGATAACTGAATAATATGCAGATGAGTGTCCTGTAAAAGGGGCAATCAAGCAATTTAAGGGTCTAGTTGTTTTTTTGTAGTTTATATATGTTTAAACATATATTATTAATGTAATTAAGAGCTTAAGCAAAACTCTATAAAATTTTTTTATGGAGAGTTTGATCCTGGCTCAGAGTTAACGCTGGCGGCGTGCCTAACACATGCAAGTCGAGCGAATTCTTACAGAGTATCGTAAGAGTTAGCGGCAAACGGGTGAGTAACACATGGGAAACCTCCCTTAGAATGGGGAACATCTCCGTGAAAACGGAGCTAATACCGCATAAGACCACAGTTTGGCATCAAACAGGGGTAAAAGCAGCAATGCGTTCTAAGATGGTCCTGTGTCCTATCAGCTAGTTGGTGGGGTAACGGCCTACCAAGGCTAAGACGGGTATCCGGCCTGAAAGGGTGAACGGACACACTGGAACTGAGACACGGTCCAGACTCCTACGGGAGGCAGCAGTGGGGAATTTTGGACAATGGGGGAAACCCTGATCCAGCGACGCCGCGTGGAGGATGAAGGTTTTAGGATTGTAAACTCCTTTTGGAGGGGAAGAATAAATTGACGGTACCCTCAGAAAAAGCCACGGCTAACTTCGTGCCAGCAGCCGCGGTAATACGAAGGTGGCGAGCGTTACTCGGAATTACTAGGCGTAAAGCGTATGTAGGTGGTTGAATAAGTCTATGGTGAAATTTCCTGGCTCAACTGGGAAGGGTACATAGATACTGTTCGGCTTGAGTGTGTGAGGGGGAGACGGAATTCCTGGTGTAGCGGTGAAATGCGTAGATATCAGGAGGAACACCGATGGCGAAAGCAGTCTCCTGGCACAATACTGACACTGAGGTACGAAAGCTAGGGTAGCAAACAGGATTAGATACCCTGGTAGTCCTAGCTGTAAACGATGCTCACTAGATGTGGGAGGTATCGACCCCTTCCGCGTCGACGCTAACGCATTAAGTGAGCCGCCTGGGGAGTACGGCCGCAAGGTTGAAACTCAAAGGAATTGACGGGGGCCCGCACAAGCGGTGGAGTATGTGGTTTAATTCGACGCAACGCGAAAAACCTTACCTGGGCTTGAACTGCTAGTTTTAGCTGTTGGAAACATCAGTGAACCGCAAGGTAGCTAGCAGAGGTGCTGCATGGCTGTCGTCAGCTCGTGTCGTGAGATGTTGGGTTAAGTCCCGCAACGAGCGCAACCCCTATCCCATGTTACCTGTAGCAATACAGGGTCTCTGAGGAAACTGCCATCGACAAGATGGAGGAAGGTGGGGACGACGTCAAGTCATCATGGCCTTTATGTCCAGGGCTACACACGTACTACAATGGTCGGTACAGAGGGCTCCGATATCGTAAGATGGAGGGAATCCCACAAAGCCGACCCCAGTTCAGATTGTGGGCTGCAATTCGTCCACATGAAGGAGGAATCGCTAGTAATCGCAGATCAGCAGGCTGCGGTGAATACGTTCCCGGGCCTTGTACACACCGCCCGTCACACCACGAAAGTCAGTCTTAACAGAAGCTGTTGTGCTAACCGCAAGGAGGCAGGCATCTAAGTTAAGGTTGGTGATTGGGGTGAAGTCGTAACAAGGTAGCCGTACGAGAACGTGCGGCTGGATCACCTCCTTTATAAGGAGTAAACATACATCATTAATTTGATGGGATGTTATTGGTTGATACACTTAAATTGCACATTCGGGATTACTACCTATATGGGGCATTCATCCGCATATTATTTGGTTGGCATTATAAAGCTGGTATCTGGTCGGCGAAAGCAGTAAGATACGGTTGTTGCAGAAAGCGGGCCTATAGCTCAGTTAGTCAGAGCGCACCCCTGATAAGGGTGAGGTCTGTGGTGCAACTCCACATAGGCCCACCAGTTATATATACTTTCTTGGAACATTGGGGATATAGCTCAGCTGGGAGAGCGCCTGCTTTGCAAGCAGGAGGTCGTGAGTTCGATCCTCACTATCTCCACAAGATAAACGAATTTTTCAGTTTTATACTGATAAATATATAGCAGTAATGTTCATTGAAAACTTAATAGGCAAATCAGCGTCTTCATATTTTAAAATATGAAAACAAGAAAACACAATTAGTTGTTGTTAAATAATAACAAAGTTATAAAAAAGTAAGTTACATAATCATCTCATTTTAGGATGGGATTAGAGAATGTGACTAAGCTACTAAGTGCATATAGTGAATGCCTTGGCTGAGACTGTCGATGAAGGACGTGGTAAGCTGCGATAAGCGTCGGTGAGGTGCAAACAACCTTTGACCCGGCGATTTCCGAATGGGGTAACCCCGTAACAAGTAATTGTTACGATCCGCAAGGAAGGCAACCTAGGGAAGTGAAACATCTCAGTACCTAGAGGAAAAGACATCAACCGAGATATCGAAAGTAGTGGCGAGCGAAATCGATATAGCCTAAACCAGTGTGCTTGCACACTGGGGTCATAGGACTACATTAGTAGAGTTATCAATCAAAAAATTAGCTGAACGGTCTGGAAAGACCGACCATAGAAGGTGATAGTCCTGTATGCGAAAATTTTTTGACTCGAAGTAGTATCCTGAGTACCATCGAGCACGTGAAACTTGGTGGGAAGTTAGGGGGACCACCCTCTAAGGCTAAATACATGTCTCAGACCGATAGTGAACCAGTACCGTGAGGGAAAGGCGAAAAGAACCGCGGGAGCGGAGTGAAATAGAACCTGAAACTGTATGCATACAAGCAGTTCGAGGGTTATGCTGGAAGCTTCGGCAACCAGAAAGCCTGAGAGCGTGCCTATTGAAGAATGATCCGGCGAGTTAATTGGTAGGTGCAAGGATAAGTGTTAAGTGCAAGCTTGTCACGTATCCGTAGCGAAAGCAAGTTTGAAAGGGCGTTAGTACCTATCATTAGACCCGAAGCCAAGTGATCTATGCCTGGACAGAGTGAATTCCCTTTAACCGGGGAAGGAGGCTCGAAGCGTCGACCGTTGAAAAGGTCTTGCATGAGCTGGGTATAGGGGTGAAAGGCCAATCTAACTTGGTGATAGCTGGTTCTCCTCGAAATAGTTTTTGGACTAGCCTAGTACGTTAAGTCTGAGAGGTAGAGCACTAAATAATCTAGGGGGTGTAACCCACTTTCCGAAGTTAATTAAACTCCGAATTCTCAGATGTATTATACTGGAGTCAGTTTGTGAGGGATAAGCTTCACATGCAAAAGGGAAACAGCCCAGACCACCAACTAAGGTCCCTAAATATATACTAAGTGGTACAAGGAAGTGGAATTTCTTAGACAGCTAGGAGGTTGGCTTAGAAGCAGCCACCCTTTAAAGAGTGCGTAACAGCTCACTAGTCAAGTGATTCTGCACCGAAGACACCCGGGGCTCAAGTATATTACCGAAGTTGTGGATTTTATAGCAATATAAAGTGGTAGAGGAGCGTTCCCACGACACTGAAGATGTACCGAAAGGAGCATTGGAGTTGTGGGAAGTGAGAATGTCGGAATGAGTAGCGATAAAAGAGGTGAAAATCCTCTTCGCCGAAAACCTAAGGTTTCCTTGAGTAAAGTTCGTCTGCTCAGGGTCAGTCGATCCTAAGCCGAGGGCGAAAGCCGTAGGCGATGGGTATCAGGTTAATATTCCTGAACTACCTTTAGTGGGTTAATGTGTTTAGCTACGCTTTCTAGTAGATCATCATCCGATTGGTTGTGGATGTTGCCTCGCAAGAGGGAGGATTTGGAGCAATCCGAAGAACTGATCGTATGGAGAGCCAAGAAAAACCTAGACACTGCTTCTGAAGGTAAACGTACCGTAAACGGACACACGTAGGTGGGGTGAAAATCCTAAGGCGCGCGAGATAACTTTCGTTTAGGAACTCGGCATATTGGCCCCGTAACTTCGGGATAAGGGGTGCCTATAGCAATATAGGTCGCAGTGAAATGGCCCTCGTGACTGTTTAACAAAAACATAGGTCTCTGCTGAAATCACAAGATGATGTATAGGGACTGACACCTGCCCGGTGCTGGAAGGTCAAGGGGAGATGTTAGCGCAAGCGAAGCATTGAACTTAAGCCCCAGTAAACGGCGGCCGTAACTATAACGGTCCTAAGGTAGCGAAATTCCTTGTCGGGTAAGTTCCGACCTGCACGAATGGTGTAACAAAGAGGGCACTGTCTCAACGAAAGACTCGGCGAAATTGTGGTACCCGTGAAGACGCGGGTTGCCTGCGGCTAGACGAAAAGACCCCGTGGAGCTTTACTGTATCTTAGCCTTGAATTATGGAGTTTAATGCGTAGAATAGGTGGGACGCTTCGAAGCTTGGCTTTTGGGCTAGGTGGAGCGGAAATGTGAAATACCACCCTTTGAGTTCTGTGGTTCTAACTCTCAGGTTTGAAACAACCGAGAGGACATGGTTAGGTGGGCAGTTTAACTGGGGCGGTTGCCTCCTAAATAGTAACGGAGGCGTACAAAGGTATCCTCAGGACCAATAGAAATGGTCCAAAGAGTGCAAGTGCAGAAGGGTGCTTAACTGCAAGACCTACAAGTCGAGCAGATGCGAAAGCAGGTACTAGTGATCCGGCGGTTCAGTGTGGAATTGCCGTCGCTCAACGGATAAAAGCTACCCCGGGGATAACAGGCTGATACCATCCAAGAGTCCATATCGACGATGGTGTTTGGCACCTCGATGTCGGCTCATCTCATCCTGGGGCTGGAGCAGGTCCCAAGGGTTTGGCTGTTCGCCAATTAAAGAGGTACGTGAGCTGGGTTCAGTACGTCGTGAGACAGTACGGTCTCTATCTACCGTGGGCGCAGGAAATTTGAGGGGGCTCGTTCTTAGTACGAGAGGACCGGAATGAACATACCTCTGGTGTTTCTGTTGTTCTGCCAAGAGCATTGCAGAGTAGCCAAGTATGGTTAAGATAAACACTGAAAGCATATAAGTGTGAAACTTGCCCCAAGATAAGATTTCCCCGAAGACCACCCGTAGACTACGGGTTTGATAGGCAAGAAGTGTAAGTACAGTAATGTATTCAGCTAACTTGTACTAATCGGTCGTTTGGCTTGGTCACATTCTCTAATCTAGTAATTGACTTTTTTATAAAAAAGTTGTAGAATTTGTCTATTAAGTTAAGTTGTTCTTTATAAGTACTTTTGAAATTGAAAAATTTCTGGTGACTATACCTGTGAGGTCACACCCGATCCCATTCCGAACTCGGAAGTTAAGCTCATATGGGCCGATGGTACTTGGACCGCAGGGTCCCGGGAGAGTAGGTCGTTGCCAGATTCTTTATATAAAATAGACATACAAGAAATTGTATGTCTATTTTTTTTTTTGTCAAAAAAATATCCATACATTTTATATCGGCTTTAATATTTTGGTTATAATTTCGCAACTAACTCAATCGAGTACCGTTTCACTAATGTACACTTCATTCGTTAGTTGCTTCATTCTAACCTAAAATATTAAAGTCTCTAACGACAACATTGCGTCACAAACTATCCGGTCTTTAACGACAACAACCGTTTTTTGCCATCCCGCACTTGATGCGGGATCTCATTGTTATATTTTGCTAAACTTTTTGTTTACAATTCTAACTTTTTATTTGTATAATAGCTTTCAATAAAATTAGTCGGAGTAAAAAATGAAAAAATTTTTAATTTTGGTATGTATATTTGTTTTATCGTTTGGTTTTATGTCTTGCGGTAAGGATGGTAGTGGAAGTTCGGATAATTATGCACTGGACCTATTTATTCTCGGAATGCCAACTTGTGATCCGGGAGACGGAAGAGAATTTTCAGTAAAATTAATAAAAAATGGTAAAGAGGTAGATCCCGGTGATGTTACTATATCTACTTTTAAAGATTCTACTGTCGGTAATTTAAAAATATGGAATGAAGCTGGAACTGTTGACTATCAAGGAACAAGTATTACCAAAAAATATAGTGAAGTTACAGGTTGCAAAGTTGCAGCTCTTTCAGGCTCAGGTGAATTCGGACTTAGTGCTACATATAAAGGAATCACTGATAAAGTAACACTAACACTTAGTAACAACTAATTCAAAATAATGTTACAAATTCTATCTACATCTTTTATAGATAAATCTGCATAAAGAGGTAATGTTAAAATCCTTTCGGAAATGTATTTTGCTACCGGCGTTTTATATTTTTTTATCGTCGATAAATTTCTGTAACACTCAAAATCATTTGTTAACGGATAGAAATATTTTCTTGCCATTATGTTTTGTGATTTAAGTTTTTCAAATATTTCATCTCTTGTATATTTATAGTTATCAAACATTATCGGTAAATAACTATAATTATATTTAACATTTTTTTGTTTCTTACAAAACTTTATTCCTTTAGTATTTTGTAATCTTTTTTTGTAATGTTCATATACTTTTTTTCTTTTTTGAATTTCTTGTTTTATTGTTTTTAAATTACATATTCCCATTGCTGCTTGAAACTCGTTCATTTTTGCATTACCGCCGATATAAGCTACATTTTCGGCATCTCTAAAGCCGAAATCTTTCATATCATTTAAAATCTGAACAAGTTTATTGTCGGAAAAACAGATTGCGCCACCTTCTATTGTGTTAAAAACTTTTGTTGCATGAAAACTAAATATTGATGCATCACCGAAATTTGCCGTTGATATCCCTTTATAAGTTTCTCCGAATGTATGTGCGGCATCGTAAATCACTTTTAATTTGTACTTTTTTGCTATTTTATTTATTGCTTCAATATTACATATGTTCCCGTATACATGAACGGGAATTATTGCTACCGTTTTTTTTGTGATTAATTTTTCTATTTTTGTGACATCTATCGTATAATCTTTATCGTTTACATCACAGAAAACAGGTTTAAAACCTGTTCTGACTATTGCATGTGTAGTAGAAACAAAAGTAAAAGGTGTTGTTATTATTTCTCCGCCTTTTTTTAAGTTCATCGCGGTAATTATATTCTCAAGAGCTAAATGTCCGTTAGTATATAATGCTATATGCGGAACTCTGCAAAATTTTTCCAATTCTTTTTGGAAAAGTTCATGCTTTAGTCCCATATTTGTAAGCCAATGTGTTTTCCAAAGCTCTTTTATTTCTTTGCAATACTCTTTATAATTTGGCATTGATGAACGGGTAACATTTATTATTTTTTTCATTTTAATATCTCTTTTTTAAAATTTTTTATATAAACTCAAATATGTATTATAAATAAATTTCCCAAAACGCGGGAACAAAATATATATAAATAAAATTGATTTATGAAACAAATTAAATCCTTCAAAAAATTCTTTTCTGTTTTTTAATAATAAATCTTTTTTATTTATTGTATATTTGGCTATGTCAATACTAAAATGAAGAAATCTGACAATACACAGTTTATGATATTTATAAGAGGTATATTTATCTATTTCTTTGGTGATTTCAATCGAATATTTTAATTTTTTTACTCTTTGATCATTAGAGTTTGAATTCATTTTTGAAGACCAACTTCCTAAGGAACATTTTCTGTATTTTGACATAATTTTATTTATATAACACGTTTTACCCAACAGCCCGAAATAAATAAGCATCGGCTCGTCTCCAACTCCAAGATTGAGATACATTGATATTATTTTTTTAAAATTTTCTCTGTAGTTTTTATAATCTTCTTTTTTAAAAAAATAGCAGCTTGTTTGAAAAGTCCAAGAATAAAAAAATAATTTTAAAAATTTTCTGGTATTTATTACCTTTTTTCTTAAATGTTTCGGATAAGTTTCTTTTAGTTCATTTCCGCTTTCGGAAATAGCTCTAACTTTATGTAAGCATAGATGACAATCGGGATTTTTTTCCATTATGTCATACTGCATTTGTAATTTATTTTCATCTGTCCAAAAATCATCGCCTTCACAAAAAGCCAAATATTTACCTTTAGCTTTTGGAAATAAATATGTGCTCGGTATTGATATTCTTTTTGAATATTGATTCTCTTTTTGGTAAATAGGTTTTATTATGTTCGGATATTTATCTGCAAACTCTTTTATTATTTCCGGTGTTTTATCTGTGGAAGCATCATCATTTACAATAACTTCAAACGGAAAATTTGTTTTTTGCATAACAAAGCTTTCCAATGTTTGCCGTACATATTTTTCTTGATTGTATGCCATACATAATACGGAAACGCCTATTTCTGCCACTTTGTTATTTCTCCAAAAAAAAATCAATAATATTACTCAAGTTATTATACTAAATTAATATAAAACACTTAACAAACAAACCGTTTATTTGTATAACGACCTAATAGGATATGGAGAATTCGGACTTAATGCTACATATAAGGGAGTTACTGCTATGATAACATTTAAAACAGATAATAACATTCTTTAATATTTCGACTATAATATTGAAACTCAGGAAATCGATTATAACAAGTACTCTCATTCCTGAGTTTTTTATTTAAGTATAGTTTTTAATATATTTGACAAAGTATTGTTTTGATTTAAAATTTCTTCTTCAGTCATTTCTTTGAATTCTTCAGGTGTCCAAGAATTATGTAACAAGATAATTCCTTTAGTATTTTTTATAACTTCTTGTGAAAAATCGTTTTCAAAATAAAATTGTCTATAAAAATTTATATCTTTTTTTTCTTTTATAGGTATTTCCGGCTTCCAATCGTATTCCGGTAAAGCTTTTATCTTTAATTCATCAATACTGAATATTTTGCGTTTCTTTTCAATATAGTTATAGAAAATGGAAATTTTAAAAGTCCTTTTTATTTTTCTTGCAACACGAACAAGAATATTACCCTTGATATACTTGTCAACAATGGAATTGCCTAAAAAGTTCCAGTCATTCATAATTTTAAACAATTTCAAATGGAACAATTTTTCAATTTTAAATTTTAATTTGTTTTTAAAATATTTTTGATTTTTATAAAATTCTATACGATATTTTATTTGTTTTAACCAGTTATTTATTAGGTAAGAATCTTTAATAGATTTTATAAAAGCTAAATGATAATCTATAAAAAGCAATTCATGAGAGGAAATGTTTAAATATTTATTAATTTTAGATGATGTTATAATGGTATCTGCATCTAACCAAATTCCATCGTGTATTTTTAATAATGCACATTTTAT
>JAEEGK010024050.1_pt1 | contig 12659 bp, 9 predicted proteins | sample 8958771 | NCBI WGS metagenome assembly JAEEGK01 (sample SAMN16246547, study PRJNA631951) | gut metagenome | biome: gut microbiome; feature: rumen; material: SC-attached | host: Bos | place: Iran: Karaj | collected 2018-10 | reverse complement strand
GAGATAACCATTTTTTTTAAAGGATTCCAAGTTAACGTTTTGAGAATGGAAGCGTCGGCCAAGGATGGGGAGGGTGCAGGGAGGGGCCCGTGCGGCCTTCGCAACTCTGAGCTGGGGCCCCGCCCGCATTAAAGGGGCATGGGGCGATAGCCCTAAAGCTTTTCCAACTTTTCATAAACGTCGTACAACCTTTGCACGCCGTTTTCGAGCCCATAGTAATGCTTCACATAAGGCACCAATAGCGCAAAGAACAGCACATCCAGCAACATTACCGGAATTTCGGGCACGACAATCACAAAAAGAATCCCGCCCACGGTCAATAGCGCAAACAATATCATCACGAGTTCGTGAACCAGGCGTTCATGCTGAAAAAAACCGATGTGCGTCCGCACCGACAAGAGCTGCTCCGCCGACAAAGGCTCCCCCGCCTCAACCATCTTCAAAAGTTCTTTCTCATAATCACTTAATTTCTTCAGCATATCCAAAATATACTGAATTTTTGAATCATATGCAATCATCCGATGCAACGTAAAAAACGGACTTCTGGCGATAAGCCAATTTTTTTCAAAAAAAATGAGCTATTGCAAAATAGAATGTTATTTTAAAGATATGGAGGAGCTCCAGTTTACATCTCTGCCGGCAATGTTCTTCGCAAACTGCGAACGTTCCGATTTCAAAGGATGGTATCACCGTAAAGACGGCGAATGGATTCACTATTCCAAAGATTTGCTGAAAAAAAACACCAAGGCGTTGGCACTTGCGTTAAACAGTCTTGGACTTAAAGAAAACGAAAGCGTGGGAATTATCGCCCCGAGTTCACCAAACTGGCTAATCGCTGATATAGCCATCCAAATGAACCATGCGCGCGTAGTCCCGCTTTTTCCGAACATATCCTCCGAAAACTTTGCCTACCAAAGCAAAGATGCCAACATCAGGATTCTCATTGTCAATTCAGTCGAAGAACTAGACCTCCCGCTTCTCGACTCATTGTCTATTTTCAATAAAATAATATGCATTGACAATGATTCCTTTCTCCCCGAAAATGGAATTTATTGGGACAACCTCATTAATAACGGATGCAATATTTTAACGGAACCAGAACGAGCAAAATGGCTAGACTCGCAACTGGAAACGATTCGCCCGGACGACTTGTTCAGCATCATCTATACAAGCGGATCCACAGGATGTCCCAAAGGCGTTGAACTTACCCACAGGAACATGTTGGTACAAATTCAAAACATCGTGCCAATGTTCAAGTTCGACACACAAAAAGATTCGTGTCTCACCATTCTCCCGGTAGCGCATGTTCTCGAACGCATGGCGGTCTATTTTTACACGTTAAGCGGAGTTTCCGTTTACTTTGGAGACAATCCGCAAAACCTGTCGCACATATTGCGCGAAGTCCGCCCGACCATCATGATTGTCGTACCCCGCATTCTCGAACGGCTCTACGAAAGCATGACGACAGCTGCAGACCGTGCCAAAGGATTCAAGCGAATTCTGATCAAGCACGCCATTAAAATCGCAAAGATCAAAGATCCACAAAAACGTTTCGATGTCTCTCATTGGTTATTCAACAGTCTTGTCTATAAACAAATGCGCGATGCCGTCGGTGGAAACTTCCGCATGATTATTTCAGGCAGCAGCGCCCTCAACAAAAGCATTTTGCGATTCCTTCTGAACATTGGGCTCCCCGTTTTCGAAGGCTACGGCATGACAGAATGTTCGCCAGTCGTTTCCGCAAATTGCAAACAAGCTATCAGACCCGGTTCCATAGGCAAACCTCTCCCCCATCTCGATGTGAGAATCGGCGGGAACAACGAAATTCAAGTCCGCGGAGAGAGCGTCTTTAACGGCTACCACAACCGTCCAGACTTGAACGCACAAATTTTCACTAATGACGGATTCTACCACTCTGGCGATCAGGGGTATTTTGATGACGACGGATTCCTTTACTTTACCGGCCGCATCAAGGAACTCCTCAAGACAAGCACTGGAAAGTACGTCAGCCCGAACCCAATTGAACTTGAAATCATACGTCATCCGCTTGTAGAACAGGCGCTAGTCATCGCAAACGACCGCAAATTTGCCTCCGCTATAATCTGGCTAAACCCCGTAGGCGCCCGCCGTATGCTCAAGCCGCAAAATGAAGAATACGATGTCGAAAACGCATTGAAGTCCCCATTGATTCTGAATTCCATCAACCGCCATATTGAGCACATCAACGAAAAACTGAATCATTGGGAACAAATTCGCAAATGGACTCTCGTCGGTGACGAACTCACCATCGAATCCGGGCTTTTGACGCCCACATTAAAAATTCGGCGCACCGCTGCAGAAAAACGATACGCCGAAGAAATCGAAAAGATGTATAATAGCTAATGGGCTCGGCACTTCGTGCCTTTGAGCTATTTTAAGAAGAATTTCTTACTTGCAATAGCCCAAACCCCAAAGCCTTGCCTATGCAAGGCGACCTCATAGCCCATACCTCTTAAAAATGAATCACGCGGACTTTGATGACCTTGTCGAGCTTGCCGAGTTTTTCGATGATGGAGTCGTCCACCTTGCTTTCGACGTCAACGAGGTTGTAGCCGATCTTGCCGTTGCTCTTGTTAGAGAAGCTGGCAATGTTCACGCCTTCGGCACCGAAGACCTTCGTGATTTCGGAAATCATGTTCGGAACGTCCTGATTGATGACCACGACGCGGCTCTTGACGCCAGCATGCGGGTGATCGACGAGGGCCGGGAAGTTCACGGAATTGCGGACGCAACCGAATTCGATGTAGTCCTTCAATTCTTCGACTGCCATCACGGCGCAGTTTTCTTCGGCTTCTTCGGTAGAAGCGCCGAGGTGCGGGAAGCAGGTCACCTTGTCGTTCTTGATGAGGTCTGCGGTCGGGAAGTCGCAGAGGTAACCCTGGAGGGAACCCGAAGCAAGCATTTCGTTGACCGGATCCATTTCGACAATGCCACCGCGGGCGAAGTTCATGATGTAGCTGCCCTTGAAGCCGGCGAGGTTCTTGCGGTTGAGCAAGTTTTCGGTAACGCCCTTGATGAACGGAACGTGCACGGTGAGGAAGTCAGACTTCGCAATCACGGTGTCGAGGTCGGCAATTTCCACCTTGTTGGAAAGTTCGTGCATGTTGGCGGCGTTCGGATACGGTTCGTAAGCGATGACGCGCATGTTCTTCCAACGGGCATAGTTGGCGACGAGCACGCCGATCTTGCCGAGGCCAATCACGCCGAGAGTCTTGCCAGCGAGTTCCATGCCGGCGAACTTCTTCTTGCCGCTTTCGACGGTCTTGGCGAGGTCCGGGTCGGTGGTATCGAGGTTCTTGACCCATGCGGCGGCCTTGTCCACGTTACGGACGGCCATGCCGAGCACGGTCATCACGAGCTCGGCAACGGCGTTGGCGTTTGCACCCGGAGTGTTGAACACGCAGATGCCCTTTGCAGAAGCCTTGTCGATAGTGATGTTGTTCACGCCAGCGCCGGCGCGGGCGACAGCCAGCAGGCCGTCAAAGTTGTCGGTATCAACCTGGGCGGAACGCACCAAGATGGCATCCGGATTTTCGACGGAGTCGGAAACCTGGTAGAACGAGCCAAACAGGCTCAAGCCTTTCTTGGAAATATTGTTCATCGTCTTAATAGTTGCCATTTTTATGTCCTTTGTTTTGATGTTAAACTTCTTTGAGATCCTTCGACTTCACTTCGTTTCGCTCAGGATGACACTCTTTTCGTCATCCTCGCGACTTGTGGTGAGCGAAGCCGAACCAAGGCGAGGATCTTTTAAGGTTCCTGCCATCTGCCTCTTTCCTTGATCAAATTCACGAGTTCCTCGATGGCATCCTCTTCGGGGATGTTCTTCTTCACAGCCGTCTTGCCTTCAAACAAGGTAATGCGGCCGGGGCCACCGCCCACATAGCCGAAGTCGGCGTCTGCCATTTCGCCCGGGCCGTTCACGATGCAGCCCATGATGCCGATGGAAATGTCGGAGAGGTGTCCGAAGCGGGCCTTGATCTTGCCCATCACCTGCTGGATGTCGTAGAGTGTGCGGCCGCAGCTCGGGCAGCTGATAAAGTTCGTCTTGCTGCGGCGGCAGTAGGCTGCCTGCAGGATGTCGAAAGCAAGGAGCACGCAATCCTTAGCGCCCTTGTAGCCGTCAATCACGACGGCATCGCCAAGACCGTCGGTCACCAGGCTTCCGATATCGGCGGACACGCGGAGCGTATCGCGTTCGCTGTCGTTAATTTTCGCATAAAGGAGAATCGGGTCTTGGCGCTTCGCCGACTCCAGAGCCGCCGCTAATGCGCGCACGCCCGAAACCATCTCGGCGCCGGTATAGCAGAACACGGAACCCGCAGGCACGCTCGCCGGATTCGCGGCGAACCCCGCGATGTCCATCGCATCCTTGAACTGCACCACGGGGGCGGCTTCCAGGCTCGGCAGGGCAAATTCCGCATTGCGGCGTTCGCCGGTAAGTGCAATCGCGTCGGCCTTCACGCCGACCTTCACTGGATGAGAACCTCCGATTTCTACGCCGGAAACAGCGACGGGCGTCGTCGCCCTGCGCTCGTAATGGTACGGGTCCTTCTCCAGAACCGGCACGTTGTATGCCGTCGGGGCGGCAGGCAAAGCGCAGGCCTTGATGAGTTCCTGCGCCACCGGGACTTCGGCCACCGGATCTTCGGTCAGGGACACGCGTATCGTATCTGCCAGGCCATCGAGCAGGAGTGCGCCGATGCCCGCGGCCGACTTGAGTCGTCCGTCGGCACCCGCGCCCGCTTCCGTCACGCCCACGTGGAACGGGTACGGCTTGAATCCTTCCTGCTTGATGCGGGCGGCGAGCATGCGGTAGGCGGCAATCGCCACGCGCGGGTTGCTGCTCTTGAGGCTCAATACAACCTGGTCAAAATGTTCAGCTTCGCACACGGCCAGGTATTCCATGGCGCTTTCCACCATGCCTTCGACCGTGTCGCCATAGCGGTAAATCATGCGGGCCGCGAGCGAACCGTGGTTCACGCCGATGCGGATGGCGCGTCCCAGGCGCTTGGCCTCCTGCACAAACGGAGTGAAGGCCTCGGCAACCTTTTCCTTGCCCTCGTCAAACGACTTGTCCGTCTGCTGGTCGAGCGTCAAAATGCCCGTATCCACGAAGTTACCCGGATTGATGCGGACCTTCTCGACCCACTTGAGCGCCTCGAACGCCGCCTTCGGCTGGAAGTGGATGTCGGCGGAAACCGGCACCGTGCAACCGGCGGCACGCACCTGCTTCATCACTTCTTCAAGAGCGGCTGCATCTGCAAACGTCGGGGCGGTAATGCGAACCAGGCCACAGCCCACCTTGGCGAGCGCCAAAGTCTCGGCCACCGTCTTTTCGACGTCCTTCGGCTTGGTGGTGGTCATGGACTGAACTAAAATGGGGGCGTTGCCCCCTATCAAAGCCTCGCCAACGCGGACTTGTACAGTTTCCCTGCGGACGGCGTTGAAGCGGTCGGCAACATACGGGAATTCGCTAAACTTTGTCATGCTGCCAAAGATAGCAAATTAAAAGCCAAAGCAGGCTATTTTTACTTTTCGTTGGACTCCCAGCCGGGGCTATTCCTGTAATAGTTCTCGAGTTTTTCGCGGCATGCGACAAAACTTGCCTTGAGCCTCGGGTCAAAATGCGTCCCCATGGAATCCATAATCAAATTGTACGCTTCCTCGAACGACATCTGCTCCTTGTAGCAGCGCTTGCTCACCAGCGCGTCGTAAACGTCCGCAATCGCCATTACGCGAGCCTCGAACGGGATATTCGCGCCAAAGAGCCCGTACGGGTAACCGCTCCCGTCAAAACGCTCGTGATGGAAGCACGCCACGTTCTTCGCAATCTCCACAAAGAAGGGTTCCTCGATTTCGGCAAGCAGGTTCTCCACGATGGCGGCCCCCTTCTCGGCATGAGTCTTCATCACCTCGAATTCTTCGGGCGTAAAGCTGCCGGGCTTGCGCAGGATCTTGTCGTCAATTGCAATCTTCCCGAGGTCGTGCATCGGCGCCGCCGCAATCAGCGCATCGTAATATTCCTTCGTGCGCCCAAAACTGGAATCCTTCCTGAGTTCTTCGGCCAGGATTCCCGCGACTGCACTCGAGCGCATGATGTGCCCGCCCGTATTGCTGTCGCGACTTTCGACCATCTTCGCCATGCCCACAATCATCTGCTCCTGGATGGCGTGAATATGCCTGTCGTTATCCTTGATAACGTCCTTGAGCTTCGTGTTGTGCGTATCGAGTTTCTTGATATAGCGCTGCAGCCTGGTTTCATCTTCGATGCGGAACAGCACGATATGCGAAATCTTGTTGCGGACGACCTTGCGCACGCACACCCTATAGTTGCGCCTCCCGTACGCGAAGTAGCTGTCGCTCGGGGAATCCTTCCTCACGAACGATTCCATCAGCGAGCCAAAATGCTTGGAGATTTCAAGGTCTTTGGGCATCGCCCTATCCACGCGGAATTCACCAAGTTCCGGGAAGAACTTGTACGCAATGTCGTTGCACCCGAGGTAGATTCCCTTGTCCGAGAAGGCCACAAACGCGTTCTGGTTTTCCGCCTCCAGCGATTCCAGCATGGCATCCGAGATATCGCCCATCCTTACGCGCAGGCACACGAAGAACAAGATGAACTCGTCTATCACGTACACAAGCGGCACCACCATCGTATCGCTCCCGATCTCGCGTGAAATAAGGAACGAGATGATGGAAATGAGCGTCATGAGGGCAACCGCAATCAGGTTCTTGTAACTCACGTTTATGCGGGTGCGGGCCGCGTAGGCGATTGTCACGATATTTGCAAGCGTATAGCCCACCAGCACAACATTCCAGAGGAAATGCAGGGGGCCGTATTCGCAGGCGCAGTACGCCACACCGTACATGTGCGTGTACGTGACCGACTTGTAGTAGATATCGCTATGCCCTATGGTACACGAAAGCAGGAGCACAGTAACCGAAAGCGCCCCCAGCAGGAGTTTCGCCCAGTCGGGGAAGTTGAACTTGCAAATGCGCAGAATCACAAAATACTCGAACATCGGCAAGAACACCGAGCCCAGGTAACACGCCTTCGTCGCGATAATGACCGTTTCTTCCGATTCGGCAAGCGCCCCGGTGAGGTAGCCGACGTTCGCCACCAGCACGGACGCAAATATGGACGCGAAATAGAAATTCAGCTGCTTGCGGTACAGGAGCACCAGCGCAAACAGGTTCAGGAACGAGACCACGCACATCAGCACCAAGTAAGAAATCACCATGCTTTCCATATGCTAGTGCTCCACCGTCCTGTAGTATTCACGAAGCTTGGCCTCGCAATCCATGAAATACTTCTGGAGAGTCGGGTCAAACTGGGTCCCCATCCCCGCAAGGATAATCTCCCCCGCCTTGTCGTACGACATGCTGTCCTTGTAGCAGCGGCTGCTCACCAACGCGTCGTACACGTCCGCGACCGCCATGATGCGGGCTTCCACCGGAATTGCGTCGCCCTTCAGACCAAGCGGGTAACCTGTCCCGTCAAAACGTTCGTGATGGAAATTCGCCACGTTCTTCGAAAGTTGCACAAAGAACGGGTCTTCGATACCCGAAAGCAGGTTCTCGACAATCACCGCTCCCTTCTCGGCATGCGTCTTCATTTGCGCGAATTCGCTGTCGGTAAAGCGCCCCGGCTTCCGCAGGATTTCGTCGTCGATGGCGATTTTCCCGAGGTCGTGCATCGGGGCCGCCGAAATAAGCGCGTCGTAGAAGGAATCTGTCTGGGAATAAGCCATGTCCTTCCGCATCTCGGAAGCCAAAATGCGAATCACCTGGCTCGTGCGCTTGATATGGCCTCCCGTATTGCCGTCGCGGCTTTCGACCATATTCGCCATGCCAACAATCATCTGTTCCTGGATGGCGCTCACCGCCTGCGCGTTCTGCTCCACGACCTTCACCAGCTGGTTGTGGTCCTTGCCCAGCATGTCCACGTACATCTGCACCTTCGTGTCGTCCTCGATGCGGAACAGGCAAATCTGCATTACGTTCCATACCGGGATAGTGCGGGCGGTACACCTGAAATGACGGTTGGCATACCAGAACTTGAGGGCATGCCGCAACCTGGTGTTTACCGCCTGCTCGAGCAGCGGCTTGAAAAGATCCCCCATCTCGTGCCCGCTCGGGATAGGCCGGTCCACGCGGCACTGCGCAAGTTTCGGGAAGAACTTGAGCGCGATTTCGTTGCAGCCGAGATATTCGCCCGTGGGCGTAAACGATACAAAGGCGTTCGCATTGTCCTTCTCGAGCGACTGCATCACGCTACGCGCAATATCGTACCATTTCACGTTCAGGCTTATGTAGAGCAAGAACACCTGGTCCGCGAGATACACGAAGGGCATGCAGAGCATGTCGTTTTCCATGTGCCTCGAAATGAAGAACGACGACACGGTGACAAGTTCCAGCATGAACATCGCAAATATGTTCTTGAGCGAGACAAACCGGCGCATCATGCAGGCGTGCACAATGACCCCGATATCGAGTACGGCGTACAGGATAATCATCACGTTGAATACGTCGTGACCCCAGCCGTAGGTCGCCACGTAGTTGCCCGCCCCGCTCTGCACCACGAACTCGACGGTCTTGTAGTAGATGTCGCTATAGCCCACCGTGAACGAGAGGAACAGCACAAAGCAGCTGAACACAATCAGGAGAATGCGCAACACGGGGAGAATCCGCAGGCGGCAGACTTCCGCAAGCGTAAAGAACATGAGCATCGGCAAGAACGCCGAGCCGAGGTAGTTTATCTTGTTCGAAAGGATGGCTCCGTCAACCGATTCCGAGAACCCCAGGAGCCAGTGACCGAAACAGCTGACGACGATGGCGACAAACGTAAAGAACATGTAATTGTTCTTCTGTTTGCGGAAAAGTTCCAAAAAGACAGCGAAATTCACTATCGATAAGACAAACGCCAATGTCAATAAATGCTGTCCCATTACATACCTTGTTAGAAAAATATAACAAAAAAGGGCACTTTTACACATTTACGTGCATTTTTTCACACAAAATCGCAAAATAGGGGTTACGCTCGGTCAAAAAAAATGTTAAAATATGGGTATAGACGGAGCAAATCGTATGATCCCGAAGATATTTCATTATTGCTGGCTTTCGAACGAACCTTTTCCGGAAAAGGTTCAACGTTGTATGGAATCGTGGGAAAAATTCCTGGGCGACTACAACTGCATTTTTTGGGATTACCAGAAAGCCAAGGCGACAGGCATTCCCTGGATTCTTGAAGCCATGGAACAGGGCAACTGGGCTTTTGCCGCCGACGCCGTGCGCCTGTACGCGCTCTATACCGAAGGCGGAATCTACCTGGATTCCGACGTGCAACTCCTGATGTCGCCAAACCACCTGCTCGACCGCAAGTACATCCTCGGGTACGAGAACGGCTCCAAGCGAATTGAGCCTTCGTTCCTGGGTGCAGAGAAAGGCTCGCCCATCATCGGCGAGGCGCTCAAGTACTACACCGAAAGGCATTACGAATACAGCGAAGAGAAGGTGGAGCAGCTCGTGCTCCCGCAGATTCTCGCGAACGCCTGCGACAAGTTCAACGGGCTGGATATTCTGCCCGAATGGTACTTCTCGCCCAAGCGCTTCTTGGACGGGGCAATCAATACCGCCGACGAGACCGTAAGCATCCACCACTTCGGGAGCAACTGGCGCCCCGAGAACATCCGCATTGGCATGAAGCGCAGGCAATACATCTTCAAGAAGTTCCCGCGCCCCATCGCCGAACTGCTCGCCGTCCCGACCACCTTCTGGTCCGACATGAAGGCCCAGGGAATCGGGGCCGCGTTTAAGCATCTATTCTCGAAATGAGACTAGGGAGGGTTCTGCGTTCATACGCAGTATGAACGGGAGCGCAAACTTGTTTTGCGCGACATTTTCGTGTGTTTCCCTCCCTAAGACCCTCTATCTATTCTTGACGCACCGGACAGACACGAGCGCGTCTTCATGAAGGTATGCATCAGTGTCGCGATTCCATTCGACGTTATCGGTAAACATGATTGACTCAAAATGCACGTCAGGACTATCAAGCACCGCGATATACGTCTCGTAGCCAACTCTTTCAAAAACACCTTTTTCCTTATAACCACAGGGCAATACCGACAAGCCTTGCTGATTGGCAAACCTTCCAGTAAAGAGGTCGGACTCCCAACCGAAGCGCGCCGCGATATGCTCCGGATAAGTATTGCCCACGAAACGGTTCATTTCCTCTTGTGTCGGGATATGCCAACCTTCGGGGCATACTCCCTGGTGGTTCCGCTGAATATACTCTCGAATAATGTAGGGATTACTTATGTCGATGCTTCCGTTGATGTTCATGACGGCGTGAATATCGTAGAGCGTCCCGCAAACATTGCAGTATTCTGCGCTATCCTTGTAACAAGCATACTTGCCCTTCATGTTTTCGACCAAGCTGGAATCTTCCAGATTTTTATCGACATAGCCCCGAAAATCCAGATTCTGCGCCATCCAGACCATACCTTGGGTTGCACGCGTCTTATAAACCTTTCCGTCTCGCGGGTCGGTCATGGTGCCGTATTCGAGATCCGGGTTCACCACATAATCCTTGTCGATATCCCAACTCCAGCCCTGAGTGTTGATCCATTCTCCCTTGTTATCGCAGAAATACATATCAAAGCCACGACTTCCCAACTGGTATCCCGGAGTAGTACAAGGGCGTTCCCACTGGTAAGTATCAACTTCATAGGTATTCAGATGTCTCCATCTAAGGTTATCACATATAACCCGCCCTGTTCCCAAGCAACCAAAATCAAGCGTATCGATTTTCCCGGCAAGTTCTGCGGTGCATTTTTCGCGCCCGCTCAAGGAATCGCATACAGGGTAAAGCCTTTCATAAACGGCCGAATCACAGAAAACACGATTCGTTCCTATTGGGCAAAAAATTACGCTAGACTCAATCTTTAAATCTATAATACCGGCGGCTCCACGAGGATTGGGCGTTATTACTCCCGCGTCCTTATATTGGCCGAAATCATACCCACAGGAGGAATCATAAGCAACCAGATTAACAAGGACTTTTGCCCACAAGGCGCTATCGCTCTTGTCCGCCTCCAAATTAATTTGTTCAAGATTATGGAATTTCACGCCACCGAGCATAGCGCGTTGCATTTCGCTTTCCGCCTGAATCTTCGCACTTTCAAAGGAGAGCCCTCCCTCACTGACTAGCGTGCCTGCTCTTCTTAAATAAGGCCATACTCCAGGATAAACATAAAACGTATCCACACCGGCAAGGCTGGCATAATAGCTTTGGCTAAATCCTGATTTTGTTTCTAACGTTATTTCGGCATAGTTCAAATCCAAGGGAAGATTCTTAACGACAAAACCGTTGGCAAGCGAATCAAACGCGACGGAATACTTGGTATCATTTTTGGGTTGCAAATCGGAATCCAAGATTTGAACATAAGCTACAGCAAAATTTACGTTCTGCTTCAAAATTTTCTTTATTACAAGTTTTCTTCCGGTATCGGCAGACGACGATGAAACTTTTCCGCTCGAAGACGACACCGCAGACGACGAGGAGTTCGTGCCGGAAGAACTTACAGCCGAGGAATTCGCGCCAGAAGAAGAATCCGCTCCGGACGACGAAGACTGCGCGCTCGAAGATGACGAGACGCCATCCACAGAGGACGGCTCGTTCGAAGAAGAACTACGGGTATCGGAATTCCCTTCGCGATACGGATCCTCTTGCGACAGGCTATCTTCAGCAACCTGACCATCGTCACCATCTCTGGATACCGGGGTGAAAGATTCGTCGTCACCACAAGAGGTCAAAACGACAAGGAACAAAAATGGGATAAATATTTTCAAAACCTTCATGCAATCCAATATAAAAAAACGGCCGCGTTCATCACGCGACCGTTTCTGCAAATTTGTCTTGATTAGCCTTCAGCCGGTGCTTCAGGTGCAGCCGGAGCTTCTGCAACAGGAGCTTCAGCGGCCGGAGCTTCAGCAGCCGGGGCAGCCTTCGGAGGGAGCAAAGCCTTCATAGAAAGCTTCACCTTGCCCTTCGGGTCGACACCGAGGCAGAGCACTTCAACTTCGTCACCCACGTGAACGACGTCTTCGACCTTATCGACGCGGTGGTCGGCAAGTTCGGAGATGTGCACAAGACCGTCGCGACCCGGGAGGATTTCGACGAACGCGCCAAACGGCTGGATCGTCTTGACCTTGCCCTTGTACTTGCGGCCCGGTTCGGGTTCAGCAGTGAGTTCTTCGATCATGCGGCGGCAGACTGCAGCGGCCTTGCCACTCGGGGCGGCAATGTCGATGTTGCCATCGTCGTCGATGTTGATGGTGCAACCCGTCTGAGACTGCATGCCCTTGATCACGGAACCACCGGAACCGATGACGTCGCGGATCTTGTTGGTCGGGATGCGCATCTTGATCATGGTCGGAGCCTTCTCGGAAACCTTCGGACGCGGAGCGGCGAGGCCGAGTTCAGCCATCTTGCCGAGAATGTGCAGACGGCCCTGACGAGCCTGTTCCAGAGCTTCGCGCATGAGTTCCGGCGTAATGCCGCGGATCTTGATATCCATCTGGAAGGCAGTGATACCTTCGGCAGTACCCGTCACCTT
>JAEEGK010024047.1_pt1 | contig 12661 bp, 17 predicted proteins | sample 8958771 | NCBI WGS metagenome assembly JAEEGK01 (sample SAMN16246547, study PRJNA631951) | gut metagenome | biome: gut microbiome; feature: rumen; material: SC-attached | host: Bos | place: Iran: Karaj | collected 2018-10 | reverse complement strand
AAGTGTGTACTTCGGATGACTGGACTCTTGCCGTACTTGATCATCTTGGCGGTCGCAATGGAATTACCGGTGAGTTCAGGTATGCTACGCTTGGCATTCAGATACTTGCCGGGATAATCGAGAGAGCAGCCGGAGTAAAATGCATTGAATTTGCCAATAAGAATCTGTTTGAGCCATTGGATCTTCCCAAACGGATATTACACGGTGACAGTTCCAAGGAGGATCAGTTTGATTTCTTTATGAATAAGAATCCCAGGAACTATGAGTGGTACTCTGATCCTCAGGGAAGTGTCACGGCCGGCTGGGGATTATGCATGTCGGCCAGGGATATGGCTGTGATCGGTGCTCTTGTGCTGGGTAACGGGTTGTATAATGGGAACAGGATAATCTCGGAAGAATATCTGAGCGATATGCTCACGCCGCATGTTAAGCTTGGCGAACGGTTTGGCTTCATGAACTACGGATATTTATGGTATAAACCGTATGATGACAGGGAAGTCTATGCAGCGATCGGTGACAGTGGGAATATCATATATGTAAACAAAGAGGTAAATGTTTCCGTCGGAATGACCGGTACATTCAAGCCCAGGATTTTTGACAGAGTTGATTTCATAGAGCAAAAAGTAATGCCGGCTTTGTCGGATGGAGTTTCTTTTTAAGAAGAGAACTTTGAACGAGCATTAAGCGTTTTGGATTCCGAGGGGTATTCAGTCGTATGAAACCCGGGATCAGAGAGGAGAAAGATTTGAAGATTACGGTAATCAACGGGACCGAAAAACACGGTGTGACATATAGAATGAAAGAATTGTTCTTAGAGTCATTCAGGGATAAAGCAGAGATCACGGAATACTATCTCCCGGGGGACGGTCCGGGATTCTGTACGGGCTGTACCACGTGTTTCAGAGGAAATCAGAATCTCTGCAGGGACGCGGAAAAAGTTCAGAAGATCGAAAAGTCCTTACTTGAAGCAGATCTGCTGGTCTTTACATCACCTGCCTATGTTTTCCATACTACCGGAGCAATGAAAGCGATGTTGGATCATTTCGGATACCGATGGATGCCGCATCGCCCTGCAAAAGAGATGTTCGGAAAGCGTGCGGTGATAATCACACAGTGTCTCGGAGCAGGAGGAAAGTCCGCAGCAAAGGATATAAAGGACAGCCTTTCATGGTGGGGCATTTCCACTATCAAAGTCGTAAGCTTCAAACTGATGTCAGAAATTGACTGGAACAAGATCGATGAAAAGAAAAAAGCATCGTTCAAAAAGAAACTGGATAGCGTTGCAGAAAAAATGCGTGCCATCGATTATAATGAACCCGGTCATACAAGCCTGACAGTAAAAGCGAAATTTTATGCCGTAAGGATGCTTCAGACAGGTCTTGGCAAACAGGATCCCGAATATACCGACTATAAGTACTGGAATGAGAACGGCTGGATCGGTAAAGTTAGACCGTGGAAAGTGACGGAAAAAAATGATCGTTGATTTCCTGTTAAGATAAATATGGGGGTGTAGAAGATATGCAGTTTTCGGATATTGATAATGGCAAGACTTTTGATTGGGGCAATACTTCAAAGGATTATGCGAAATACAGAGATATTTATCCCGATGAATTCTATCAGTTTATTTTAGATCTGGGGTTGTGCAGAGTCGGGCAGATGGTCCTCGATATAGGAACCGGGCCCGGCGTTCTACCTCGTAACATGTACCGGCACGGTGCAAAATGGATCGGAACCGATATCTCAGAAAACCAGATAGAACAGGCAAAGCAGCTTGCGGCAGAGAACGGGATGGATATTGAGTTTTTTACCTGTCCTGCCGAGAAAGTTGATTATCCGGATGAGACCTTTGATGTCATCACCGTATGCCAGTGCATATGGTATCTGGATGCAAAGGAGATAGCAAAGAGTTTTGCGAGGATGTTAAAGCCGGGCGGCAAGCTCCTGATCCTTTACATGGGATGGCTTCCTTATGAGGATCCTGTTGCGGGGAGAAGCGAGGAGATCATTTTAAAACATAACCCCAACTGGTCTTCTTATGGAGATACGGTTCATCCCGTTTATGTTCCCGAGGAGTTGTTTTCAACCTTTGATAAGGTTTTACAGAAGGAGTTCAGGGTTGATATTCCGTTTACAAGGGAAGGCTGGCATGGTCGTATGCGCGCATGCAGAGGAGTGGGGGCAGCGATGAATGAAGCTCAGCTTCGGGCATGGAATGAGGATCACATGCAGATGCTGAATGAAATTGCTCCTGAAACATTCAACGTTAAGCACTATGTATCGGTTGCGGAACTGCAGGTAAAAAAATAAACACAAATAACAATAACAGTATCATGCGTGAAAGGAAAGAAAACGAATGGATATTGTTTACAAAAAACTGACAGAGAATGAATTAAGCAGAGTCATAAAAATGAGAATAGACCAGCTGACGGAGGAATATACATCGGGAGGCAGGATACCTCCACAGGATGTGGATCTTGAAGCATCGCTTATGGATTTTTATAAAAGAAACATGGCTGCCGGCACCTATGTCTCCTGGCTCGCATTTGACGGGGATAAGATAGTGGGAACAAGCGGTATGTCCTTCGCGGAAAAACCGCCTTACTTCACATGCCCTTCAGGGAAAGTCGGTATCCTGTCAAGCATGTATACCGATCCGGACTACAGACGGCTTGGCATCGCAACGAGGTTGCTTGACAGAGTGGTAAACGAAGCAAAGGACTATGGCTGCGCAACGATCTATCTCACGGCATCGGATATGGGTGTAAAGTTATACGAATCATATGGGTTTAAGCACAACGGAAATTTCATGCAGTACAATTTTTGATCAGTGTTATAGTGAATAAAAAAGGCATTGTGTACGAATAATGTAAAGAGGAAATCATGTGGGGAGTTACTTCTAAAACGCCGGTGCTCAGCTCATTAAAAGAAGCTGTACATTTAGCCAGGGGAAAAGACGTCACTGTGGTGGACAGGCAGGTAGTCCATGGTGGAGATGCAAATGAATCATATAGGCTGATACTTTCGGATGGAGGATCTCTTTTTCTGAAAGCCAACAGCATTTCAAATGCTGACTTTTTCAGAGCTGAAGCGGAAGGAATTGCTGCGATAAAGTCAACCAAGGCTGTTCGCGTACCTGATATCTATGCAGTTGGAACAGATGATGGGTATTCATTTCTTCTGATGGAGTATATAGAAAGAGCCTATTATGTGCCGGACTTTTGGGAAAACCTTGGAATCTTTCTCGCAAACATGCACATAGCAGATGCGTCCGCTTTTGTGCCTGAAGGAAAGTATGGCTTTCAAAGTGATAATTACATCGGAGCAGGAACGCAGAAGAACACTCCAAAATCAGGTTGGATAGAGTTCTTTTCCGAATGCAGGCTTCGGCCTCAGTTTGAGCTGGCAAGTAAATATTTTGATAATGACACCATAAAGCTTGCAAACAAGCTTCTTGATAATCTTGACAGGTACTTATTCGAGCCTGAAAAACCAGCTCTTTTACATGGGGATCTGTGGTCGGGAAATTTCATGACTGATGAAAAAGGTGATCCATTGCTGATTGATCCGGCGGTCTATGTAGGATGTAATGAAGCCGACATCGCCATGACTGAGCTTTTTGGCGGTTTCGACAGACGGTTTTATGAATCGTATTTTAGTGTGATCGATCAGGTGCCGGGATATAGAGACAGAAGAGACTTATACAACCTGTATCATCTTACAAACCATCTTAACCTTTTCGGAAGTACGTACTTGTCAGCTGTTGTAAGGACAATAGAAAAATATCAGTGAGGATTTGAAAATGGGGTTCATTCATTTTGGTAAGAAACAGCAATCTCTTAGTAAAGACATTCCTTTTGACTCTGACAAACAGATAGCTGTAATTAAGTGTAGTATCTGTACCGGAGAGCAAGTGGCAGGTTTTAAGAGTAAAGAAGACGGCCATTTCACTGAGGTAATGCTGATCAGAGATGCTAAGGATCTGGACAAATTTAAGGAAACATACAAAATAGAAGAGATAAAAAAGGAATACTAATACTAGACAATGATTGTGATTTCATTTCTTCAACTATTTCTTTTTACAACAATAATATGGATTATTACCCGTTTGGTAGCAGCAATTAAAACAAAGTCATTTTCAGTAAAACGTGAAATTCAGCTACTTTTAGTTTACGTGTGCATCGTTGTTATCTTTAGGTTCACATATTTCGAATTTCACAAGGTGAATGGAAAGATACAACTTTTAGGGTTGGGCTTTGAAGATAATATTCATGATATGATTAATGTCATTCCATTTTACTTCCTGGTAGATCGGTATGATGGTTGGCAGATGAACATATTTGGAAATATTGCAATGTTTATACCTGTTGGAATAGTGTGGCCTATTTGCTTCAAAAAACTCGATACGATTGAAAAAACCATATTGGCCGGAGCCGGTTTTACTCTGTTCATCGAATTGACTCAACTGTTCTGCCTGGGACGACATACAGATGTTGACGACTTGATATTAAATACGTTTGGCGTGGCGATTGGCGCGTGTATTGTATTCATGACTCGTAGAAAAACAGTTATTTATACCCCGTCCTGAAGACGGATGGTTTTATTCATTTAGAGATTACCAAAGAGGACTATCTTAGCTATGAATGATTTTTTGAGAGAAAGCTTCAGCTATTCAGCGATTTATAAAGAGATCGGGAAAGTCCCAAAAATAATCACTCCCGAGAAAATCTCTTACGGCTCAGATAAAAATCAGTATTACTACTATTATGAGCCGGATAAGGTGAAGTCGGATAAGGTCATAGTCTGGATCCATGGAGGCGGCTGGAATGCCGGTACGCCTGAGGACTTTGATTACATGGGGCAGCGCTTCGCTGAGGAAGGCTATCGCTTCATATCGATGGGATACAGGCTCTCTACGCAAAAAAAGTACCCTGCCCAGATTGAGGATGTATGCGCCGGTTACAATCATGCAATTTCATATCTTAAGGGGAAGGAAATTGATACGGGCAAGGTGATAATTTGCGGGCCCAGTGCAGGAGCGCATCTGTCTTCGATTCTGACTTACAGTAAGAACGATCAGGAGAAGTATAAAGTTGATGTATCCGGAGTTATAGGTTATGTCGGCTGGGGTGGACCCTATTGCTTTAATGATAAGTCTTCGCTTGTGCTCAGGATCCTTGAGAATCAGCTGTTCCCAAAAGGGTATGACAGAAGAGAGGCTGAGCCGATAGCTCTTTTGACAAAAAACCATATCCCCATGTTGCTGATACAGAGCAGGCATGACGGACTTGTGGATTTCTCGTTTGCGGAAGACTTCCGCGATAAGGCGCTGGAACTTGGCATGCGGTGTGAACTCTATGAAGTGACTGATGAGCTCAACACGCATTCCTGGTATACTGCAGGAGTATTTGCCAAGAGACGGGAGGAAAATAAGAGCATTGATAAGTTCTTTAACTGGGTGGAGGAAAGATAACTCAAAAGACAATGAAGATAAGAAATTCGACTAACAATGACTTAACAAGAATAATGGAAATCTATGCTTATGCCAGGAAATTCATGGCTGAACACGGGAATCCCAATCAGTGGGGGCCGACAAACTGGCCTCCGGAATGGCTGATAAAGGAAGATATAGAAAAGGGATGCAGCTATGTGTGCGAGAATGATAACGGCAGCGTGATCGGAACTTTCTTTTTTAATCAGGGAAAAGAGATTGAGCCTAATTACATTGATATTGAAGATGGCAATTGGACCGGCAGCAGTACATACGGAGTTGTGCACAGGATTGCATCCGACGGTTCTGAAAAAGGCGTAGGTTCTTTTTGCTTGAAATGGGCATTTGATAAATGCGGAAATCTACGGATTGATACCCACGGAGACAACAAGGTCATGCAGAATATGCTAAAGAAGAACGGTTTTGTTCACCGTGGAACCATTCATGTTGATGAAGACGATAACCCAAGGATGGCATTTGAGAAAATGGATCAAAGTGCCAATTAAGGAGGGAAGATGAAATACGGAGAATCATTATTTGATATTTGTTATCTGTTGTTCGCCATTATTAGTGGCTGCATTATTATGAAAAGATCTAAAGATGACACAGGGAAGCTCATGGGATATGCTGCACTGATCCTGGGCTGTGGCGATGCTTTCCACCTTGTCCCAAGAGTACTGAACTACTTTGTGAACAGTGATTTTACTGTGGCTCTTGGTGTTGGTAAACTAGTAACTTCAATTACAATGACAGTCTTTTATGTGCTGGTTTATTATCTGTGGATACGCGTATATAAGATCAATGAGAATAAGAAACTGACTGTGGCAGTATGGACGCTTTCTGCAATCAGGATCATACTTTGCTTATTCCCACAAAACGGATGGTTTCAAAACGAAAGCAGCATGACTTGGGGCATCATCAGGAATATTCCTTTTGTGATCCTGGGTGCAGTGATCTGTTATCTGTACTTCGTTAAGAAATCAGAAGACAGAACCTTTCGTCTGTTGTGGCTGTATATACTGTTATCGTTCCTGTTCTACATTCCGGTAGCAGTGTTTGCAGGGCTTGTTCCAATGCTCGGAATGCTTATGCTGCCGAAGACAATCTGCTACATCTTGATGATCATAGCTTTTTTGAAGAGAGTAAAGACTGAATGAAAAGAAAAATACTTATCCTGCTCATTTCACTTATATTGTTGGTTTTGCTGTCGGGACTTACGAGCGCTCTTTTATATACCGGAGTGATACATATAAATAATCCTTCAAGATCAAAGTATCCGGTTCGCGGAGTTGATGTTTCTCATCATCAGGGAGAAGTTGACTGGGACAAGCTGTCGAAGGAGGATATCTCTTTTGCTTTTATAAAAGCTACCGAAGGCTCGAAGTATAAGGATGAGCAATTTGACAGGAACTGGAGCAAGGCAGCAGCCACAGACTTAAGAATCGGAGCGTATCATTTCTTCAGTCTGGATTCACCCGGAGCCGAGCAGGCTGAGAACTTTTGCAATACGGTAGAAGCGGTAAAAGACATGCTTCCTCCGGTGGTTGATGTTGAACCATATGGGAATTATCAGGATCCGGGGCAGCTTGATAAAGAGAAAATGCTTGCAGAGCTGGGGGACTTTCTAATAGGCGTTGAGTCATATTACGGCCTGAAGCCGATAATATATACCACCGAAGAGTGGCTGCCTGTTTTGCAAGAGCAATTCAGTGATTATGATCTGTGGATCAGAAACGTATACGGTAAACCCAATCCTGCAACAAACTGGACCTTTTGGCAGTATTCCAACAGGCATGTGCTCTCAGGGTATTCAGGAACAGAGCGGTATATCGACATGAATGTGTTTTATGGTGATGAGGAAGAATTTCGCTTGTATTAGGCAGATCCGAGAAAGCCTTATCATAATGGGAAGGCTACAGCATCTTTGTAGAGCTTCTGAAGCGTCTTAACAAAATCGCCAAGGCTCTCTCTTGTATCCTGTCTGTGTGTGACAAGGACGCAGTGGAATGTGTCTTTACAATCGTACGGTATCCAGGCAAACTGACCGCTGTGATCGTTAAGAAAACCGGGAGCAAGGCATATTCCTTTGCCTGAGGCAACATTTGTAAGAGTCGTGTCGTGGTCGGGGCTGTTGAAATATTCAATCTTACCTGAGGATATCAGCTTCGACTGAACGCTTCGAAGAAGAGTGGGAGATCCGCCTCCAACCATAAGGGTACGCCCGTAGATATCTTCATCGGTTATAAGGTTCTTTTGGGCAAGCGGATCATCTTTGTCTGTGATCAAATAAATATGACTATCAAACAGCTCGTGGACAGTAACTCCTGCGAGCTGTTTTGTTTGTTCTTTAAGAGCGAAGAATACGTCTGACTCATTCTTAAGAAAAGAATCCAAACCATTAGCATATTGAAACATGGGAGTGATCTGAATGCCGGGGCACTTTTCTTCAAAGATCCGGATCGCTTCCGGCAAAAAGTACAGTGCCTGACGTACCATAAGGCTAACCGTGATGTTGTCTTTGTATTTGGCGCTGAAGTTCTGCCCCTGTTCGATAGCGCGTTTTAAGTCTTCACGCATATTGGTCAGGTATGTCACGAACTGCATCCCTGCGGGTGTAAGAGTGGCGCCTTTCCCATTTCTTTCAAATATGACAAAGCCAACTTCATCTTCAAGAAGCTTTATCTGATAGGAGAAGGTGGGCTGACTGACAAACATATTCTCAGAACCTCTTGAAAAGCTCTGTGTGCGTGCAAGTTCTATGCAGTAATCAATCTGTTTTGTTGTCATGATGGCTGCTCTCCTGTTATTTGAGATATTTAAAAATTAAATAGAATATCAATTCTTTCTATTGGACATTTTATAACACTATATGCGAAAATGTAAACATCAAGAGACAAGAAAACGAAAATAGCATAATCGATATGAAGATGGAGGAACGGATATGGGCAGGACACTTATAGCTTATTTTTCAAGAGCAGATGAAAACTATTTCGGCGGAGCAATGAGATATGTGAAAGTCGGTAATACCGAGATCGTAGCCGGCATTATGAATGAACTTATAGATGCAGACAGTTTCAAGATTGAGATGAAGGATCCTTATTCTCCGGTTTATATGACTTGTATCGAGGAAGCCAAGAAGGATAAGCAGAATAATGCGAGACCTGAACTTGTAAAGTATTTGGACAGCATCGATGATTACGACACTATAGTTCTTGGCTATCCAAACTACTGGGGAACTTATCCTATGGCAGTTGCCACCTTCCTTGAAAAATATGATTTCACAGGCAAGACAATCCTTCCTCTTTGCACCAACGAAGGAAGCGGACTTGGATCAAGCGAAAGCGACATTAAGAAAGCTGCCAAGGGAGCTGTTGTTAAGAGCGGACTTGCAATCACCGGAAGCCGCGCAGCCGATTCCAAAGAAGCAGTAAAGAAGTGGTTTTCAGCAAACGGGCTCATTTGATTCGGAGGAAAAAAAGATGGAATATGCAAAAGGATATGTTTATGAATTGATGGACCAGGGCGGACCAACTGACAACAGAGAGCCGTATTTTATGGAAGCTGTGGAAGAGATGATGAGAGCCAGAGTGCTCTGTGCAAGGGCAAATGCCAAGATGCCGGACGATCCGACCTATGTAAATGATCTGGAAGAGCTCTTTGGCAGGAAGCTCGATGACGTAAGAATTCTTACACCGTTTGTCTGTGATTTCGGAAACAGGGTGAAATTCGGCAAGGGAGTATTCCTGAATCATTCTGCAATACTCTCGGCATCAGGCGGTATTGAATTTGAGGATGGTGTGATGTCAGCACCCGGTCTTAGAATCGCAAGCATCAATCACGACATGAACGAGCGACATACTATATATACCTACGGCAAAGTTCTTGTTAAAAAGAATGCCTGGCTTGGAATGAATGTTACTATCTGCCCAGGTGTTACGATCGGCAAATATGCGGTAGTCGCTGCAGGTGCTGTAGTAACCAAAGACGTACCGGATTATGCAGTGGTTGGAGGTGTTCCGGCAAAGGTGATCAAAATGCTGGATCCGGCAGAACAGAAGGAATAAGCCTATGAATGATGAAGAACAGATCAGGGAATTATACCGTAAATACTGGAAGTTTATGATAGATAAAGATGAAACAGGATTGCGGAGTCTTTTGTCAGATGATTATTATCTCAGGCATATGACCGGAGTTAAGCAGTCAGCCGACGAATTTTTGAAAGGCCTGATGAACGGAACCTTTAATTACTATTCCGCTGAGCACGATGATATTGAAGTAAACGTCGCTGGAAATACAGCCACGATGATCGGAAAGAGCAGGGTTTTAGCTGCAGTTTATGGCGGAGGAAAGAACAAGTGGAGATTACGAGGTGACTTTACTTTGCAGAAAGAAAACGACGTCTGGAAGCTGACAAGTTCCGGCGCCTCAACATATTAAATCGTAGAAGGGAGAAATTCATAATGGAAAATGTAATCTTAAATAACAAACTAGAGTGTCCTGTAGTTGGAATCGGAACATTTATGCTTTCACCTGCAGATGCGGAGAATAGTGTGAGAGAAGCGTTAAAGATGGGCTATAGACTTATTGATACAGCCAATGCATATGTAAACGAGAGAGCTGTCGGCAGAGGCATGAAGGACAGCGGTGTTGAGAGAAAAGAGATTTTCCTTTCAACAAAGCTCTGGCCCAGTGAGTATGAGAATGAAAATGCAGTAGATGAGACACTTGAGCGTCTCGGAGTAGATTATGTGGATCTTCTCTATATCCATCAGCCTGCTGGCAACTGGCTTGCAGGATACAGACAACTTGAAAAAGCATACAAGGAGGGCAAGGCTAAATCTATAGGCATCTCAAACTTTGAAGGCAAGTATATAGAAGAACTTCAGACCAAGTGGGAGATTGTTCCACAGTTCATACAGGTAGAAGCGCATCCGTATTTTACCCAGAAGGAACTCAGAAAAACACTGGATAAATACGATATCAAGCTGATGAGCTGGTATCCTCTTGGCCACGGTGACAAGTCTCTTATAAATGAGCCATTATTTGCCGAGCTTGGTCAGAAATACGGAAAAAGCCCCGCACAGGTCATTCTTCGCTGGCATACACAGATGGGATTCGTTGTAATACCCGGAAGCAAGAATGTGGATCATATCAAGGACAACCTGAACATCCTAGATTTTAAGCTGACAGACGATGAGATGGCAGAAATTTCAAAGCTTGATAAAAATGAGCGCTACTATCACAGAACGGATGCACAGCTTGTACAGTTTGCAGGTTGGAAACCTGAATTTGAAAAGAACTAAGTAAGAGCTTTTAATGCTGATCAAATGCTTTCTTGATCTGATCCAGGAACTTTTCGGCAATAGGAGTAAAAGTCTGGTACTTGTTCCATATAAGATAAAGATCGGAAGTGAGCTTTGGAGAAAGTGGCCTGAATACCAGGTCACTTTTTTCTGTATTGATCAGATCTTTAAAGGTTAGAAGTATGCCGAGGTTCTCTTTGGCAAATACACTGGCATTGTATGAAAGTCTAAAAGAGCCTTCGAGTTTAAGCTCAGAGAATCTGTCTTTTGCCCAGGCTTTGATCTCGTTATTCCAACTCTGTTCAGATACAAAAAGAGGTTGCCCCACAAGGTCAGAAACTCTGATGATTTTCTTTTTGGACAGCGGATGCGAGGCAGATATTATTGCGCCCCATACATCGGCCTGCGGGAATTTTACAAACTCATATTTATTGCTGTCAGGTGTTTCGCACAGCACGGCAAAATCAAGAATGCCCTTGTCGAGCTTTTCTGTTACCTGCTCAGTATCTCCGCTGGTTATGTGATACGTGAAATTAGGGTATTTGTCTTTTAACTTATGGATCTCTCTCGCAAGATATCTGATCTGATAGCTCTCAGCCAGACCAAAATAAATATCACCACCGGTTATGTCGTCCAGAGTATTGAATTCCTGCTCTATCTTATCTGACATAGCGACAAGATCCTGAGCGCGGTCACGCAGTAGCATTCCTTCATCTGTGAGGGAGATGCTAAAGCTGTGCCTTGTGAAAAGCTTTTTTCCCAGTTCTTCTTCTAAAGCTTTGAGTGTCTTTGAAAGAGTGGGCTGAGAAACGTGGAGTTGCTCTGCGGCCTTTGACATATTCTCTTCCCTTGCGACTGCAAGAAAATACTTGAGATTCCTGATTTCCATGAAAGCTCCTTCCTATTGAGATCGATGCGATGATATTCCGAAAACGAATATCATGATATTTATTTTATTCATTAGCGAAATTCAGGTCAAGGCCTTAGTATTGAAATTGGAAGGAGCACTAAAGATGGAAACAATAAATATTCTTGAAAACCTTTCAGATATGGGCTGTGATGAGAGACAGACATCATCTATGAAAAAACTGTATGAAGAAGGTGACAAAGAGACCTTGCTATGCAATCTGAGACAATGCCGATGTCATTTGATGGATGAGCTTCATGATAGCCAGAAAAAAGTAGACAATATGGATTTTTTGATAAGACAGATTCAGAAAGAAAAATGATATTTCAGGAGGAAAACCAAATGATCAGAAAAGAAGAACTCAACCTTGCAACAGTATGGGATAAGACCTTTAAAAAGAGTGAGAAGGTAGACCACAGCAAAGTTACATTTGTAAATAGATATGGGATTACGCTTGCAGCAGACATGTATGTTCCAAAGAATGCTGAAGGAAAGCTTCCTGCCATCGCTGTATCAGGACCTTTCGGTGCGGTAAAAGAGCAGTGTTCAGGCCTTTATGCACAGACAATGGCGGAGAGAGGTTTTTTGACAATTGCGTTCGATCCCTCATTTACAGGAGAGTCCGGAGGCAATGTGAGATACATGGCATCACCGGATATCAATACTGAAGATTTTATGGCTGCGGTTGACTTTCTCTCATTAAACGACAAGGTAGACCCTGAGAGAATCGGAATAATAGGCATCTGCGGATGGGGCGGAATGGCGCTTAATACTGCAGCTCTTGATACAAGGATCAAAGCTACGGCAGCTATGACAATGTATGACATGACAAGAGTAAATGCCAAGGGATATTTTGATTCCGAGGACAGCGAAGAAGCAAGATATCAGAAGAAAGCTGCCATGTGTGCGCAGAGACTTGAGGACCTTAAGGCAGGCGAGTACAAGCTTGGCGGAGGAGTGGTT
>JAEEGK010024044.1_pt1 | contig 12661 bp, 9 predicted proteins | sample 8958771 | NCBI WGS metagenome assembly JAEEGK01 (sample SAMN16246547, study PRJNA631951) | gut metagenome | biome: gut microbiome; feature: rumen; material: SC-attached | host: Bos | place: Iran: Karaj | collected 2018-10 | reverse complement strand
ATTCGGTGGCGAAGATACGAAATAAAATCAAAGAAAGGTGTAAAAAAAACACACTTGGTGTGAAAAAAATGGGGAGTAGGTGTGAAATAATGCGTGTTTTTTCACACTTTATTTGTTTGTCAGCGCTTTTTTTCGTAATTTTGCCCACATGATTACGATTGGCGAGATGCAGATTAGCGGAATGCTGACAATGGGAATGTTGTCGGTGATGCTGATGGCGTGTGTCCCCAACCGCTCCACCCGTCGCGTCAGTTTTGCCCAGGCACGATGGATGATGGCGATTGGCACGGGACTTATCGCAGTGCAGTTTCTGCTGCAATACATCTTCGGATTCCGGCAGATGGGTGTGACGCAGGCCGTGCTCATCAATCTGCTCTTCTTCACACCGGCATCGTTGCTCTGTAGCATGGCTATCCTCTACGTTCAGCGAAGAGGTCACATCGCTCGGAGGGAGTGGCTGACGGCCAGTGGCGTCTGCGGGCTGGTGGTTATGATATTATTGTGTGGGGCGCTGTTTGACGGTGTGCCTCTCCGCGAGGAGTCGCCCGTGCTTCGGATGGCGGAATATGCAAGTAGCGTGCTTTATCTGCTGATGCAGAGTTACATCTTCAAGCATCAGTATATTGCCTACTTGCAGCTGAAACAGGCCATCGATGAATACTATGACCGCAGCCGCCGCGACCTGTTCGGATGGATGGGGTGGAGTATGAAGGCGATGGCGTTGCTGGCATTCTTCGTACCGGTGGTCATCTTCATGGAGGGTGCCTCGCTGATCGGGTTCTCCATCGCCTATTTCTTCGCCATCGCCTACAGTACCATCAGCCTCTACAGTTACGGCATCAGCGAAGACATTATGAGAGTGGAAGAAGCGGACAACTTCATTCCCAGCCCATCTCCCAAAAGTGGGGGTAGTGTGGATCCTGCCATCACCAAAGCTGTGGAGCGTTGGATAGCTAACGGACACTACCGCGAGCATAACCTGACGCTGGGCATCGTGGCCAGGCAGATGGGCGTTCCACAACGGCAGTTACAGGAGTGGCTGCGCCAGTCGGAATACGGAAAGTTGGCGGGACTGGTAACGACGCTGCGCATAGAGGAGGCGAAACAGGTACTGAAGGAGCATCCCGAATGGTCGACGGAAAGTGTGGCAGACTACTGCGGATTCAGCAGCCGAGAGTATTTCCACCGCACGTTCCGACAAATGACCGGTTCGACCCCCGCTCATTACATATAAGAAAAAGGCTCGCCAATGAAGCGAGCCTATTTTATGTGATGGGGTTATGAGTGCAAGTCGAGGACGAAGCGGGTGCCTTTGGTGAAGTTGGCGTCTATATCGAGGTCGCCATTCATCTTCAGGGCCATCTGCTTGCAGGTGGGAAGGCCGAGGCCGTCGCCAGTGGTGAGATCCCTGATTTCAAGGAAGGGCTTGAATACATCCTCGCGCTTCTCTTCAGGGATGCCCTCACCCGTATCAGATACGAGGAACTGATGGGCCTTGGGACCACGTTTCTTGTACTCCAGCCAGATGTTGCCGCCCTCGGGGGTATATTCGGCAGCATTGTTCAATAGGTGGAGCAGGATGTGAGAAACGTACTCCTGATTGATATTGGCTGACATCTTGGGCGCATTCACTGTGAGGTTGACTTCCTTCTTGACTTTATCGCGAATCTCATTCATCAGACCCTCGCAGAACTGTGGAATCTGAACTTCCTCAAACACGATGTTGTCGTTTGGTGTATTCTCGAGTTCTGACAATGTCTGTACGTGATGCGAGAAGTCGAGTAGGGCCTTGACCTCAGGAATGCTGCTGTCGAGCTTCTGAAGGGTTGGCTCGAGCTGGGCAGAGATGTTGCTGATGAACTTGGCCTTCAGGGCATTGCTGTCGTTGGCCAGTTTGATGGTCTTCTTCTGCTTACGTGTCAGCAGGATGAAGCGCATCAGTACGATAGCACCTACAACCAGCGCAGCAGCCAATGCACCAGCCAGGATGCAGAGGCCAATGATGATGGCCATGCGTGAGGCCAGCGAACTGTCTTTATCCTCGATGGTAGCCTGATGTTCTTCGATCTGCTTGTTCAGGGCTCCAATCTCATCAGCTCTCTTAATGGCATCAGTAGAATCTTTCCAAGCGATATAGTTGCTGTATGCCTGAGCTACCAGACTGGCATTGTTGCTCTTACGACCATTGGCAATCAAAGTCTGATAGACTTCATCTACCTTGTCGTATTCCTTGCTGGCAGTCAGTTTGTTGGCCATCTCCTTGAAGACGGCATTACCCTGGGCATTCAGTCCGAAGGTATAGAAATAGATGGCCTTGTTGTAAAGCAGGTCGTTTTTCAGATTCTCGTTCGACGACTCGTTGGCTTTTGCCTCCATAGCATTGAGCTGCTCCTTGGCGCTTTCCACTCTGCGCATCTTGATATACATCTGCAAACGCTCCTTGATGGTGAGATACTGCAGTGAAGCCTGCTCGCTGGGTGACTTTACGCCAGCCTGAATCACCTGCTCAGCACGGCGCAACAGGTCGAAGGCTTCCTGATAGAATCCCTCACTATAATAAAGAGGTGTAGCCTTGACAGCGCACTCCACTGCCTGGGCCGTCTTGCCTTTATTTGCATAATCATTGAATGCATGGATAAACAATGAGCGCGCCTTGGCGATGTCCTCTTTGGGATTGACAGCCTCTGCACGTTGCTGCAGTTCGCTTTTCTCTGCCTCTTGTGCGCTGACAAGTGTAACACAGAAGAGCAGATTCAGAAGTAAAATGAAAACTTTTTTGTTCATATTGTCAGTTCTATTGTTTTTTTCTTCGTGCAAAAGTAACTAAATAATTGTTTCCCACCAAATATTTGTGGGTTTTTCTGACAAAAAGGCTGAATTCTTATCGTTTCAGCACTTGTTTCAGAAACTTTGGTGTGTAGCCTTTCTTCGATTTGGCTACTTGCTCTGGCGTGCCTGCAGAAAGGATCTGTCCTCCCTTCCGACCTCCTTCAGGACCAATATCGATAATCCAATCTGCCAGTTTGATGACGTCGAGGTTGTGCTCGATAATGATGACAGTATTGCCTCTGTCTACCAGCTTCTGGAGCACATCCATCAGGATGCGGATGTCCTCGAAGTGAAGTCCTGTCGTGGGCTCATCAAGGATATAGAGTGTCTTGCCAGTATCTTTTTTTGACAACTCGGTAGCCAGTTTCACACGTTGGCTCTCACCACCGGAAAGGGTAGTGGAGGGTTGTCCTAACTTGATATAGCCAAGGCCTACGTCCTGGATAGTCTTGATCTTTCGAAGGATATCTGGCACGTTCTCGAAGAAGTCGACAGCCTGATTGATGGTCATGTCCAGGACATCAGCGATGGACTTGCCTTTGTAGCGTACTTCGAGGGTCTCGCGATTATAGCGTTTGCCATGACATTCCTCGCATGGCACTTGGATATCAGGCAGGAAATTCATCTCGATGGTCTTGTAACCATTGCCTCCACAGGTCTCGCAGCGTCCTCCTTTGACGTTGAATGAGAAACGGCCTGGCTTATAGCCACGTATCTTGGCTTCAGGCAGATTGACAAAGAGCGTACGGATGTCAGAGAAGACACCTGTGTAAGTAGCAGGATTAGAGCGTGGTGTACGTCCAATGGGGCTCTGGTCCACATTCACCACTTTATCTATATATTCCAGTCCTTCGATGCTGTCATAGTGCATGGGTGCTTTCAGCGAACGGTAAAAGTGTTGCGAGAGAATCGGCTGCAGGGTTTCATTGACAAGAGTAGACTTGCCACTGCCACTGACTCCTGTAACGACGATGAGTTTGCCAAGTGGGAATTCTGCATCGATATGCTTCAGGTTGTTACCTGTGCAACCATGAAGGATAAGGGACTTACCGTTGCCCGTTCTCCGTTTTGCAGGAATGGTTATCTGCTGTTGTCCGTTCAGATATTGAGCTGTGATGGTGTTCGTCTGGAGCATCTCCTGAGGTGTGCCTTGGAAGACGACTTCGCCACCTTTGCGACCTGCACGAGGACCAATGTCTACGATGTAATCAGCATTGAGCATCATGTCCTCATCGTGTTCTACGACAATAACGGTATTGCCCAGGTCGCGCAGTTCTTTCAGCGAACGGATCAGTCGTTCGTTATCGCGCTGATGAAGTCCGATGGAGGGCTCATCCAGGATGTAAAGCACATTGACGAGTTGCGAACCAATCTGCGTAGCCAGACGGATGCGCTGGCTCTCACCACCAGAGAGACTGGCAGACTGACGGTTAAGAGCGAGATAATCGAGTCCTACTTCTAATAAGAAATCGAGGCGAGTACGGATCTCTTTTAGGATCTCCGTTGCAATCTGTTGCTGCTGATGGTCAAGGTGTGCCTCCACCTCATCGAGCCATTCGCGGAGTTCTGTGATGTCCATCGAGGCCAATTCTGAGATGTTCTTGTCCCAGATCTTATACGACAGAGCCTCACGATTCAGTCGCTGTCCATGACACTCAGGACATTCACATTCTGCCAGGAATTGGTCTGCCCATTTCTGGCCTGCTGCAGAGTCGTCGTTGTCCATCACGTTGCGCAGATACTTGACGATGCCATCAAAAGCTACGAAATAGTCGCTCGAAGTGTGAACAAGTTCTTTGTCAATGCGCACATTCTCAAGTGAACCATAGAGAACCTCTTGGAGTGCCTCCTCGGGTATCTCATCAATGGGCGTCTTGAGTTCGCAGTCGTATTTTTTCAGGATGGCCTCCACCTGCCAGAAAATCATCTGATTCTTATACTTGCCAAGTGGCACGATACCTCCTTCGTAGATCGTGAGTTTGCGATCAGGTATCACCTTCGCGAGGTCTATCTGGTTAATGACGCCCAGACCCTTGCAATGAGGACAAGCGCCTTGGGGAGAGTTGAAAGAGAAGTTGTTGGGTGCAGGATCACTGTAGCTGATGCCTGTTGTGGGACACATCAGTCGCTTGGAGAAATGCTTGATAGAACCTGTGTCTTTGTCGAGAATCAGAATCAGTCCCTCGCCTTGCTTCATGGCGATGCCAACGGATTTGCGCAGTCGTTCTTCATCTTTTTCGCTGACCTGCAGTTTGTCGATGACGACCTCAATGTCATGATTTTTGTAGCGATCCACTTTCATGCCCCGTACAATCTCCTGCATCTCTCCGTCAATGCGGATGTTCAGATAACCTTTACGACGCATGGCTTCAAAGAGTTCACGATAGTGACCCTTACGGCTTCTGACGAGAGGTGCCAGGATGAAGATCTTCTTGCCGGCATAGTCGTTGAGAATCATTTCAATCACTTTCTCCTCCGTGTACTTCACCATCTCTTCGCCTGTGGCATAGCTATAGGCCTTGCCAGCACGGGCAAAAAGCAAACGCATATAGTCGTAGACCTCTGTTGTAGTGCCAACAGTGGAACGCGGATTCTTGTTGGTCGTCTTCTGTTCGATACTGATGACAGGCGAAAGACCTGTAATCTTGTCGACATCAGGGCGCTCCATTCCTCCAAGGAAATTGCGCGCATAGGCTGAGAAGGTCTCAATATAACGACGCTGTCCTTCTGCGAAGATTGTGTCGAAGGCCAAAGATGACTTGCCGCTGCCACTCAGACCTGTAATGACGGTGAGTGAGTTGCGTGGAATCTCGACGTCAATATTCTTCAGATTATGGACGCGAGCACCATAGACATTGATTTGATGGTCCATCTTCTCCATTGCTTATTCCTTTGAAGTTCCTTCTGTAAATCCCCTCAGCAGATTGACGTCTTTGCGGATATTATATTCTCTGCCATCAGCCCCTTTTGCTCTTACCAGCACGAAGTAGACGCCTTCTTTTACAAGAGTCCCGTTGTGGGTACCATCCCAGCCTTGTGAAGGATCAGTCCATTCGAAGAGCTTCTGCCCCCATCTATTAAAAATGTACGCGTGGAACTCTACCAGACTCTGATATTCCTTGGCCATAAAGACGTCGTTGCGTTGATCACCATTAGGCGAGAAGGCATTGGGGAAAGTGAGCTTGCTTTCACTGATAGTGACGTGAAAGGCAACGGAATCGAGTTGCAGGGTGTCTGTTCCTAAGTTCACATATAGCGTCACATGGGTAGTGCCTGCTGATGTAAAGGTGTATTGCGTATTTTCCTCGTAGCGCACAAACAGGTCATTGCTTTCTCCCTCCATACGGAAGTGCCATTCGTATGTAGGTGAGAAGCCAATCATATCAGAGGGATTAGCATGGAAGGTGACCTCAAGAGGTGCCTGTCCGTAAAAGCTAGAGTTATCTTCATCAGCCGTTGTCTCATTCCCATCTTCATTGATATAGGTGGCAGTGGGCGATACTGAGGGATAAATATCCTGAGCCACCACACTCTGAAGTGGCAAAAAAGCCACTAAAGTTGCTAAAAATATCTGTTCAATTCTCATTTTCGTATGCATTATCGTGCAAAGATAATAAAAAATTGATAATTGACAATTGATAATTGATATTTATTTTGTACTTTTGTAGGCGAAATTGATAATTTTTGAGAATATGATGAGCGTTTTTAGATATTTTATGCTGTTTGTGATGCTATTCATCACTGTCGGTATCGTGTCGGCTCAGGAGTCGGAATCCATTCGTGGCCTGCATAAGGTCAAGAGGAAGGAGACTATCTTCGGCATCTCACGGATGTATGATCTGACTATCGACGAGCTTCTCAATGCCAACCCAGAGATGAAGGAGCCTGGCTATGAACTGAAGAAAGGCACAGAATTGAGGATTCCATTCCCTTCGAATGCGGTGAAGACCACTCAGTCTGTGCAGACGGAACCTGCTGTTCAGCAGAACCAAACTGCCAATACGTCTCAGATAGCTTCTGCCAAGAAATCAGATGATCTGACCAAGCGTCCCATCCGTCTTGGGGTGATGCTGCCCCTTCATGATATCAATGGCGATGGCAAGCGTATGGTGGAGTATTATCGTGGTATCCTGATGGCTTGTGACAGTCTGAAGTCGTTGGGTATCTCTGTTGATGTTTACGCATGGAATGCTTCGGAAGATGGTGATATCCATCAGATTATGGATAAGAAAGAAGCGCAGAACTGTGATATCATCTTCGGCCCGCTTTACTCCAAACAGATGGAAGCGATGTCGTTCTTTGTAGATCGTCATGATATCCAGTTGGTTATCCCGTTCTCTATCAACGCTCCACAGTTGACGACAAACCGTCATATCTTCCAGGTATGGCAGTCGCCAAATGATCAGAACGAAGCTGTCATCACTCAATTTCTGAATCGATTCAAGGATTATCATCCTGTCTTTATCGATTGCAACGACTCTACGAGTACGAAAGGTGTGTTTACGGCATCCCTGCGTCGACAGTTGGATCAGCGTAATATCAAATATTCTCTCACGAATCTGAGGTCTGGCGAAGAGAATTTTGCCAAGGCATTCAGTCGTACACAGCCCAATGTGGTTATCCTAAACAGTTCACGTTCGCCTGAGCTTGGCGTGGCTTTCTCAAAAATCAATGGTCTGAAAGCCGTTAATCCAGAACTCGACATGACCATGTTCGGCTATACAGAGTGGCTGATGTATACGCGTACCCATCTGGAAAATTTCTACAAGTATAATGCCTTTATACCATCTGTGTTCTACTATAATCCTCTGTCGACAGCCACTCAGCGACTGCAGCAGAAATATCGCTGGAATTTCCATGCTGATATGCAGAACACCCTGCCGCGCTTTGCCATTACAGGTTTCGACCATGCCTATTTCTTCATCAGAGGCTTGCATAAGTATGGCAAGACGTTTAATGGAGCAGCTGGCATGTTTGGCTACCCGCCAGTGCAGACCCCATTGGAGTTTGAACGCTATGGCAATGGAGGACTGCGAAACAAGGCAATGCTCTTTGTGCATTATACCCCGGAACATCGGGTGGAAACCATCAAGTTCTAGCTCATGAGGAAAGCTCTGATTATCTTAATGACCTTGTGGGCGAGTGTGGCTGTTGCTCAGGTGGGGGAGTCTCGTACTGACCTTGCCTTAGGCTTCAATGGTGGCTATGTGATGAGTAACATCGATTTTATTCCCAAAGTGCCTCAAACCATGTTAGGAGGTACCACCTTTGGTGTATCAGCCCGTTATACTTGCGAGAAGTATTTCAAAAGCATTTGTGCTGTTGTGGCTGAGGTGAACTATGCCCAGATAGGATGGAAGGAGGACATCCTGACTATGGAAGATCAGCCCGTTCCCTTGCATACTGATCCTTCTCAGTCGCTCTTCTATTCAAGGAAGATGAACTATGTGCAGGTTCCGTTGTTGGCACGCTTAGGGTGGGGGCGTGAACGAAACGGTTTCCAGGGATTCATTCAGTTAGGTCCTCAGTTCGGTTTCTTCCTGAACGATAAGGCTGACACCAATTTCGATGTTCATGATCCGGCTTTTAATCCGAATATCAAGGATGGCATGTATGGAGAAGATTATGAATATGCTGGTATTCGTTCCTCTAATGTGGTGGCTCAGGATACAATGGCTGTCGAGAATAAGCTGGACTATGGTATAGCTGTTGGTGCTGGACTTGAGTTCAGCAACCGTCATGTTGGCCATTTCATTATCGAAGGCCGATACTATTATGGTTTGGGTAACATCTATGGCAGTACCAAACGCGACTACTTCGGACGTTCAAACTTCGGCAATATTGTCGTTAAGTTTACCTACCTCTTCGATATTATCAGAACAAAAAACCCAAAAATTAAATAATTATGTTTGAAGGACAACCTAAAGGATTATTCGCGTTGGCATTGGCCAACACTGGTGAGCGTTTCGGTTATTACACGATGCTCGCCGTCTTTGCTCTTTTCTTGAGAGCTAATTACGGATTGTCACCCGCCATGGCTGGTACAATCTACAGTTCATTCCTCATGCTGGTGTATTTCCTCCCGCTGATTGGTGGTATCATGGCAGATAAGTTTGGCTTTGGTAAGATGGTTACTACAGGTATCATCATTATGTTTGCTGGTTATCTGCTATTGTCTGTACCTTTGGGAGGTGATACTGTGGCCCTTGTTGTGATGTTGGCAGCGTTGGTGCTTATCGGCTTTGGAACTGGCCTTTTCAAAGGAAACCTGCAGGTCATGGTGGGCGATCTGTATAATGATCCCCAGTATAAGGACAAGCGTGATGCGGGCTTTTCTATTTTCTATATGGCTATCAACATTGGTGCCTTGTTTGCTCCCACGGCAGCCATTCGTATCAAAGAGTATGCTGAGACCGCATTGGGCTATTCGAGCAACGATGCCTACCACTTCTCGTTTGCAGTCGCCTGTGCATCACTGATTCTGTCCATCGCCATCTATTACGTATTCCGTTCTACATTCCGTCATACAGAGGGTGGTACGAAGAAAGATGCTGCCAAGGCAGATGCTGCCAGCTCAGAACCAGAGCTTTCAAAGGAGGAAACCTCTCAGCGCATCGTGGCTCTTTGTCTTGTATTTGCTGTGGTGATTTTCTTCTGGATGGCTTTCCATCAGAATGGTCTCTCGCTGACCTACTTTGCTGATGAGTTTACGGCTCAATCTGCTGAAGGCGTGCAGGCGATGTGCTTCAACGTATGGAATCTGGTGGCTGTGGTCTTCATTGTTTATGCAGGTTTCTCACTGTTCCAGTCGAAAACAAGCAAGGGCAAGGCCATATCTGCCGCTATCATTGTGATTGCTCTGTCATTCCTCTTCTTGCAATATGATCCAAATGGCAGTGTTTCCGTCTCTGCCCCCATCTTCCAGCAGTTCAATCCCTTCTATGTGGTGGCATTGACCCCCGTGTCAATGGCAATCTTTGGTTCGTTGGCTGCTAAGGGTAAGGAACCCTCTGCTCCACGTAAGATCGCCTATGGTATGATTGTGGCTGCCATTGCCTATGCTTTGATGGCTTTTGGCTCATTCGGGCTGCCGATGCCACAGACAGAGATGGGTGCTGATGGTAATCCTGTGGCAGTGCATGTGGCTGATGTGACGCCCAACCTGTTGATTATGGTTTATCTGGTACTGACCTTTGGTGAGCTTCTGTTGTCTCCGATGGGTATCTCTTTCGTATCGAAGGTGGCTCCTCCAAAGTACAAGGGTATGATGATGGGTGGTTGGTTTGTGGCTACGGCTATTGGTAACCAACTCGTCGTGGTTGGTGGTCTGCTTTGGGGTGCTGTTCCCCTTTGGGTATGCTGGAGTGTATTCCTCGGTGTTTGCCTCGTAGCCGCCATCTTCATGTTTGCTATGATGAAACGATTAGAAAAGGTCTGCTAAATGATCTTTGTCCCATTCCTGGTACTGATCCTACTCATTACATGTTGCGTTGCCGTATTCGGCAGCGCAACATTGGAAGGGGCCTCACAGGTCTCTTTATTGGCCGCTTCGGCAGTCAGTGTGCTTGTAGGTCACTTCTCAAAACGTCTGGAATGGGAGAATCTTGAAAAGGAGATTACTGCTAAGATAGCCAGTTGTACACCAGCTATCATCATCTTGTTGCTCATTGGCGCTATTGGCGGAACTTGGATGGTTTCTGGTATCGTGCCTACGATGATCTATTATGGCATGCAGATTATCCGTCCTGAAGTGTTCTTCGTCAGTAGCAGTCTGCTTTGTGCGCTTGTCAGTCTGATGATTGGATCCTCTTGGACAACTGTCGCCACCATTGGACTGGCATTGATGGGTATTGGCAAAGCACATGGTTTCGACGATGGTTGGATTGCCGGCTCAATTATAACTGGGGCATATTTTGGTGACAAGCTCTCTCCGCTTTCTGATACAACAGTCTTAGCTTCCAGTGTCTCTGGCACACCACTATTTACGCATATCCGCTACATGCTGTTTACAACTGTTCCAACCTTCTGTATTTCATTGATGATCTTCTTGATTGCTGGTTTCACGGTGGATGTACATGGACATGGTAATGTGGCTGAATTCATGGACGGACTTCAGAATACGTTTGTTATTTCACCTTGGTTGTTGATCGTACCAGTCCTGACGGGTGTGATGATTGCCCGTCGTTGGCCTTCGATGGTTGTTCTTTTCCTGGCCATTCTTTTGGCAGCGATTGTCGGACTATTAGTTCAACCCCAGCTTATCCATCAGATTTCAGGAGAGACAGGGCAAGGGCTATTGATCTCTTATAAAGGTATGATGCAGGTATGCTATGGCAGTACAAACATCGAAACGGGTGTGCCGATGTTGAATGAACTGGTACATACCAGTGGCATGGGTGGCATGATGCCCACCATTTGGCTGATTATATGTGCTCAGACTTTTGGTGGAGCACTTACAGCTACAGGGCAGTTGCAGGATTTGATGCACCTGATTCTTCGATTTGTGAGAGGTACGGCATCGTTGGTGGCTTCCACAGTCGGAACAGCATTGTTCTGTAATATTGCTCTTGCTGATCAGTATCTGTCGATTATGCTCAGTAGTCAGATGTTTAAGGAAACCTATGGAGAGAAAGGTTATGAACCAAGGTTGTTAAGCCGCAGTTGTGAGGATGGTGCCACCGTTACCTCTGTTTTGGTGCCTTGGAATACCTGTGGACTGACGCAGAGTACAGTACTTGGTGTAGCTACCCTGACATATCTGCCATACTGCTTCTTCAATTATCTTTCGCCTCTGACGAGTATCGTTGTTGCCGCTTTGGGGTTGAAGATTTATCGCCTTCGTGAGAAATGATTTTCCTCAGTCTTTTGCTTGCTGGTTTCCTCACATTAGTTGAACTCAATTGTGAGAACCTTTTCGACTATTTTCATGATGAAGGCAAACAGGATGAGGAGTATCTGCCTGATGCCACTCGCCACTGGAACAAGAAACGTTATTGGCGAAAACTGAATCATACGGCCCAGACACTTCTTTCTGTCTCTGAAGATGGAATCCCTGACTTGATAGCTCTCTGCGAAGTTGAGAATGACTCGGTAATGCGAGATCTGACCAAGAGATCTTTACTGCGGAATGCTGGTTATGAATATCTGGTCACTTCCTCACCAGACTTGAGAGGTATTGATGTGGCTTTACTCTATTCGCCTTTCACTTTTTCGCCTATCCAAAGTTATCCGCTTCGTGTAGAACCTGTAGAGAATATGCGTCCCACCCGTGATATTCTTTATGTCAGTGGTCAGATACCTTCAGGTGATACAATACATGTCTTTGTGGTTCACCTGCCCAGTCGTTTCGGAGGTGAACGATATAGTCGTCCTTTTCGTCAGGCTGCAGCTGAACGTTTGTGTCAGTCGATTGATTCTATCCAGACTGTCACGACGATGCCAAAGATTCTGATTGCAGGAGATTTTAACGAGGAGGATGATGGCCCTGTGATGCAAGAGATATGCCGTCATGGTGTTTCCTGTCTGACGAACAATGCCAAAGGTGCAAATGGTGTCCTTGGGACTTATCGGTATAAAGGCGAATGGGGTAGCATAGACCATATCCTTAGTTCCCCTTATATTTATAATAAAGTGGAGAGGGCTTTTATCCATGCGCCACTTTTTCTGTTAGAAGAAGATCAACAATATGGGGGATTCAAACCTCGTCGTACCTATAACGGCATGCGTTATCAGCCTGGTTATAGTGACCATCTTCCTTTAGTCGTACGTATCAGATATTAGTCGATTACAGCGATAGCATGTTGTACTCCTTGGTTTGTGGAACAAACTCAGG
>JAEEGK010024043.1_pt1 | contig 12662 bp, 13 predicted proteins | sample 8958771 | NCBI WGS metagenome assembly JAEEGK01 (sample SAMN16246547, study PRJNA631951) | gut metagenome | biome: gut microbiome; feature: rumen; material: SC-attached | host: Bos | place: Iran: Karaj | collected 2018-10 | reverse complement strand
GGTTCAATTCCGGGTGTCGCCTCCATACCTTCTGCCGAGGTGGCGGAACTGGCAGACGCACGGGACTTAAAATCCCGCGGGTAGAGATACCCGTACCGGTTCGATTCCGGTCCCCGGCACCAGTAAAAAATTGCCTGTCCTTTCAGTGAAAGGGCAGGTTTTTTGTTTACGGGCAGTTGGGCCGGGATTGGCAGGGTATTCCCTGTTTGTGCGGTTTCATAATCTTTGCTTTTCGTAAAGTTGCAATTTTCATTTTTGGTTGAATGCGCCTTATTACTTATGATATAATTAAACAATTAACATGGGATAGTTTGCGTTTAATTTGTTTGGGAGGGCAGGGCGATGCTAAAGACCACAGACTGGCTGGCCGGTGAATCCTTTTTGCGCGAAAACGCAAAAGAGTTGCTTCCTTTCATAAATAAATACGGCCACTGCACGCTGGAACCGGCTGGGCTGGAGCGGTATTTTGAGGTGTTGCTGACAGGTATTGCGGCACAGCAGCTGCCACCGGAGTCCAGCGGTAAAATCATGAATCAGCTGCGGCATCTGGCAGGGAATCCGGTGATGCCGGAGAAACTAATGGCCCTTACGGATGAAACCATTGCCACGTGTGGCTTGACAGCGATTAAAATATCATATATGAAAGAGTTTGCACGGCTGGTGCTGGAGCGGACGATTGATTTTGCTGCTTTTGCGGATATGCAGGACGCACAGATCGTCAAGCTGCTGAAAACGGTGCGGGGACTGGGGCAGTGGACTGTGGAAATGTTTTTGCTGCTTTCCCTGTGCCGCCCGGATATACTGCCGGGAGATGATTTTCTGCTGAAAAAGGAAATGCAGCTGCTGTTTAAATTGCAAGAAGTTCCCAAACGGGGACAGCTGAACAAACTGATGGAACCCTGGCGACCATGGCGGAGCCTGGCGGTCTGGTATTTATGGCAGCACAGCGCGGACGCCCGGAAACGCTGAGACGGAATTAGTAAAGAGAGAGAAGAAGTAAAGAAAAAGGAGAACGTTGATGATAGATTTTTTTGAACAGGTTAACGTGCTTCCCCGGGTGAGGGAGAATTTACAGAAGATGGGAATCAAAGCGCCCATGCCGGTGCAACGGCAGGCCATCCCCGCGTTGCTGAAGGGGCGGGACGTGCTGGCCCGGGCCCAGACGGGGACCGGCAAGACGCTGGCGTTTCTGATCCCGCTGGCCCAGAAGATCGATCCGGGCAAAAAATACGTGCAGGCGCTGGTGATCACGCCCACCCGGGAACTGGCCCAGCAGGTCAACGAAGTGATGAAGCAGGTGCTGGACGGGCTGGGGATCGCGACGCTGGCAGTGACCGGAGGCCGTGATTTTGAAACCCAGAAAAACAAGCTGGCGGGCAAAGCCCAGGTACTGATCGGTACTCCGGGGCGCCTGCTGGACCATATTGAAAAGGGTAATACAGATCTGGGCGGGGTAAAGTTCCTGGTGCTGGATGAAGTTGATGAGATGCTGGCACAGGGCTTTATGGACGACGCGCTGAAGCTGATTGCCATGACCGGGCCGGAACGGCAGACCATGCTCTGTTCCGCTACGGTTTCGGAAGAAATCAATAAGCTGGGGCGCAAGCTGACCACCAACTGCCAGATTATTGACATCGATCCGGAAGAGGCGGTGGTGAAAGCCATTCAGCAGATTTGCATCCGTACAACGGAGGAAAAAAAGCCGGAGACACTGATGCGCCTGATCGACCGGCTGAATCCTTATCTGATGCTGGTGTTCTGCATCAGCAAGGAAAGGGCGAAAGAAGTGGACGCCTTTTTGAGCGGGCATGGTTATAATGTGGGCGTGCTGACCGGTGATATGAGCGCGGCAAAACGCAAAACGGTGATGAAAGAGTTCCGTGACGCCAAAATCCAGATTCTGGCGGCCAGCGATATTGCGGCCCGGGGGCTGGATGTGGAAGGCGTGACCCACGTCATCAACTACGATGTGCCCCATGACGCGGACTGGTATGTGCACCGTGTGGGCCGTACCGGCCGGGCCGGCAAAGACGGCATTGCCGTTACCCTGTACACGCCGGAGGAGCTGCGCTGGCTTCATAATGTAGAGAAAAAACTGGGCGTGACGCTGGAAAAGCAGACGGTGAACGGACGGAAGATTGTTCGCCGTACCCGTATCGCATCGGCCCGGAAGCGGGAAGCGGAGCAGAAAAAGGAAGCCCCGAAATCCCGTGGCCGCAATTCCGTAGCGGATAAACGCCATGCCCCGAAGACCGGCTCCAACCGCCGGCAGATCAGCCGCCAGGCAGCCCGGGAAGCCTCCATGGCATTAAAAGAGAAAGCAAAGAAAGCTGCCAAAAAGAGAAATAATAAAGAGTAAATAGAATTTGTAGTCAGAAAAAGACTGCAGCAATCGTGTACGGTTTTGCAAAGTCTTTTCCTGACCGGTATACAGGTGATTCGTTTTGTTTTTAAAATCAGTTACAGCCTTCGGGTTCAAATCGTTTGCGGAACGCACTGCCCTGGAATTCGGTGCGGGCATTACCGCGGTGGTAGGACCTAACGGCTCGGGAAAAAGTAATATATCCGATGCGGTGCGCTGGGTGTTGGGCGAGCAGAGCGCCAAATATCTCCGTGGCAGCAAAATGGAGGATATTATCTTTTCGGGTACCAGCAAGCGCCGCCCTTTGGGCGTGGCGGAAGTGACGCTGGTCTTTGACAACCGGGATCATATGCTGCCGCTGGATTTTGACGAGGTGAGCATCACCCGGCGTCTGTACCGTTCCGGCGACAGCGATTACGCTATCAACAAGAAAAACTGCAGATTAAAAGATATACTGGATCTGCTGGCGGATACGGGCATGGGCAAAGGCGCCATGTTCCTTATCGGGCAGAACAAAATCGACGAGATACTGAACAGCCGGCCGGAAGACCGTCGCTCCATCTTTGAAGAGGCGGCAGGAATCGCCCGGTTCCGTATGCGGAAGAAGGAAGCCACGCGCCGCCTGGACGATACAGCCAACAACCTGACCCGCATCAACGACATCAAAAGCGAAGTGGAAAGCCGGGTGGAACCCCTGCGCATCGAGTCGGAGCGGACCATGCGTTTTAACGAACTGAACGGGAAGCTGCGCGTCTGCAAGCTGACCCAGTTCGTGCAGCGGGTGGAAACCATCGAGCAGGCCCGGGCCAAACTCCAGCAGGAGCAGGAGGACTGTAACCGTGTCTTTCTGGAAAAAAGCACGGAAGTGAGCGGGCAGGAAGCGTTCCTGACGGAATTACAGCAGGAACTGGACGCGCTGAACGACCAGGTGTCCCACATCCAGGCCGGCATTACGGAAAAAGAAAAAGCGCTGGAAGCCATCAAGGGCGAAGACGCCGTGCTGGACGAACGCATTGAGCAGAGCATCCGGCAGCAGGGGAATATTACGAAACGGAATGAGAAACTGCAGGAGCAGATCGACCAGTGGACGGCCCAGATGGAAACACTGGCCAAAGAGTTTGACGTGCTGGAAGCCAAACGGGATGAGGCTGCGGCGCTGGTTACGGATTTGGAACGGCAGCAGCAGGAACGCCTGCAGGCCCGGAAAGATAACGAGGCAAAAATTCAGGAACTGACGGACAGCAACTTTGAAGATATGCGCAAAATGGTGGAATTGCGCAATGAAATCCGGCAGCTGGAAACGGAACAGGAACAACGCATGAACCGCCTCAACCGGCTGAAGGACGACGTGGACGCCGCGGAACAGCGGGTGACGGAATTAACGGAAGAGCAGCGGGGGCTGATTTCCCGCAAGGGCGAACTGGAACAGGATGTGGCCCGCTATATAAAGGAAGGAAACGAACTGGCGGCCAGAGCGGCTGAAAAACGTCAGGCCTTTCAGGACGTGGATAAAAAATACAACGAATGTCAGACGCAGATTGCGGCGGCGGAATCCCGGCTGCACCTGCTGCGGGATATGCAGCAGTCCCTGGAAGGCTTCGGCTTCGGCGTAAAAGCGGTCATGCAGAGCCGCGAAGGCTGGCATGCGGACGTGATCGGACCGGTTGCGGCGCTGATCTCCGTGGAACCGGAGTATGTGACAGCGATGGAAACGGCATTGGGCGCCGGCGCCCAAAATATCGTGATTCAGTCGGCGGAAGCGGCGAAGCAGGCGATCCGGTATCTGAAGGAGCGCAAAGAGGGAAGGGCGACTTTCCTGCCCCTGGACACCATAAAAGAACCGGTGCTGAAGCCGGACGAGAAGGCCCTGGTAAAACTGCCGGGAGTCCGTGGCTTTGCGGCGGACCTGCTGCAGTGTAAGGAAGAAGTGAAACCGGCAATCCGGTTCCTTATCGGCCGGGTGTTGGTAGCGGAAACCATGGATCATGCCATGGAGGCGGCCAAAAAGAGCGGTTTCCGGATCCGGGTGGTAACGCTGGACGGCGACGTGGTAAATACCGGCGGTTCCCTCACCGGCGGCAGCCGCCCGAAGAAAGAATCCGGCTATCTGACCCGGGAACGGGATGTGAAAGCGCAGGAAGCGGCGTTACGGAAATTCAATAAAAACCTGCTGGCCATTCAGGAAGAAAAGGAAGTCCTGGAAGATGAACTGCAGGAACAGGAAAAACGGCTCTCCGTGTTGCGGGATACTGTGCAGCAGAAGAACATCCGCCTGACGGAGATGAAAGCGGAAGAGCAGCGCCTGTCCGATGAGCTGAAACGGGAGAACGAGGCGCTGGAGCTGGCCATGGATACCCGCAGCCAGCTGGGCAATGAGTACCTTTCGGTACGGAAACTGCTGGCGGAGAAACAGAAACCGCTGCAGGAAATGGAAGCGGCCAACGAAGAAGCGAAGAACACGCTGGACGCATTGCAGAAGAAAATATTGTCCGACAAGAGCGCGTTGGAAACGCTGGCGTTTCGGCTGCAGGATGCACGGGTTCAGTCAGAAACCGCCAACACCCAGCGGCAGCTGAAAAACGAGCGCATGCAGCAGCTGGACAGCGATTTGGGACGGCTGCAGGGCGATTTTAACGCTAACGAGGAAGAAAGTGAAAAACTGGCGTGCGTAGTTGAAGCCAGCAAAACAAAGAAGACAGAACTGGCGGAACAGACGAAAACTCTGATGCAGGAACTGCAGGATATTCTCACCGGTCAGCACGATTTTTCTGAGCAGCGGCTGGAACTGATCCAGAAGCAGGGGGCTGCCGGAGAAAAACTGAAAAATCTGCGTGGCGAACTGGCCAAAGCGGAAAGCAAAGTACATCAGAACGAGATCGATAACGCAAAGCTGGAAAGCGATTACCAGAACGCGTTGGAGCAACTGACCTCGGAATACAAGGTGAACCTGGCGGAAGCCAAAGAAGAGGCTAAAGCGGAAGGTGTGCTGGAGGACAAGAGCGAAACGGCCCTGCGCCGGATGCAGGTTTCCCTGCAACGGCAGATTGAAGAACTGGGACCGGTGAACCCCGGCGCTATTGAGGAGTACAAAGCCGTCAGCGAACGCTATGAGTTTTTGCAGAAGCAGTACAACGATCTCTGCGAGGCAAGGGACAAGCTCCAGTCTGTTATAGCGGAAATCAATTCGGGTATGACGAAACGGTTTAAGGAAGCCTTCGGCAAGATCAACGGCTTTTTCCAGAATACCTATGTGCAGCTCTTTGGCGGCGGCACCGCAGTGCTGAAACTTTCCGACCCGGAAAACATTCTGGAGTCCGGCATTGATATTGAAGCCCAGCCTCCGGGGAAGAAACTCCAGAGCCTGTTCCTTCTTTCCGGCGGAGAAAGAGCGCTGACGGTCATCGCGCTGCTGTTTGCGCTGTTGAGTTACCATCCGTCGCCGTTCTGTATTCTGGATGAGATTGACGCGCCCCTGGATGATGCCAATATCGGACGCTTCTCCAAATTCCTGGAAGGCTATGCCGCGCAAACCCAGTTTATCGTCATTACCCACCGGAAAGGCACCATGGAAGCAGCTAATGTCATGTACGGGGTAACCATGGAGGAATCCGGTGTGTCCAAAATTATTTCCGTGAAGATGAGTGATAAACTGATTAAGGATAGTGTATAGTACTGTTTTTATAAGTATATATTTTACGTATAGAAAGGAAGAAGAGCCATGGGCTTTTTTGAGAAACTGAAATCGGGGCTGACCAAGACGCGTCAGAACTTTACCGACCGGATTTCGGAACTGGTGGGCATGTCAGCCAAAGTGGATGAGGATTTTCTGGAAGAACTGGAGATGATTCTGCTAACGGCCGACGTAGGCGTGAAGACTACGGAAAAACTGATTGAGAACGTGCGTCAGGCTGCTAAGAAAAAAGAAATCAAAGGTACGGAGGACGTGCTTCCGTTCTTGAAAAAGCAGATTGCAGCCATGCTGAAGGACGACGGAGTGCGGACCCGTATCGGCGCGCGTCCCACTGTAATTCTGGTGGTAGGTGTCAACGGCGTGGGTAAGACAACCACCATCGGCAAGCTGTCCAACTACTTCCGTCTGTTTAATTACAAAGTGATGATGGCGGCGGGGGATACCTTCCGTGCTGCGGCCTCTGCCCAACTGAAAATCTGGGGCGAGCGGGCCCAGTGCGATGTGATTGCCCATGGAGAGGGGGCAGATCCGGCTGCGGTGGTATTTGACGCACTGAAAGCGGCCAAGGCTCGCGGCATTGACGTGCTGTTCATTGATACGGCAGGGCGCTTGCAAAACAAGGTGAACCTGATGAACGAGCTGGGTAAAATTGACCGAATTATCAAACGTGAGATTCCGGAAGCACCTCACGAAGTGTTCCTGGTGTTGGATGCTACAACCGGACAGAATGCCATTACGCAGGCCAAGGTGTTCACGGAAACTACCAAGATTACAGGTATTGTGCTGACCAAGCTGGACGGGACTGCTAAAGGCGGCGTGGTTGTGGCCATCCGCGAAGAACTGGGCCTGCCGGTAAAATGGATCGGTATCGGGGAAGGAATCATGGACTTCCGGCCCTTTGAACCGGATAAGTTTGTCGATGCGCTGTTTGCCACGGACGAACCGGAAGAGTAGAAATGCGACGCATTGAGGGGACAACAGTTTTATGTTTGCGGTTATTGTAAATACCATTACCATACTCATCGGCGCCTCCGTCGGGCTCCTGCTTCGCAAAGGACTGCCCGAATCCATTTCCGATGCCATGATGAAAGGCCTTGGCCTTTGCACTATTGTTATCGGCATTCAGGGGATGATTGAGGAAGAGAATATCCTGGTTTTGATTTTATCAACTATTATCGGTATCGTCATCGGTGAATGGCTGGATGTGGACGGGCGAATAAACCGGGCTGCGGAAAGCCTGACATCCCGCTTTACAGGGAAAGGCGAAGGGGCGAAGATTGCCCAGGCTTTTGTGACCTCCTGCCTGATTATGAATGTTGGAGCCATGACCATCGTGGGATCTCTGGACGCGGGGTTGCGGGGTAATTTCAGTATGCTGTATACCAAGTCGCTGCTGGATCTGATTTCCGGCATCCCCATGGCGGCGGCCATGGGCGTGGGTGTAATGGGCTCCGCACTTTTTACGCTGGTCTTCCAGGGCGGTATCGTCCTGTTGGCGGAATACATCGCGCCCTATTTATCCGAAACGCTGATAAAGGAACTGATTTGCACCGGCAGTCTGATGATTCTGGCCATCGGCCTGAACATGCTGGAACTTACCAAATTGAAAGTGCTGAACTACCTGCCGGGTCTGCTGGTTGTTCCTTTGGCGCTGAAACTGATGCAGGTGCTGGGGCTTTAATATAGTTTTTTCTGTACAGAAAAAGCACTGGATGATATAATATATTTGTAAATGAAGGGAGATTTCTTCCTTCCACTGAGTAAATGTTACTCGCTAGAAGTGAATTACTTTAACGGAAAAGGAGATGAAAAGTATGAAAAAGCTGTCTGTGCTGGCTGCTGTTCTCTGTGCCATGGCGATATCTCTGCCAATGTCCGCAGACGCGGGTTTTAATATTGGCAACGTACTAAAAGGAAAACCAACTGCGAAAACCGAAAAACCTTCTGCCGGAAAAGTAAATCCTGCTGCACCGGTGAAACAAGGAGGGAAAGCAACTATTACTGTAACTTGTGATGGCGCACCGCTTCAATATGCAAGTGCTTATATCGGACCAGGCATTGAATATCGCCTGGAAGACGGGAAATGCCATGTCATCAATAAAAGCAGTATGGGCGGCATGACCAGCGATAAGGGCATTGTGGAAGTTGAGTATCCCAAGCAGGGCTGCAACATTGTAATTTTCAAGGTCGGATTTGAGCCGATTCTCCTGCGGAATGTTGTTCTTCCCAGCAGCCATACGCTGACAACCACGAAAAATCCGGCTGTAAAAGGCGTTAATTTTGACTGATCTTTCAGAACAGAGTATATTTTGGTGAAGGTTTTACGATAACGCAGCAACAAAAATTACTGTGACGAAATAAAAAATTTAAGCTGTCAAGCAAAAATACTTGACAGCTTTTCTTTGTCCGTGTATAATGCTCATGTTGAGTAGAAGGGAATGAGGTTGACAGAATGGCAGCAAATGCGTTTGATGACCGGATCCGTTTCGGCAGCCTGTATGAAATCTACGGTGCCCTGCTGACGGAAAAGCAGCGGCAGTGCCTGGAGCTGTACTTCTGTGAAGATTATTCCCTGGCAGAAGTCGCCGAAGAGATGCAGGTGTCCCGGCAGGCAATCCACGATTTGCTGAGGCGCGTGGAACAGACGCTGGAGCATTACGAAACGATGTTGGGTTTTTTACAGCGCATGGAGAATACCAGAAGGCTGACGGTCGAAGCGGCGGCGATTCTGGACAGCGAGGCAAAAAAACGTAAAGATACAGAGTTTTCCCGCTTGAGGGAAATACTGGAAGAATTGAACGATGAAAGCAGGTAACTGAATGGCTTTTGAGAGCTTGTCCGAGCGGTTGCAGAACGCGATCAAGATGTTCCGCGGCACAAAAGAAATAACCGAAGAAGACCTGAAGGAACCGCTGCGCCAGGTACGCATGGCGCTGTTGGAGGCTGACGTAAATTTCAAAGTCGCGAAAAATTTTGTCGCAAAAATCAAAGAGCGCGCCTTAGGCGCGGAAATTCAACAGAACCTGAGCCCCAGCCAGCAGATCATCAAAATCGTTGATGAAGAACTGACTGCACTTCTGGGCGGAACCCAGGCCAAACTGACGGTGGCGGATAAACCGCCCACCATTATCATGCTGGTTGGTCTGCAGGGCACAGGTAAAACCACTACGGTAGGTAAGCTGGCTTACAATCTGAAAAAGAAAAAGAAAAGCCCGTTGCTGGTGGCCGCCGACGTATACCGTCCGGCTGCTATTACCCAGCTGCAGGTGCTGGGCGAACAGGTTGGCGTGCCGGTATTTTCCCTGGGGAACGAAGTTTCACCGGTGGAAATCGCCCGTCAGTCGCTGGACAAAGCGGCCCATCTGGCCTGCGATACAATTATTATCGATACCGCCGGCCGTCTGCATATTGACGAGAAACTGATGGAAGAACTGCAGAATATCAAAGAGACAGTACATCCTCATGAGATTTTGCTGACAGTGGATGCGATGACCGGCCAGGACGCCGTGACTGTGGCGGATACTTTCAATAAAGACCTGGGCCTGACGGGCCTGGTGGTGACCAAGCTGGACGGCGACGCCCGGGGCGGCGCCGTGCTTTCCGTACGGGAAGTGACAGGTTGTCCGGTAAAATTCGTAGGTATGGGCGAAAAGCTGGATGCGCTGGAACCGTTCTATCCGGACCGTATGGCTTCCCGTATCCTGGGTATGGGCGATATCCTGTCCCTGATCGACAAGCTCAAGGATACTGCCGACCTGGCCAAAGTACTGGAAGCGGAAAAGAAACTCAAGAAAGACGAGTTTACGCTGGAGCAGTTCCTGGAGCAGATGCAGCAGATCAAAAAGCTGGGTTCCCTGGACACGATTCTGGGCATGATTCCCGGTATGGGCGGAATCAGCCAGAAACTGAAGGAAGCCAATGTGGATGAAAAGGAATTTGCCAGAGTGGAAGCGATCATCCGGTCCATGACGCCGAAGGAACGGCAGAAACCGGAAATCATCAACGGCAGCCGCCGCAAGCGTATTGCTGCCGGCAGCGGCATGAGGGTTCAGGATGTAAACCGCCTGCTGAAGAACTTCGACGACAGCAAGAAGCTGATGAAGAAGATGCAGGGTATGGCCAAGTTTGCTTCAAAGGGCGGCAAAATGCTACCCTTTATGCATAAATAGGTAAAAGGAACTGTACAGTTCCGAAGCCTGGGGGAAGAGTTCCTGCTTGGGACGGTCTTCCTTCATCAACAGGTAATTAGTCAGAAGTATGAATTCCATGACAAGGAGGTGAAACTGAAATGGCAGTAAAGATTCGTTTAAAACGTATGGGCGCTAAGAAAGTTCCGTTCTACCGTGTAGTTGTAGCTGACGCGCGTTCCCCGCGTGACGGCAAGTTCATCGAAAGCATCGGCTATTACGATCCCGTTGCGACTCCTGCAAATGTAAAGATTGACGAGGAAAAAGCCCTGGAATGGTTGGGCAATGGCGCACAGCCGACCGATACCGTGAAGAACCTGTTCAGCAAACAGGGCATCATGAAGAAATTTGCGGAAGCTAAAAACGCGAAGTAATTAAGGGGGCGTGATTTGCATGAAGGAATTGGTAGAAGTTATGGCCAAATCTCTGGTTAGCAATCCGTCGGCAGTGACAGTGGAGGAGGAAACAACCGGTACAACAACTGTACTCCGCCTCCATGTTGCCCCTGATGATATGGGTAAAGTAATCGGCAAACAGGGCCGCATAGCGAAAGCGATCCGCTCCGTTATGAAGGCGGTTGCAACCCGTGAGAATGTGAAAGTTATCGTAGAGATCGTTGAGTAAAGATTTGTAGCTGGTACGTAAAGGTGGTAAATTATGGCAGATTCTATGTGGATTCGTGTTCCCGTTGCGATTAAGGCAAAAGTTACAGAAGATTTGAAACTGAAAATAATTGGAGATCTCCAAAACACGATAAAACAAATGGAAGCAGACCTGAATCAGTTTGATTTCCAGGCGAAACAGGTAATGAATCAGGCTGCCAACGATCTTTCCGCAGCTCCCCGTCTGCGCGAGCAGATTGAAGTGGAACGCAGAAAACGCACCGATGCGAAAGCGGAAGCAGAAGAACAGCTGAAGCAGGCGAACAATCTTCAACTTGGCGCGGAAATTGGATATGGAACTCCGATGGAACGCATGGTTGAAGTCAAGATCGGTGACAACCTGCAGGCGCTGATGGGTGCGGAAATTTTAACGGAAGACGGAAAGATCATCGCTTTCCGTATGTGAGAAGCGCAATGCAAAAAGTTGTATTAGGCCAGATAGTCGCTCCGCACGGTGTGCGGGGCGATTTACGTATTATGCCGTTAACCTCCAACACGCAGTTGTTCCTGGACATGGATTATCTGCTTCTGCCCGATGGACGGCGGCTGCAGATTGTGAAGGCCCGTCCTCATAAAAACATCATGCTGGTTACCGTAAAAGAGATTACCTCGATTGAGGAAGCGGAAAAGCTGCGGGGCCAGAAGGTTTCCGTGTACCGGGAAGATATGCCGGAACTTCCGGAAGGGCGTTACTATGTGGGCGACCTGATCGGTCTGCCGGTAGTGGATGAAGAGGGAAAACAGGTCGGTATTTTCAAGGATGTGCTGCAAACCGGCAGCAGAGACGTGTATGTGATCCAGCCTCCGGAAGGCAAGGAGATCCTGGTTGCCAACATCCCCGAAAACATCCGGGAGATTGATCTGCCTCAGCGGCGGATCATCGTCCGCCTGCCCCAGTGGGACGAGGAAGAAATACGGTAACCGTTCTTTGTGAATACCCCTGCATGACATCAGCAATGAGGAAGAGATACGATGAAATTTGTTTTTGTCACCCTGTTCCCGGAACAGATTGAAGCAGCGGCAGGCCACAGTATGCTGAAGCGCGCCATGGATATGGGTATCCTTCAGATGGAATGCGTCAATCCGCGGGACTTTTCCCTGGACCGCCATCATTCGGTGGATGACGCGCCTTTTGGGGGCGGCGTGGGCATGGTGCTGAAACCGGAACCGGTGGTGGAAGCGATTAAAGCAGCTAAGGCCAAAGCGCCGGAAGCTCCTGTCATCGCCATGAGTCCGGGAGGATGTACTTTTAAACAGTCTCTGGCGGAAAAGTGGGCGAAAAATGAAAAAGGCCTGATTTTTGTCTGCGGTCATTATGAAGGCTTTGACGAACGTATCTATCATTGGGTGGATTTGAAAATCAGTATTGGCGATTTCGTCCTGACCGGGGGCGAATTGCCGGCCCTGATGATCATGGATGCGGTGAGCCGGTTTGTGCCCGGTGTATTGGGCAAGCTGGCCAGCGCGGAGGAGGATTCCTTCTCCAGTGGGTTGCTGGAGTATCCCCAGTATACCCGCCCGGTGGTGTTTGAAGGAATGGAAGTGCCGGAGGTGTTGCGCAGCGGCAATCACAAACTGATTGCCCGGTGGCGGCGGAAACAGGCGTTGAAGGCAACTTATCTGTTTCGGCCGGATATGCTGCCGGAAGAGTTGGATAAGCAGGATAAGAAGCTGCTGGAAGAAATTAAGGAAGAATTATAACTTTATTGTAAGAAATAGTTGTAAGTTTTATAAAAAAAGCTTGCAACGTAATTGCTTGT
>JAEEGK010024042.1_pt1 | contig 12663 bp, 9 predicted proteins | sample 8958771 | NCBI WGS metagenome assembly JAEEGK01 (sample SAMN16246547, study PRJNA631951) | gut metagenome | biome: gut microbiome; feature: rumen; material: SC-attached | host: Bos | place: Iran: Karaj | collected 2018-10 | reverse complement strand
CCCTGAACCGTGGAAACCGGGAAGTTGGGGATGTCCTTGTAGTTGATGATCACGGGATCCTTTATCTCATCAGCAAGATCACCCAGTCCTGAGCCCAGCACAAGTCCGGCCTCTATTCTCAGGCCTTTTGTCTTACTCTCTATGAAGGCTTTTGCCTCTTTCAGCTTCTCCATCAATCCTTCCATCAGTCTCCCTCCTGCATCCTGCCCAGCCTAGTGAGCATCCTGTCGAAATTATCAGCGAAGCTCTTCTGGCTGGACGCATCCATCCTCCCCTGCTGCTCGGCGAAAACACCCCAGCTCCTGAGCTCCCTGTTAACCAGCCTGTCACCCAGACGGGCCCTTATGTCATCAGACGTATATTCCGATCCCCTGTCATCTATTACAAAACATCCCTTTTCCAAAAGCCTTGATGCCAGAGGGATATCGTGGGTAATGCAAAGTGATTTAGGCTTTGCGCTTTGGACAATATGGTCATCAGCGCTGTCACTTCCGCTCTGCACAACAACCATCCTGATCCGGGATCTCACAGCCTTGATCGCATCGGGATCACAGACACCCTCTCCCCTTGCTTTCTGCCTCAGGGCGAATGTGTCGTCGGCGATGTACTGCACCACATCGGGCAGTGATCTGTCTGCGACAAAAGAGCATGAAAGCCCCAGCCTTGCCGCTGCCCTGAGGATAATTGTCCTGAGTCCTTTCGGGACCGAGTCTGCATCAACCCAGATCTCAAATAACATATCCCTATTCTACCACATTACAGGCCAAGTTATTGAACAAATTTCATGTAGAAAGTACACTTGAAACAGATGCATTTTTTGCAGAATCCAGAATAATCCAGGAGGACTAAATGAAAGTCTCCGCTCTTCAGAAAGCAAGATATTCCTACATCCCGAAGCTTCCGCTGATCCTCAGAGAGGACATCAGGAAGATCAAGCCCGTTTACGGCAATCCCACACAGTCTGTAAGCGACCAGGAGAAGCTCAAGAAGCTGTTCCCCAACACATACGGGCTTCCGAAGGTCTCATTCGAGAAAGGCCAGAACAATGACATCGGCAAGAAGATGAACGTCGGCGTCATCCTCTCCGGCGGACAGGCACCTGGCGGACACAACGTCATCTGCGGCCTTTATGATGCACTCAAGAAGGCAAACCCGGAAAGCCAGCTCTACGGATTCATGGGCGGCCCCAGCGGAATCCTTGATGACAAGTACATGATCATGACAGATGACCTGATCAACGCTTACCGCAACACAGGCGGATTCGACATCATCGGATCAGGCAGGACCAAGCTCGAGACAAAAGAGCAGTTCGAGATCTGCACAAAGGTCTGCCACAAGCATGACATCAACGCCATTGTCATCATCGGCGGAGATGACTCCAACACAAACGCAGCTGTCCTTGCCGAGTATTTCAGGGCCCAGGGAGAGAGCATCTGCGTCGTAGGATGCCCGAAGACAATCGACGGTGACCTCAAGAATGAGAGCATCGAGGCCAGCTTCGGATTCGACACAGCCACAAAGACCTACTCCGAGCTGATCGGAAACATCGAGCGCGACGCCAACTCAGCCCGCAAGTACTGGCACTTCATCAGACTCATGGGAAGAAGCGCAAGCCATATCGCACTTGAGTGTGCCCTTCAGACACAGCCGAACATCTGCCTCATCGGTGAGGAGGTCGAGGCCAAGAACCAGAGCATCGAGCAGATCACTAATTACATAGCAGACATCGTTGCCAAACGTTCCGAGAACGGAAATGATTTCGGTGTCATCCTTGTTCCGGAAGGACTGATTGAGTTCGTCCCCTCCCTCAAGGTTCTTATCAGAGAGATCAACGATCTCCTTGCCAGGACAGAAAAAGAGTTCAATGCGATTGAGACTGTGGCCGATAAGATCACATTTGTCGAGGCAAGACTCTCAGCAGAGTCAAAGAAAGTCTTTGACAGCCTTCCGGAGGAGATCAAGGGACAGCTTCTCGCCGACCGTGATCCTCACGGAAACGTCCAGGTCTCAAGGATCGAGACCGAGAAGCTTCTGATCCAGACAGTCACAAAGAGGCTCAAGGAGATGAAGGCCGAAGGTAAGTTCAAGGGCAAGTTCAGCACGCAGAACCACTTCTTCGGGTATGAGGGACGCTGTGCGTTCCCGTCCAACTTCGACTCCGATTACTGCTACAGCCTCGGTTACAATGCCGTAATGCTTCTCTCGGCGAACCTCACAGGCTATCTGTCAAGCGTCACCCAGCTCTCAAAGAGCGCGGACCAGTGGCAGGCAGGCGGAATCCCAATCACAATGATGATGAACCTCGAGCAGCGCCACGGCGAGCAGAAGCCTGTCATCAAGAAGGCACTTGTCGAGCTTGACGGTGAGCCGTTCAAGTACTTTGCTGCCAACAGGGATGAATGGGCAGTCGAGACATGCTTCACCTTCCCCGGTGCAATCCAGTACTACGGACCTGCAGAGGTCTGTGACCAGAGCACCATGACACTCAAGCTCGAGCACAAGAACTGATTTTAAAGAATCCTTCAAGAGGGCGTCTCCTTCATCGGAAGCGCCCTCTTTTTTTGCTTTCAGTTGAAAAATAAAAGAATAATATATAATCTTGTTGTATATGATGTGGCAATGCATCGAGAGGAAGAAATGAGAAAGCGGGAATTCTTTTCTGACATATACAAGAAATTCAAGACAGACGGAATAACACTGGAGGCTGCAACAACCAAGAACCTGGATGTCGCAGGAGACTTCATCATAAGACAGAACACATTCATCATGGCCATACTCGCCCTGCTTATGCTGGCAGTGGACACGTTCTGGCTGGTGCTGAGTCTTTTCATTCACTTTGAGTTTTTCAACTTTCCCTACTCCATCGGATATGTGATCGGCATTGCAGTGCCGCTTGCCATCATCTTCTTTGTGCGGTACGGAAAAATGGATGCAAAGCGCCAGCGGGTGCTTACCTTACTGTTCCATTCGGGCATCATATTAAGTGTGCTTCTGTTCAATCCCGTATGGAGAAGCAGCGTGATGGATGCCCACGGAATCGGGATTCCGGTCTTATGGCTTATTGCATGCGCATTCATAACCCTGCCCTCCATTACAGACAGCTTCGTGATGATGTCACTGCTTGTGATCTCCACGATAATCCCGAAGTTCGTCGCTCCGAACAGCGGCTACTCTCTTATCGGAAACCTTGTCATAGCCATCTGCGCCGTGACCGCATATTTCGGATTCAGGGCCAACACCTTCCGTTGCGCCCGCCTTGTCGGACGCCTTGCAGACACCTCATATCTGGACTTCCAGACAAAGGTCCTGAACAGAAAGGCCCTGAATGAGTATCTCACATCCATCGGAAACCGTGAGATCAGCAACATCGGTGTCATGATGTACGACATCGATGACTTCAAGAAGTACAATGACGAGTACTCACACAAGAAAGGCGATGAGATTCTCTCAACCATAGCCGAGGCCGCATCAGGCTTCCTCTCAGATGAGAATGCCAAGGTCTTCAGATATAACGGCGGTGAATTTGTGGCCATCATGGAGAATGTGACCGAGGAGAGACTTCTCAAGACCGCCATCAAGGTCAAGGATATCGTGGAGAACCTCCATATCGAACGCAAGGATGACTCCATCAGGCCATATGTCACCATCACAATCGGCTGTACCTTGGCAGACAAGGAGAATGCCATAAACGGTGATGTCATCGGAGAAGCCGATACCCAGCTGTTCATCGGAAAGCGCGGAGCCAAGAACTGTGTCGTCTTCAAGGGCCGCATCTTTGTGGCTGAAGGTGAGATCTCAATGGCCCAGCAGCCCACTCATTACACTGAATGCGTAGCTAAGGCAATCAGCGAGGCGATCTCAAAGAAAGAGCTCAGGGCATTCTATCAGCCTCTGTTTGAGACAACCACACACAGGCTTGTCGGAGCCGAGGCCCTCTCCAGATGGGTCAAGCAGGACGGCACGGTCATTCTCCCTGCGGAGTTCATCCCGGAGCTTGAGAAGGACAGCTCGATCCTTGCAATTGACTGGTACATGTTCGAGGAAGTCTGCCAGATGCTCAAGCGTCAGAAGACCATGGGAGTCCCGCAGGTACGCATCTCAGTCAACTTCTCAAGGATGCACGTTCTGTATGAGAGAAGCATTGAGAAGCGCCTGTGTGAGATCGCAGACTCATACGGTGTGCCTCATGAGCTGATTGAGATAGAGATCACCGAGTCCGCGTACATCCATCTTCCCAACATAATCGAGCCGTTTGTGCGCAACATCAGGGCCCAGGGCTTTGCCATTGCCGTAGATGATTTCGGAAGCGGAGCATCATCGCTTGAGTTCATCAAGAGCGTCGATGTGGATACGCTGAAGATCGACAAGTCACTCATCAGCTCCAACTGCACGGATGAGAAAGAGCGCGTACTGCTCGAGTCAGTCGTTTTCCTGGCACACAGGCTTCAGCTCAACTCTGTCGCCGAGGGTGTTGAGACCATGGAGCAGATGGGATTCCTCAAGACACTCGGAGTCAACCAGATCCAGGGATTCCTCTTCTCCATGCCGCTCTCTGAGGATGATTTCATAGCAGCCTGCGGAAAAGAGGCCGGAATCCTGACCGAGGCCCCATCAAACGAGAATCTCTCAAGACCTTCGACAGTCCAGATGCTCATGGATACGGTCTTCAAGGAGTATCCTGTTGTCCTGATGTCAAATCTCACCAGAAACAGCTACTACACGATGACTTATGAGAGTTTCACGGACTTCAACTACACACGTGCCGGTGCCCTGACCGATCTCATGGATGAGATTTGCTCAACCCTTGATCCTGCCGAGATTGAGTCCTTCAGGTCCACATTCGACCTGGCGAACCAGTTCAAGTGCTATGAGCGCGGTGATGAGAAGATCAGCTTCACCTGCAGGATCCACGGGAAGGATGACACCAATTACAAGAAAATCGATACCACAAGCTATTTCATCAAAGAGAAAGGAAATGATGATCTTCTGGTCATAACACTCTGCTCAGGCAGACTGATGTGATTGAATCAGAACTCCGCAGTGTAGATCGGGCTCGGCTCTTCCAGATGTGAGCCGTTCATGATGTTGTAGTCAAGGTTCTTGAAGAGGTTGTCCCTCTTCTCTGCCTTGACCAGCCACTCTGTGTTCACGGCGTTCTTGCACATATTGTCGTACACGAGATTCACGTTCTGGATATGACCCTCAAGACGCTTCACGGCGTATTCGGCATTTGTCTGGTTGTGGATTATGAAAGGCCAGTCACTTGCCATCAGGAGCAATGTCTCCCTTGCGGCCTGATTGAGGAATCTCTGCTTCAGGCTCTTCTGTGCAGGGAAACGCTCGGCAAGCTCGGTCATCCTCTCGATTGCCTTGAAGATGTGCCTGTAATACTTTGCGTTGGTTGATCCGTCCACCCACACCGCTGAATAGCCTCCCACTCCCCAGCTTGAGAGTGCAGGACGCAGGGTCTGCACATCAGTCTTGGCGCTTATGAAGTCAATTGGTGTCAGCAGCTCGAACTCATCATCTGCGGCTACCATGCGGATAAGGTTGTCAAGCCATTTGACGCCCTCAAACCACCAGTGGCCGAAAAGCTCGGCATCGAAACTGACAGTGTAGACAGGCTCCATGTCCAGCACATCAAGCATGCTGCGTGTCCTGCAGCTTACGTTGTACAGGAAGTTTCTTGCATGGGCCATAGCCTTGGCCTCTGCCTTGGCCCTGTCATAGACGTTCTTCTCCGCTGTCTTTCCTGTGACCGCACAGTACTTGTAGCCGGTGAATGAACGGACCTCAGGCTCATGCACATATGGCCTGATGTAATCCATGGGAAGGTCAAAGCCGATGTCACGGTAGAAATCGCGGTAATCGGTGTCTGTCGGATATCCTTCTGTGTCTGACCACACAAGGCTGCAGAATCTCTCGTCCCTGATGAAGCAGTACAGGCCGTTCGGGCATCTTACAGGGCTGTATGCGCCGCGCTGGATCTTGTCCGGTGAGAGCGCAAGAGCATGAGATGCAAGGCTGACCCACCTGATGTTATGGCGCTTGAGATAGTTCTCAAGCCCCGGATAATAACCGCACTCAGGAAGCCAGAAACCCTCTGACATCTTGTCGAAGTTCCTGCTGTGCTCAAGCACACCTGTCTCAATCTGTGCGTTGACAGCGATAGGATAGTCCTTGAAGACAGGAAGATATGAGTGTGTGGCTGTTGTTGTGATCAGCTCAAGATAACCGTCATTTGAAAGCTCATTGAAGGCATTCAGGATCCTGCCATGGCAGTACTCGTTGTAGAAAGTCCTGTTTGCAATCAGCTCATCCCTGTAATAGGTTGCAAGGGCACATCTCTGGCTGTCACCTGAAAGCCTTGCTATCTCCTTGTCTCCAAGCTCGATATGCTCGTCCAGATAAGTGCAGAAACGCTCGTTGAGAAGATCATCGGAGAGCATTGAGCACAGAGTCGGACTGAGTGAGAATGTGAGCCTGAACGGGACTTTGTCATCCTTGAGCTTGAACATCATCCTCAGAAGAGGAAGATAGGACTCGTTCATGACCTCATAAAGCCAGTCCTCCTCAAGGAATTTCGGATACTCCGGATGCCTGACAAAAGGCATATGTGCATTGAAAATGAAATTGATCCTGCTCTTCATCATGCATCTGCCTCCTGACTCTGACCTTTGTGCAGCCTCTCGACTATATCAATCAGCTGTCTGTTGGGGATGACTGTACCGTCCTTCATGATGAGGGATGAGAACACGGCCCTGAAGACAGGATCCTTCTCAAGCTCCTCAGGATGGGTAGAGAACCAGCTCTCCGAGGTCTCAAGGCATGTGCTTGTGCAGATAACAGACTCTTTCTCGTCAACAACAGAGACAAGTGAGACCTTGTACTTGAACCCCGGATATGGGAGCTCGACCGTCCAGCTTGTGTCTGAGAGAGATACGTCAATGTCATACTCGGCGACTTTCCTGTCATCCGCTGAGAGACGTGTGTTGCGCAGGATAAGAAATGCCCCGCTCTCCTCAAGCTCTGAGAGCTGCTGAGGTGAGAGACTCCAGAAAACATACGCCCAGTTGAAATCCTTCAGGATCAAATGGATGGAGGTGTCATTATATGACTCCGGCAGGCTCTCCACTCCAGGCAGAGAAAGAACATTGTCAGACTGCACGTCTGTCAGTGTGTTCACGAACTTCTTCTTGGAGCTTCCGGTAATACCGTCAAGCGTCCTGTCATCATCCTCGTCATATAGGTGCTCGAGCCCTTCTATGAGCTCTTCCCTTGAAAGTCTGTCCCAATCCTCAAGATCTTCCTGCTGGGCGATGTTGCGCAGCTCGGTATCTGAGAGGCTTTCAATGCTTATAAGTACCATCTCTTCCCTCTATATGTGGAAGTATAGAGAAACGGAGGCTTTTAATCAATGATTCGGGGGACCGGTACCACTCCGGAACGGTTAATTCAGGATACTCAGGAGTGCATCAGGAGGGTTCTTGCATGGGAGAGCGACACCTCACTCTCCTCTCCGCTCAGCATCCTGGCGATCTCATGTACCCTGTCCTCTCCCGAGACTTCCCTCAGATGTGTGAATGTCCGTCCGTCAGAGACAGTCTTGCTGACAACCATCTGGGTGTCCGCAATGCTGGCGATGCTGGCCAGATGGGTTATGGCTATGACCTGTTTTGTCTTTGACAGGTCGCTGATGCATCTGGCAAGGCTGAGCGCAACAGAGCCTCCTATGCCGGAGTCAACCTCATCGAACACCTGTGTCTGGATGCTGTCAGCCTTTGAGAGTACAGTCTTCAGGGCAAGCATGACACGGCTGAGCTCACCGCCTGAGGCGATCTCCTTGATCGGCTTGACCGGCTCTCCAGGGTTGGCGCTGATCATGAACGAGACAAGGTCCGAGCCATGGGATCCGGCCTTTGCCTCAGAGATCTCTATGTTGAAGGTGGCATTGGGCATTCCAAGCGTTCTGAGAACCTCTTCGATGCTCTTTTCCAAGATAAGAGCACTCTTTTTTCTAGCATTGCTGAGTTTTTGAGCAATCATTTCATAATCATGGATTGCCTTGTCAAGAGCCTTCTGGCACTTGTTGAGATGCTCCTCGAAGTTCTGTGTGACATCAAGAGTCTCTCTGGCCTTCTCGGCGAATGTCAGAACATCATTGAGTGTCGGACCGTATTTCCTCTTAAGCTTCTGCAGTGCCGCAAGCCTGTCCTGCATGCTGTTCACGGAGTCCTCGGAGTATTCAACAGAGGAGAGATATTCCTTAAGTCCCGAGGCAATGTCCTCGGTCTCTATCCGCGCACTCTCAAGCCTTGCAGTGAAATCCGACAGGGCTGAATCGACCTTTGAGGCCTTTGAAACCGATGAGAGGGCATCATAGATTCCTGTACGGACATCCCGTAACCTGTCAGTGCATAGGGTCACGTTCTCATAGATGGACTCGAACTGGCCCAGGACCCTGACCCGCTCCTTGAGCTCCTCATCCTCTCCCGGGACAGGTTTCGCATTCTCTATCTCCTCAAGGGCGAACTGCAGATAGTCCTGCTGCCTTCTGCCCTCCTCAAGTCTGCGCTCCAGATCCTCCTTGTCATGGGAAAGCGTTCCGATCAGCCTGAACGCATCGGCACATTCGGAAAGAAGAGCCTCGTTGTGGGAATAAGAGTCAAGGATCCTTCTCTGCCTATCATTGAGAAGAAGGCTCTGATGCTCGCTCTGACCGTGCATGTCTATCAGACTCTCCGCAAGGGTGCACAGGTCCTGACGAGAGAACACCTGTCCCTGGACATGGATGAGGGACCTTCCGCCGTTTGCCTTGACGGTGCGCCTGATGTATAGGGCTCCGTCTTCCGGCTCAACCCCACGCTCTGAGAGCCAAGGAAGAATCTCATGTCCGTCAGGTACGGACAGGACGGCATCAATGACTATCTCCTCGGTTCCGGTCCTGACCGCCGAGGTATCGGCTTTCTCACCCATCAGGAGACCAAGGGCACCGAGTATGATCGACTTACCTGAGCCGGTCTCTCCGGTGATGACATTGAAGCCTTCTGAGAAATCAACACAGAGGTTCTCGATAAGGGCGAAGTTCCGTATCTCCAGGTGCTCAAGCATTGAAGCCTCCGGCCCATCCCAGCTTATCCCTGAGGACCTCTATGAACCTCCTGGAGGAGTTCTCGACGAACAATGCCCTGCTCTTTCCCTTTCTCACTGAAACGGTGTCCCCTTCCATCACAGAGAAGACCTCATGACCGTCACAGGTCAGTGAAAGGTCGGTGTTCTGTGATGGAAGAACTATCTCAATTACAGAGTCCTCTCCTACAACAAGAGGCCTGACGCCCATTGTGAAAGGACATATCGGATTGATTATCACTGCGTCCAGGGAGGCATCGAGTATCGGTCCTCCGGCGGCAAGACTGTATGCGGTGGACCCTGTGGGTGTGGCTATGATTATTCCGTCACCCTTGAGTTTTGCAGCGAATGTTCCGTTGACAACAAGCTCCATCCTGGCCATCCTGGCGTGAGAGATGGCAGAGACCGTGACATCATTCAGGGAGCTGGAGCTGAACACCTCATTGCCCTTCCTGGTGACACTCACATCCAGCATCATCTTGGAAAGGACACCGGATCTGCCTGCGGCATAGTCATTGAAAACACGCTCGAAATCATCTGCTGCGGTGTCCGCTATGTAACCGAAAGTGCCGAAATTCACTGCAAGAATCGGGATTCCACGGCCTTTGAGAAGTCCTGCACAGGTAAGAACGGTTCCGTCACCTCCAAGGGAGACGGCAAGGTCACACTCTGGCACATCAAGTGAGAGATCCTCCTCAGAGGATGAGAGCCTGACAAGACAGCTTTCAATGCCCTTCTGGCTGAAGAAAGCAGTAAGGCGGGAGAACATGTCATCCACGTTTCTTTTGCCTGGGTTTCCCAGTATCACAACCTTCCGGATATGTCTCTCAGTCATAAAGCCTCCGAAAACATGGTCAGGGAAGATGAGCAATCACCTTTGAAATGCTCTCGATCTCACTCGGGCGCAGGAAAGTGTAAAGCGGGAATCCCACTGCCCTGTAATAGAAACTGGCCGCAACAGGCACATTCTCAAACGGATCACCCTCAAAATCCTTGATAAGGCAATCGGAGAAGGCCATCTGAACCGGCACATCATATTTGGCTGCGAACTTGACTGTCTCATCAGGCTTGGAGTCAAGCTGAAGGGCAAAGCCGCTTGCATTGGGCTCCAGATCCAGCAGATTCAGCCCGAACTGCTTGTAGCGGGTCTTTGACAGGGACTGCTGGTACACCTTCAGGATATCACGCCTCTTCTCGCTGTTCTCAGCAAGATTGGCAAGCTGGACCATTCCAAGGGCCGCATTCATGTCAGGCATTCGCAGGTATTTGGAAGGCCTTCTCCCTCTCAGGGAGTTGACATACTCTCCCCGGACGGCCATCACCGCTCCGCCTGCCGCGGAGACCACGCTGTCCTCCTCAAAGGCGCAGACGACAATCTGACCGACAGAACCGGCACAGAGCTCATCCTTCACATGGGATCCGATGCTCTCACTGATATCCTCAATCACCTTAAGGCCGCTGAAATCACAGCTCTCCACAAAGGTAGTCTGCTCATTGTACTTTGCAGGCAATGTCCCGTAATTCTCATAAAGCAGAAGAATGTCAGCATCGCTCTGGGCAATCAGGGCCTCGTCAACGCATCCGTTATCGCGGTTGATGTCAACCATTACCATCTCGGCGCCGACAGAATGAATAACATCCCTGTACACTGCAGGAGAAAGCGGAGAAACCGCAACCCTTGTGCCCTTCTGCGCTCCCATGAGCCTCAGGGCCTGGGCAAGGCACTCCGGATAAGTTCTGAAAGCCACACCAGATGTAGCCTTGACCGTGTCACAGAAAAGCTGCACAAAGGCTTTGGCCCTCTCTCCGGGGCCTATCTTCTCATTGACCATGGTCTGCAGGACACTGTCCATGTCGCGTCTCTTAAGTGTGGGCTTATAGAACTGAATCATAACACTAAGAATATTAATCAAGATTCCTTTTTTTAGCAACGTGTTGTAAAATGGGAGATTGTAGGGCTTCTGCCCATCCAGGAGAAAGAAAATGCTTAAACTCAACAAGAAGAGAACATTCCTCATCGGATTTGCCTTCTTCGGGATACTGCTGCTCTGGCAGGTCTATGACTCATGGTGTCCCACACTTCTTACCGAAATCATCAAGACCAAGCTCGGCACGGCAGATGAGCTTGAGGTCCAGTGGCTTGTCGGTATAATCATGGCATGTGATAACCTCGCCGCCCTGATCCTCCTCCCGATCTTCGGAAGCCTCTCGGACAAGACGCACACCAGAATCGGAAAGAGAATGCCGTACATTCTTGTGGGAACCTTCGTATCAGCGATCGCCTTCCCTTTCATCCCGCTCTTCTTCCACCTCAACAAGATCGGCGCGATGATCGCAATGATGGCTATAGTCCTTCTTTTCATGATGATGTACCGCAATCCGGCTGTCGCACTCATGCCGGATATCACACCTAAGCCTCTCAGGGCAAAGGCAAACGGAATCATCAACATCATGGGTTACTTCGGCGGAGCTTTCGCAACAGTCCTCGGAATGGTGTTCGTTCTCTCCAAGTACCTCAAGGGTGAGCACAACCTCATGACTATTGAGCTCCCGTTCGTGATCGCATCCGTCCTGATGGTCATCTCAGCCCTTGTGCTGTTCTTCACGGTCAGGGAGAACAAGATCGAGGAAGAGATCAAGGACGAGCTTGAGGAAGGCGAGCGCATGGCCGCCATTGCCGATCCTGTCGATGACAACAAGCCGATGTCAAAGGCCAACAGGATCATGCTTTTCGCGATCCTCGGTGCCGAGTTCCTCTGGTTCATGTCTGACAATGCCCTTGGAACATACCTGAACAACTATGTCTTCTACGCAATGGGTGCAGCCACAAGCAACACATCAATGATGGTCATCGCCGGAGGTCTTGCCTCAGTCATAGGATTCGCCACAGCCGGTTTCATAGCGGACAAGGTCGGAAGGAAATGGACGATCTCCGCAGGTCTCAGCCTCACGGTCCTGGGCCTGATCCTCATGTGCTTCATCAAGGCAAGCACAACTGTCCTGGACAGCGGCCTCAAGGCATTCCCGAAGCTTCTGCTTGTTGTATGGATCATCAAGGGCTATGGAATGGCACTGGTGCACAACTGCTCCTTCCCGATGGTCGTAGAGCTCTGCTCCTCCAAGAAGATCGGTAAGTTCACAGGATACTACTATGCATCAAGCATGGCCGCACAGACAGTCACTCCTGTCCTGCTCGGTCTTATCCTCAGGGCAAGCGGAGCATGGCGTGTGCTTCCGATTTATGCCACAATCCTCACAATCGCCAGCTGCCTTGTCTTCACATCATGTGTCAAGAACATCAAGGCAAAGAAGATGGCCAACGCAAAGGGCCTGGAGGCACTTGCAAACGAAGACTGACAAATGTCCTTTAACGCAAAAAGCGGAGCATCACACTGCTCCGCTTTTTTTATACACACTCTCATAGTATCCCGGATGAAAAAGTTCAAACTAAACTTGTTCAGAAACGGCTTTCTGACTCAGACGGCAGAAAAAACTGAACTCCTCACTGCAGGCGCAAGCGCCAGGGCATAAAAA
>JAEEGK010024039.1_pt1 | contig 12664 bp, 10 predicted proteins | sample 8958771 | NCBI WGS metagenome assembly JAEEGK01 (sample SAMN16246547, study PRJNA631951) | gut metagenome | biome: gut microbiome; feature: rumen; material: SC-attached | host: Bos | place: Iran: Karaj | collected 2018-10 | reverse complement strand
TGAGCCTTCCTGCTATATATCAAATTTTTGGAGATTGTCTTGGTGAATACGTTTCGGGTGAAGACGATTTACTTAAATTCCTTCACTATCTAAATCAAACTGATACCGAGAAAGGGTATGGGGCAAGCCCACTTGTAAAATATATTAAAGACAAAGGCCATGATAACAAAGGATTAGGTCTACTTATGCCAATAGGTTGTAATAATCTGCCTAATTGGTTATTCCGTTTTTTATGGTATCCATTTAGCCAAGAACGTATTATCGGCAGTGATAGGAACAACAAAGGTGGTGTTTGGCACAAGCACAGTTCGGATGATAGCTTTCATAAATTCCTAATCAATTATAAATTTAAAACCTTTTCTACTTCAACTGAGTTATTGAAAGAAGACAAGTATGACGGTGATCCTGTTTTGAGAATTCTAACAACAAAATTCAATGATATCAATAGAAGAACCAGAGGTGACCTTCAAAAATATGCTTCAAACGAATTAGATGTGAAGTGGGAGAATAATGATGAATGGGATTTCTTTATTTCCTATGCATCAGAGGATGCGGACATAGCAACAAGAATACATGATCTGCTTGCTGTTAGATGTGGAAAGAGAGTTTGGATGGATAATCGTGGCGGCACAAAGCCAGGTGAGAATTATTGGAAGGCCATACAACATGGTATAGAGCATTCTTTGAGGTATGTTTTCATATTTACGGATAACTATTTGGAGAAAGCCATTAATCAATATCATAATTATGGATACGTTGAAGAACCGACGGGTGTTTTTGAAGAGATAGAACGAATAAAACGTTATCTTCGAGAGAACAGTCATGTCAGGATAAACAATACCTTCCCAATTATTATTAAAGGCACAAAAGTTACCTATACTGATAGAGACAATATCGTTCATAAAAACGAACATTTAACTAATGCTGTTTTAGATAAACTAGATTATAATGGTGTGTTGCGGACATATCCTCTATTTATTCATTTAAAGGATATTATCTGCAATCTTGATGATTTAGAAGATGAGTTGTTTGAAGTTTTCAACATGATTTGATATGGGAATGGAACAAAAATATTTGGGCATAACTCCATATGATGAAGATGGGTCATTTGTATTTGTTGGAAGAAGTGACGAAACGAGGTCTCTCTATAATCGAATCATAAGGAATGACTATACGGTTTATTATGCAGCATCAGGAGAAGGAAAATCGTCTTTAATCCGAGCTGGCCTTTTGCCAATTCTTCGCAGAAGGGGATTTTTCCCAGTATATATTGTGTTTGAAGACAAAGAATTTAACAAATCTTCTTTTGAAGACATCATTAAGAGTCGTATTAAGGAAGAAGCAAATAAGCACAACGTTAGATACGAACAATCTTCTTGGTCATTAAACAGATTTAATCAAGAAGCTTCAGCTGCATTGGAAAATAATCTTTGGTGGAAACTAAGAAACTATTGCTTTAAGCGTGGCGAATTAGAGTTGCAACCACTCTTTATTTTTGATCAATTCGAAGAAGTGTTTACTAAAGCGGATTACGAGTGGACTGATAGTTTTTTTTCGTGGCTTGAAGAAATCTCTACAGATTATTTACCGGAATCATTGCATGCCCTGGTAAAAGAATTGAATATAGATGTTCCAACACAAAAGAACTACAAAGCATTGTTCTCTTTCCGAACAGAATATTTGGGAGACTTGGATTACTGGTGTGTAGAAAAACATTTCTTGCCATCTATGCAAGAAAACAGAATATGCCTGAAGCCATTAACTCCGAAAGGTGCAAGAGAGGTTATAACACTAAACGAAGAGTCTTTAGGTATATATGCTGATCAAATAATAATTGGGTGTGCTGACTCCAAAATTAAGACAATTAATGAGAACCAACCATGTGTATATGCATTAATTTTATCGGTAGTTTGCCGTACTTTGAGCGAATTACCAGAGGGCGATAGAGATTCTTTGCTGAATAACTTGAGAAGTGATCAAGATGGTACAATAAATGATATCCTCTTACGTTTTTACAAGGAACGATTAAAAGCCATAGGACTTGATTATGTAAGAGATGAAAAAATCATTGAGAGCATTGAAAACGCATTGGTAGATGAAAAAGGGAAACGCTCTCGTAGAGACACAGATGAGAATAGTATGCAACCTATTGCAAAATGGGTTGAATTGATGAGTGATAAGGATGTAAGCCTTATTAAAGTAATTGGAAGAAAAGAAGTTGAAGGAGAAGCGGTAAAAACTGTCGAATTCCCACATGATAGATTGTGTCAAGCCATAGACTCATCTCGAAAAGAAAGGCAACGTAAAATAGCCTGGAAACTCAAAAGGAGAGGAGAGTGGATGCAGTTTGGCATTATTACTGCAGTTTTCCTTGTGATAGCCTACTTGTGGACTCTCATAATGCCATTCCTTAAACCACTAATGCATTCTTTTCTTTCTTCAAATCAAGGAATAGCTACAAAAATTATAAGTATTTCAAATAACATCGAATTTGGCGAATCATTTTCAGCGGTTCTGTTATTGGCGTTTTTGGTCTTATTGATACCCTTAATGACAGCTTCTGTTACGAGAAAAAACAAGAAATGGCAACGTATCTCATTATGCTTGTCTTCACTAGGTGTGTTGTCGTTTGGCGGAATCTGTTTTTTGAACAGAGGAATCGAATTTGAAAGCCTTTTTCTACCGATCATAACCGTAATTGCGCTTGTAGCAAGCATTGTCGTTCTTTTCGTATCATCATTTAATCTTAAAACAATAAGAGTTAAGGGTGAAGTAGTTTCAAATGAAAATTTTTCTACATGGCCGTTATGGGGCGGTTGTTTTCTGTTTGCGGTTTTTGCCTTCAATGATTTTCTTACTCGAACCACATTTGGAACAAGTGAACCAAAAGATTCATCTTGGGCACTTATCTTGTTTCCTCTTTTATTTTTGGGTTGGGCTTCAGGTTTCTTTTGTCTTCGTAGTACTCATAAAAAGTTATTCGTCGTATGCAAAGTGGCAATCCTGTTCATATTGCTAGTTCTGTCTCTAATGTCATGGGTGTCAAATTACAGTGAGTTTAAACAAACCAATGAGTGCAGTATATGCATTGCATTAATTGTTATGTGGATTCTTTTATCTACTGTATTATTTTGGCAGGCTGATTCGAATTCCGAGTTCTTTAAATATTCTTTCCGAAAACGTATTGCTGTAATCATATTGGGAATTATTGTTCTGGTGGTTACATTCATCTTGAATTTAGGGTATAATCCCATAGCAATTAAACCTAGTTCAGTATGTCATGTTTCTTCATGGAGGAGTGTAATAGTTCGCAACTTGGATTCCAAGGCAACACAAAAACTTGGAATAGTTTGTTCTGTTAATGGTAAAGCTATCATCCCGTGTTGTGTTTCAGTAGATTCAGCAATTACTAAATCATTATTAGAAAGTAAATATCCATTTGTAGATGGAGGAGTCCCAATACAATACACTTTTATAAACTCTCCATTTGCGGACGAAAACAAATCTTCTAATATGGACTCCTCGCTTGTTTGGGACTATAAAAATAGCATTGTCAAAGGTGTTATTCCCTGTGCTCCCACTCTTGAAGAGTACCTACAGAAGACTAGAAGCAAACAGATTGATTCAATTGATTATTATGCCTCACTTCTATTTACTGAATTAAGGGAAGCGAATATTAACTATCTGATAACAGGGAATTCGTACGATATAAAAAGTCTCCCTTCTTTTGAGAAACTTGATTCACTACAAATTAATGCATTAGAAAAAGAATTGCTAAAAAATAATGTAAATGCTCCCAATAATACTATTAGGGTTTTAGAGGACAAACTTCTTGTTGATTTATATAAGGAAATTACTCGTTGCTTTCTTCTTTGTTTGATCAAAGACCGCATAAACCAGCAAGATATGCCAGCTATGTTTTCACTTGCGACAACTTATCTGCTTGTGTATTTCACTTCAGTGCCAGCTATGAGTATGAAATTTAAACTCAAATATACGAATAATGTTCTCGAGGATTCAGTAAATATTTTTCACAGAGAGGGCCATTATACTATTGATTCAGATGATATTCTTGAGAGGAAATTATTCGCATGGCATGATTTATTTAAGAGTATGTGTTTAATGGATATCGGTTGGAATAATGAATCGATAAACAATACAAGGCTTTTGAGTATATTGAATGAGATCATTACTGATTTGAATCAACGACATAATATCTCAACAATGAGTATTTCGCCAGATATGGATTTAAAGCAATTAGTGCAAGAGATTGATCGTTATACAAAACTATTATATAATACAGACTATTACAAATCTATTAAATTGAAGGTGGATTCAGCAAAAGAATATACCGGAGAAGTTATTGAAGGCGACTCAGCTATCATCTATCTAAAAAATCGAATTTGCTGTGGTCTGTATCCGATATTAAATAATCACCCTAATGGAATATATAACAATAGTTTTGAAGGAATTATTAGAGATTTAATTCTAGTTCAGGCCTTTAGAGGCTACGATATCACGCAAGACGCTAATACATTCTCAACTTATATAAATCATAAGTATTCATTTTTTGATGCTGTTAAACAGAATAATTATTACGATAAGATGGCTTCTGCAAGAAAAGAGTTAAATACTGCTGACAGTTTATTAAATCAATTAATAAAGTCCTGTAATTAAACTACAAACTCTCTTGGACATACTTGCATTTGTCAGGAGATTCACAAACAGGAAACAAATGAATTGAGCCTCCAAAGATTTGTTCAACTTTGGGGGCTCGCTATAATATTCACACGTTCTTTGAAAAGATCAAGAAGGACTGACAAATGATTTAGGAAGAACTCGAAATCTGGCCATGAGGAACCAAACTTTTCACCTGAGTTCTTTGATTAATGTGGTTTTATTTTTCAATAATACATCCGCATAACTGAACGCCTTTTATCGGTTTTGTTGATGGATCTTTATGCGTTTTCTGGTTTAGTTGGCGCTCATTAGTTTCATATATAGAGGTTCTGAATATTATTGTTGCTTTTGTTTAAGTGGTTCATATTGAAATCTTTGTGTGCTTGATTGCCATATTGTTCTATTTTTTTCTGTAAGATTTTCCGATTAAAGCTCTCTTATAGATGAACAAGTTAATTACTCACCAACTAAACTACAATTATTATGGCACTATTCCATTCATCAAAACTGATTGCTGCTACCGAAAGCGCAATTCCCGCGATGGAACAAAACATCGTTAATTATTTCACAGGGGAAGGATATGAATATTCTTCCGCTCCATTGTTCGGAGGAGGGCGGCAAGTCTCAATAACCAAGGGTGGTTTTTTCAAGGCAATTCTTGGTCTGCGGACTGCTCTCGACATCAGACTCCGGCCACAAAATGATGGCGTGTTGGTAGATGCCAGCGTTGGCATATTTGGCCAGCAAGTCATTCCAACGATGATTACGTTATTTGTGACTTGGCCTGTACTACTGACCCAAATTTGGGGCCTCATCAAACAATCTAAGCTTGATGATACAGCAATTAACCTTGCAGAACAAGCGGTAACAACGAAACAGAAATGCCCTCACTGTGGCGCATCTATGATTTCAGGAACTAGTTTCTGTACAATCTGTGGATCAAGACTTACCGCGTAACTATTAATATTCAATCTTATAGGAAATATGAATCCATCAGACTTTATTCATCCCGAGGACGCAGCAGCTCTCAGGCAACTCCAAAACGTTCCAGGATTGACCGCATTAACGAAGAAGTTTTTGGCTGTTGGCTATGAGCAAATCATGCATGGTGTTAATATGGCTTCATGTGTACAATTATCACCATCACAGTTGCCACAGCTTTACAATCGGCTTCCACCAATATGTGAGAAATTAGGTATTGAGGTCCCTGACTTCTATCTCACAATGAACCCTATGCCAAACGCCTGGACATTTGGCGACACAAGGATTTATATCCAGATTACTTCTGGATTGGTAGAGATGCTCTCCTCTGAAGAACTTGATAGTGTTATCGCTCATGAATGCGGACATATTCTTTGCCGCCATGTTCTATACTCAAATCTCGCCTCGTTTGTCTTGGGAGGTATAGACTCTATTGACCCAACAGGATTAATTGCCGCTCCATTAAAACTGGCTTTATTCTATTGGAATCGCAAGAGCGAACTCTCTGCAGACCGAGCTGCAGCAATAATCACAAGCCCTGAGGTGGTAGCACGATCTCAAGCTCGTTTAGCTGGAGGCCCACGAACACTTACTGATCAGTTGGACTTAAATCTTTGGGCTCAACAAGCTGAGCAATATGAGGTAATACGTAATGATGGCCTCTGGAACAAATCATTGCAGATGTATGCCATCGCAACTAGTGATCATCCTTTTGCTGCTGTTCGTGTTCGAGAAATACTCAAGTGGAGTGAGAGCGAAGATTTCCGTCGTATCAAAACTCAAATTGAGAATGGCACCTATTCAGATAACATCTGCCCAGGATGTCATCAACCTATAGAGACCCACTGGCAATTTTGCCAAAATTGCGGAGCAAATCTTAAAAAGTGACACGTTTTGTAAGAATTCTTTAGTTTTCGGCTCTTTATAATAGAAAACATTTTTTATTAACAATTAAATATTAGTTATTATGGAAAACTTAACTAAAATTGGTTTGGGAATATATCGCATTTTCCAACAGCACAAAGATGAGATTATTGAGAAGGTAGTTGACGCTGCCGAAACTGTTGTTGAAACAGTTGAAGACTGGTTTGATGATTAATCTGTACGCATCTGAATCACATGCATGAACGAGGCATTGCGTCTGATGCATTGCCTCGTTTTTTAAAACATCATAAGTTAAATATAGTAATATGGTCTTGATAAGAGCAACATGCCATTATAGTGTTGATTTGATTTACTTATACTTTAAACTATGAAGAAGATTAACTTTTTGGTGATGATGATCACCATCGTATCAATGAATTTGGCTAATTATGCCGTAGCTGGGAATGTGGCTAATGACTATTGCGCAGCGGAGGATTTATCTGCTGGCAATGCAGAATGCAGCATCGACTTGATTCCGACGCTCTCGCTTCAAGTGAATGAATCCATGACTCTGAATCCTGTTGTTCGTACAGCAAGTATGGAATCTCCCCTCACCTGGCACTCCAACAATGAGATTGTGGCTACAGTTTCACAGGCTGGTGTCGTGAAAGCACAGTCCGTTGGCTCCGCAGTGGTTTCAGCCAAGACTGCTGATGGGAAGAAAGCGTCTTGCATGATCACGGTAACGAGTTCTGCTCCTGATCCCGTCGGTCTTGCATGGACAGGGGCCTATAATGTGACAGCAACTGTCGATAGGAGTCATGTATCAGACTATGATTTCCCCGATGAATTCAACTTGTCCATTTATGAGCATGACGGAGCCTTCTATGCAACAGGAATGGCAGGGATGTCCTTAGACAGCACAATTTATGAGGGCCTTAAAGTCAATGTACTTGATGAGCAGCATGCCGAAATTGACTTGTCTTACTGCTATGACCTTGGATATCATACATGGATGGGATGTTTCCTGAGTTGCATGTATATGATCTCTCCGCAATCGACATTCCAACCTGAAGAATTGAAAGAGGGCAAGATTGCCATCACTCGCAACCCCGATGGCTCATTGGTTATAGGCGATTTCTATATTTTTGCCTTTGGCCTCACCACCAACTATGAAGTAGCACTTGATGCAGTTTATCATAATGTCAAATGCAAATGTTTGAGTTCTCCAAGCCACTCGTCTTCGACCTCTTCCATTATCGCCGACGAAGCAATGCCTGACATACTTGAAATCTACAACTTGAATGGAATGTTGGTTTATTCGGGCGATAAAGACTGCATGCCCGAGTTGACTCCTGCAATCTATGTATTCCGCCGTGGCAGCAATGTTCAGAAGGTTATGGTACGTTAACTCTATTTACCCCGTCGGTGCGCCTTTTGAGGGCACTTCAAGACCAGGAGGCGCACCTTTATTCGATGACAAATCAATTTTAAAGTAAAACTAATAACTCAAAACTACGATGAAGAAGATAAGTACTGAATTGTTCTTTTCCGTGATGTGGAAAGGCGTGTGCCAAGCAGTGGCTTGGTTTTTCGGGTTGTTCGGCTACAAGAGGGATGGCAAATATGCTAAAGTAATCTGGGGCATATTCGCTACGAGTGCAGCGATTTTTATGGCAATGTTGGCAATCGTTGCCGTCATTGCAATAATTGATGAGGTGAAACCCCGGCACAGTGAATGTGATGATCCAGATTGTTACGAAAACACTTTCGTCAGCCGAGACATTTATTACCATGATCATGTTGATGGCAGGGGGTATGTTTTCAATTCTCGTACTGGCGAACGTACGATTAAGCACATCGCATGGATCGCAAAGCCCTTGGGCGATGATTCTCTCGTTTGCTATAGCGATGGCAAGAAGCGTGGCTACTTCAACAAGTTTACGGGCAAAGTGGTCATCCCTGCCAAGTATGATCACGCCTGGGTGTTTTCGGACGGACTTGCCAGCGTTGATGAGGGTGGTATCATCAAGTTCATTGACGCAACCGGCAAGGTAGTGAGTGAGCCTGATCTGCGTTACCGTCCATGGATGGATGGCTATGTGTACCATTGGGGCTACTGTGTAGTCGATAGTAAGGACGGTACCTATCAAGGTCTGATGGACAAAGCTGGTAAGATGGTGCTGCCTGCTGAATACAACAACATCCTTATTTGCCAAGATTCGCTGATTTGCGTTGAAAAGGACAAGAAGATGGGCGTACTTGACAGGAACCTGAACCCAATCCTGCCGCTCATGGAATGTATCATCACCAACTGCGATGAGACCATTGATGTTGTTATGCCCAATAACACTATGCGCCAGTATGACTTAGCGGGTAATCTGGTCAATGACTTCTGTATCCATTCTATCCGAATTCTGGAGTATGAAACCGATGCCATCTCATATCTTAAACCGAAGCAGTCCGAGCAGGACCCGTCATGTGTCGCGGCTGAAGACGAGGAAAGCGAATGGTGCAATAGTGTTGACGATGAAACGACTGCCTTCTATCATCCGAAGGCTACCGCACGGCTGAGGGCGTACATTGCCGGAAATTACTGTGAGGGCTTGATGACTGCCGACGGCCACATCGTGACCATGCCTTCGTATACCAACATCGAAGCTATCGGACCAGACCTGTACCTTTGCACAATCGACAATTCAACCTGTGTCATCGTCAACGGCAAGGGGCAAGTAGTCAAGTAAACGAAGAATGCTTTAGACTCATGCCAGCAGTTCGTAGAAAATGATACTGGCGCGGATTGCTGGCATTTTTACTATTATTGTGGATTGAAAAACAAATATATACGACCATCATGAGCAAGCGACACATCATAACGACAATTATCATTGCTGGACTTCTCTCAGCAGTCCTGTATGCCCTCAATATCAACAAGAAAGAGATTGAGGTAGATGAATGGGCATTTCTGAATGAATTAGACGAGCCAGTTTATGAATACTTAGAGTACGATGACAGTCAAGAAGAAAACACAGAAAACAATGTGGTTGTGCCGGTTGAATTGAAAGCGCTTCTGCCTGGAGCATCATGGTCAACCGACACAATCTGTACTGTTGCTGGCGTAACCTATCTGTACGCATCAGATAACGACTTGCGTACTTATGCTATCTGTACAGAGAGCACTCTTCTGGCAGAGGATCCTTCCTTGACCTACTTTGAAACAGAAAGCATTACACCCACCATCATCAAAGTATTGGCTGGAGAGAAAACCCTGATAGTTGACTTCAGGAATCCATCCAGTATTGAAAAACTGAGGACACTCAGTTCACCAGTGATGCCCGGCTGGAAACGCTACCGCTGGGATCGCAAGGCAGATTTCTGTGACCGAGTGATGAATAATCTTGAGATTGATTACCCGAAGCCATCGATTACCAACAGCGAGCATATCAGCAAATGGATTGCAACCATGGCATTGGCTCAAATGACAGGTCCCGTTAGGCTTCCATCGTTGGTATCCACCTATTTGAATATCGAATGGAAAGACCGCAGCGGTTATCAAGGCCAATTGAACGACCATTGTAGTGTTGCCAATTTTATTGCAGACACTTACTTCGCTGATGTAGAAGAGGAGTTTGGTCGAGAAGATGAAGATCTCCCACCGGCTTTATATTCGATAATCAGTCTACGAGCCCGTTTTTTCAATGACCGATATGTAACCTATCAGATGTTCACCAATGACTACAATGGTGGAATACATGGCTATTATACTGACCAGTTGGTGTCATTCGACTGCGTCCATCACGAGAGTATTGGCTGGGAGTACCTGTTCAAGCCAAAGACAGAAAGGTCGGTTCTGAGGCAATTGGAAATGATAGCCCAGGCTGACTTGAAGTATCAGGAATGGAACGCTGACATTTGGGATTTCATTCGCCGTGTTGACGATGACGGCAACCCAACAGGAGAGATATTGCTACCCATGCCCTCCTTGACTCCTGATGGCGTGCTTTTCTCGTTCCAACCCTATGAGATATCCTGTTTTGCTGCGGGCTGTTTCCACTTCACAATCCCCTACAGCCGCTTGACGACCTATCTCACCGATCGAGCAAGATGGTGCATCGGCTTGAAATAATATAGTTACACAAAACGTTAATTCTTTTGGTTATGAGCATCTACAAGAAAATCAGTAAGATGTCGGGAAATGAGAGCTATGATGAAAAGCTCTATAAACTTATTAACACCCCAAAATACAATACCCATATCTATGAAACTTGTCAAGCAGGCGAAGGGATGGCAGTCATAAATGAGTGTATATGGGGATGGTGGAAGCCCCGTTTCATACTGAACCATAATACAAAATGCGCCTACGAGTTCATGGATGGTGATGAATACCTCGTGACAGTGACTGAAGATGACATTGACTGGGATTCGCTAAAGATGTTACCAGAAGACGCTCAAGAGCGAGCAAGGTCGCTTTCTTTTCATTTTCCTTCGTTCATTCGAGGCTTTGTTAATGGCGTATCAATGGTGAGTTGGCAACTCAATCCTGATGGCCGCTATTATATGGATGATGATGGTTTCGGCATGACTAACGATGTTGAGATTGAAATCTACGGTTTTATTAATAAAAAAGCTGAAGTCATTGTCAAGTTCAGATACATCAAAGACGATAGCGAACTGGATAAAATGCGAAAAGAGGCAGAAGAAATAGTTAAGGACAAGAAAATATAAACAGTATGTACAACAGAGTATATACCCCCGAGAGAATATCCGAATTAAAAAAGAACGAGATTTTTGTGTTCGGTAGTAATCTGGCAGGTCATCATGGTGGCGGCGCTGCCCGTCTGGCCTACAATCGCTTTGGTGCTGTGTGGGGGCAGGGTGTGGGCTTGCAGGGACAGAGCTACGCTATCCCTACCATGCAGGGCGGCGTGGAAACCATCAGGCCCTATGTGGACGAGTTCATCCGTTTTGCTGAGCAACACCCGCAGTATAAGTTCCTGGTGACGCGCATCGGCTGCGGAATCGCAGGCTTTAGAGACGCGGAGATTGCACCATTATTTGTCCAGGCCCTGAAAGTTGAGAATATTATTCTCCCTAAAAAGTTTGTTGCTGAGTTGGATGAGAAGGACACGACCCCGTCTAGCAACGAACTAAGAGCATTGAAATTGTGGACAATGGGGGCTGGCAATTCCGCCAAGCGGTTCAATGGCGAGAACCCTATTCCTGCCAAAACCAAGGTTGCAACTAAAGACAGTTGGAAAACTCTGCCCATGCCTGACAGCAATACATCCATCCCAATAAACGTCATGATTTCACGTGAAGCTATGGACATTGTGAAAATGGGGCATATCCCTTCGGCAATGGAGGACCACTGGTTCATGTACTGTGATGAAACATCTATAAGGTATTATCGCAGTTGGACTGGGATTTGTATATTTGTCGCTCAATATGAAGAATGTGGCGAACAATACAGAATAACAGAACTGACGGTGAATCGCGAACAAGAACAGTATGGTAGCACCGACGATGAACACGATGTCGCATTGTTTCTGGCTCTGCTGACCGAGGAATTCGGCGGTGATGCCAGTGAGTTTTGGAAAATCATTCTTAAATAGCTTTTGTGGCTTCATTTTTCGAAATGTTGTGATAGTTCTTGGGTTACTTTACGCTCTATTAAATATGAAGTAACATTTTTAAACACTAAAGATTATGACTAAAGACGAAATCAAGAGCATGCTCTATAGCTTGCATCATAGCACTTCCCGCAACGAGCAACAGATTAAGAACAGCCAACAATGTGGTTGCTTCCATTGTGAGAGCCTTTTCAGCCCTGTGGAAGTTACTAATTGGTGTGACTGCGATGGTAGAGGTGATCGAACAGGTCTTTGTCCCAATTGCGGCATTGATTCTGTAATCGGTGATGACTGCGGAATAGTCATTACACCATCATTCCTCAAGATCATGAACCTTCAATTTTTTGGCGGTGGCATTGACAATGTGGAGATTCATGTTACTGGCCCTAACGATGAAGCATGAAACTATCAACTATCAACTGAAAAATAAACACATTTTATGATGACAATAATACACGCGAACGACCCTACTACCCAGTTCCTTTCGCTTCTTTATGAGCAGCGAAGGG
>JAEEGK010024037.1_pt1 | contig 12664 bp, 7 predicted proteins | sample 8958771 | NCBI WGS metagenome assembly JAEEGK01 (sample SAMN16246547, study PRJNA631951) | gut metagenome | biome: gut microbiome; feature: rumen; material: SC-attached | host: Bos | place: Iran: Karaj | collected 2018-10 | reverse complement strand
GGAGCCGCCGGCCAAGGCGGATGTTGTTGCGGCCAGGATTACCGCCGAACTTACAGAAAGAAAATTCTCCATCGTGAGCGGGCTTGCTCTCGGGTGTGATACATTTGCCCACCGCGAGGCTTTAAGATGTCACGGACATACTGTAGCAGTGCTCGCCCACGGGCTTGACTATGTCTACCCGGAGGAGAATGCCAGACTTGCCGAGCAGATCGTAGCAGAGGGCGGTGCACTGGTAAGTCAGTTTCCGATGGGGGAAAAGCCGGCACAGTACAACTATCCGAAAAGAGATAAAATTCAGGCGGGACTTTCCCGGCTGGTGGTAATGATTGCCTCCACCAGGGAGGGAGGCTCGCTGATTGCATCAAAGTCCATACTGGAGGACGGACGGGATCTGTTTGTACCGGTTGCCTGCGGACCGGATAAAAACAGCCCCGCCTTCGAGGCCAACCGGATCATGGCGTCTGAAAACCATAATGAAATCTGCGAACTGCTCAAAATCAAAGATTATGACCGGTCACACCTGCATATTTTAAAAAGCAGAGAGGACTACGTAAAATTTGAACCGGCGGCGGGCGGTTCACCGGCTGATGAACCTGGAATGAACGAACAGGGATCTCTGTTCTAACAGCAGAGAAATATTTACGGTGCCGTATTCAGCCGTCAGCCACCGTAATAACATGGTGCAATCAGGTGGAAAAGCATAACATGATTAATTACAGTAACTTCCGGTGTACCTGTGCAGCAGAAAAAAGCGAATACTACGTCTGCACCTTTATGGATCCTGACCTCAGCTCCGGTAAATTCCGCAGTCTTCTGCAGACAGTGCGTTACTCCCGTAAATTAATCAAAAATTAATCATTATCTCCGGTTCCTTCTGCCGGCTGAGGTGGAACTGAACCTGAACATCAAGAAGTCTGATTTGTTAAACAGATCACAGAATTAAATCATATCAATTAATGAACAATTGCACTTTTCAACCCTTTTTTGTAGGGGATTATTAATCTTTTATAATGGAAATCCGCCTTAATTTGTTGTAAAATTACACGAATTTAAATACAGAACAGTGATCTGTTTAAAATTTCCGGAACAGCGGACGCACGTATGACCGTAAATATACAGGAAGAGGGGCTGAAAAGCCAATCCGGAGAGGCAGTTCACGGGAGCGGACGGCGGAAAATATTTAAATAAGACCTATCGGGTGAACAGGGATAGGGCTTATTTAAGTAAATTCACATTCAAAGAGACAATTGGAGGTCATCTTGGCTCATTCTGCATTATTGGTGCTGGAGGATGGCACAGTGTTTAAAGGTATTTCCATCGGAGCTGACGGCTGTACCGTCGGTGAAGTGGTATTCAATACCTCAATGACTGGTTATCAGGAAATTCTTACAGATCCATCCTATACAAAACAAATCGTTACTTTAACCTATCCGCATATCGGTAACTACGGTATTAACAAAGAAGATCAGGAATCTTCCAAAATCCATCTGCAGGCTCTTGTAATCCGCAATTACACCATGATTGAATCAAACTTCAGATCCGAGGAATCACTTTCCGACTATCTGAACCGTCACAATGTTCTCGGTATTGCCAATATCGATACCAGAAAGCTGACCAGAATTCTGAGAACCAAGGGTTCACAGTCCGGATGCATCATGGCAGGTGAAAACCTCAATGAAGCAGAAGCTCTGGAAAAGGCAAAGAGCTTTGCAGGTCTGAAAGGCATGGATCTGGCAAAGGAAGTGACCACCTCACACCCTTATGAATGGAAAATCGGCACATGGAAACTCGGTGAAGGCTACGCAAGTCCGAAACCGGAAGATTTGAAATACCATGTGGTTGCATACGATTTCGGTGTGAAGCAGAACATTCTGAGAATTCTCACCCAGATGGGATGCAGACTGACTGTGGTTCCTGCCACAACCCCGGCCAAGGATGTGCTGGCACTCAATCCGGACGGTGTGTTCCTGTCAAACGGTCCTGGCGATCCTGAGCCTTGCGACTACGCTATCAACGCAATCAGAGAAATAGTGGATCAGGGCATTCCGACCTTCGGGATCTGTCTGGGCCACCAACTGCTCGGTCTTGCCTCCGGTGCCAGAACCATGAAGATGAAATTCGGTCACCACGGTGCCAACCATCCGGTTAAGGATCTGAAGAGCGGCAGAGTTATGATTACCAGCCAGAACCACGGATTCGCCATCGATGAAAACACCCTTCCTGAAAACATCAGGGTAACCCATGTATCACTGTTCGACGGATCAGTGCAGGGTATTGAAAGAACCGACAGACCGGCCTTCAGTTTCCAGGGTCACCCAGAAGCAAGTCCGGGACCTCATGATGTAACTCCGCTTTTTGAGCACTTCATCGAATTAATCAAGGCACGCAAGGAGAGCAGATAATGACTAAGCGTACAGATTTAAAGAAAATATTAATACTCGGCGCAGGTCCTATTGTTATCGGCCAGGCCTGCGAATTTGACTATTCCGGTGCCCAGGCATGTAAATCCCTGAGAGAGGAAGGTTACGAGGTTGTACTGGTAAACTCCAATCCTGCAACCATCATGACCGATCCTGAAATGGCTGATGCTACCTACATTGAGCCGATTCAGTGGGAAGTAGTTGAAAAGATTATTGAAAAAGAGCGTCCTGATGCAATTCTGCCTACCATGGGCGGTCAGACAGCACTTAACTGCGCTCTCGATCTGGAACGCAACGGCGTTCTGAAAAAATACAATGTTGAAATGATCGGTGCCACTGCTGATGCCATCGACAAGGCTGAGGACCGTGAACGTTTCGACAAGGCTATGAAGTCAATCGGACTTGAATGTCCTAAATCCGGTATTGCCCATAATCTTGATGAAGCCTGGGCGGTACAGAAGGTGGTTGGATTCCCGTGTATCATCCGTCCTTCTTTCACCATGGGCGGTTCGGGCGGCGGTATTGCCTACAACCCGGAGGAATTCGTGGAAATCTGTACCCGCGGTCTTGATCTGTCACCAATCAGCGAACTTCTGATTGACGAATCACTGATCGGCTGGAAGGAATACGAAATGGAGGTTATCCGCGATCGCAACGATAACTGCATCATCGTGTGCTCCATCGAAAACTTCGATCCGATGGGCATCCACACCGGTGACTCCATCACCGTGGCTCCGGCTCAGACTCTGACCGACAAGGAATACCAGATAATGCGTGACGCATCCATTGCGGTACTGCGTGAAATCGGTGTTGAAACCGGCGGTTCCAACGTACAGTTCGGTATCAATCCGAAAGACGGACGCATGGTAATCATTGAGATGAACCCTCGTGTATCCCGTTCATCAGCCCTGGCATCCAAGGCAACCGGCTTCCCGATCGCCAAGGTTGCAGCAAAACTTGCAGTTGGTTTCACCCTGGATGAACTTAAGAACGATATCACCAACGGTCTGACCCCGGCCTCCTTCGAGCCTTCAATCGACTACGTGGTAACCAAGGTTCCGAGATTCAACTTTGAAAAATTCCATGAAGCCAATGACCGTCTGACCACCCAGATGAAATCCGTGGGTGAGGTTATGGCCATCGGCAGAAGCTTCCAGGAATCACTGCAGAAAGCTCTGCGCGGACTTGAAATCGGTAAATCAGGTCTCGATCCTGAAATCGACATCAGGGAGGAGGATGCAGAGGATCGCATTGTTCACGAACTGCAGAACGCAGGTGCATCCAGGATCTGGTATCTTGCCGATGCATTCCGTGCCGGCTTCTCCCTGGATGAAATATTCCAGTACACCATGATTGACAGATGGTTCCTGATCCAGATCCAGGAACTGGTACAGCTGGAGGATGAACTGCTGAAGAGAGGTCGCAGCAGACTTGATCAGGATTTCCTGAGACTGATGAAGCAGAAGGGCTTCTCCGACAAGCGTATTGCCAAGATCCTGGACATTTCAGAAAACGAAATCAGAAAGATCCGCGAACGCTGGAACATTATTCCGGTTTACAAGCGGGTAGATACCTGTGCAGCCGAATTTGCAACCTCCACCGCCTACATGTACTCAACCTACGATGAGGAAAACGAGGCAAATCCGTCTGACAAAGAAAAAATCATGATTTTAGGCGGCGGTCCTAACCGTATCGGTCAGGGTATCGAATTCGACTACTGCTGTGTGCATGCAGCACTGGCATTAAGAGAAGACGGTTACGAAACCATCATGGTTAACTGCAACCCTGAAACCGTATCCACCGACTACGACACTTCAGACCGTCTGTATTTTGAACCGGTAACCCTTGAAGACGTACTTGAAATCTGCCGCGTGGAAAAACCTAAGGGAGTTATCGTACAGTTCGGCGGTCAGACTCCGCTCAAACTGTCACGTGCTCTTGAAGCAGCCGGAGTACCGATCATCGGAACCAGTCCTGACGCCATCGACCGTGCTGAAGACCGTAAGCGCTTCCAGCAGGCGGTTGACCGTCTGAATCTGCTGCAGCCGCAGAACGATACCGTTACCACCCTGGAGCAGGCAGTGGTAAGCGCCAAGAACATCGGCTATCCGCTGGTGGTTCGTCCTTCATACGTACTTGGCGGCCGTGCTATGGAAATCGTATATGATGAGGGTGATCTGCGCCGCTACTTCAAGGAGGCGGTAAGCGTTTCCAATGAATCTCCGGTTCTGCTGGATCGATTCCTCGACCATGCAACCGAAGTTGATATCGATGCGGTAAGCGACGGTGAGACCGTGGTTATCGGCGGTATTATGGAACACATCGAGCAGTGCGGTATTCACTCCGGAGACTCTTCATGTTCTCTGCCTCCGTACAGTCTGACCCTGGATATCCAGAACCGTCTGAGAGAGCAGGTTTATGCGCTTGCCAAGGAACTTGACGTTATCGGTCTGATGAACACCCAGTTTGCAGTACGCGGTACCGATATCTACATGATCGAGGTTAACCCTCGTGCAGCACGTACCGTTCCGTTTGTTTCCAAGGCTACCGGTGTACCGCTGGCCAAGGTTGCAGCAAGGATCATGACCGGCAAGTCACTGAAGGATCAGGGCTTTACCCAGGAGGTTATTCCACCATACTACAGCGTGAAAGAGGTGGTTCTGCCGTTCAACAAGTTCCCTGGCGTAGATCCGCTGCTCGGACCTGAAATGCGTTCTACCGGTGAGGTTATGGGCGTGGGCGATACCTTCGCTGAAGCCTATGCCAAGTCACAGCTCGGCTCCAACACCGTTCTGCCAAGAAAAGGCAAGGTGCTGCTGTCAGTGCGCAAGTCAGACAAGGAAAGACTTCCTCTGCTGGCTCAGAAACTTATTGAACAGGGCTTTTCAATCGATGCCACCCGCGGTACCGCCAAAGTGCTGCAGGAAAACGGTATTGAATGCCGCCATGTAAACAAGGTATATGAAGGACGTCCTAACATCCTCGACTTTATCAAGAGCGGGGAGTATGACTTCATCATCAATACCACCGAAGGCAGAAGATCTATCGAAGACTCCAAGCAGCTCAGAAGAAGTGCGCTGCAGTTCAAGGTTGCCTATACCACAACCATGAACGGTGCCTATGCAACCTGTGAAGCATTCAAGGTTGATGAAAAGGCCAGGGTGAGATCTCTGCAGTCACTGCATAAGATGATTGCTGACAAGCTCAAATAATCTAAAGATTTTTTTCTGACATAAGCCGATTTATCATCTGATAGACCGGCTTTTTCTTTTTTAACCATCGGTGCAGTGCAGCCGGGTTTTTCTGAATATTGATCCGGATCGGCACAGGGATGTTTATTCCGGATTTTTCTGTAGTACAATTGAAAGAGTGCAACAATATCGGAGAAGACTTATGACTAAAACTGTGATCATTGGAAGTATTGCCGCCGGAGCCACGGTTGCAGCAAGACTGCGCCGGCTGGATGAAAAGGCACAGATTACCATCTACGAAAAAAATGAATATGTATCCAGCGCCACCTGCGGACTGCCTTACTATGTGGGCGGAGTGATTAAAGATCGGGGCATGCTGCTGGTGCAGACGGTTAAGGGACTGGAGGGGAAATTCAACATCACTGTTAAAAACCTCCATGAGGTGGTGCGAATAATTCCGGGGGAAAACCGTATTGAAGTCCGGAACCTCTCCGACGGAAACATTTTCAGCGACAGTTATGACAATCTGATTATCGCCACCGGTACCAGGCAGAACATTCCATCCGGCATCAATCCTGAGCATAAACGGATTTTCACCCTGAAAACTGTACAGGATGCAGATCAGATTGCTGCAGCGGCGGGAGAAAAGCAGGAACTGACCGCCCTGGTGTACGGCAGCGGCTTTGTGGGAGTGGAGACCGCTGAGAATCTGAAAAAAAGAGGCATCAATACCGTGCTGGTAGGCAGGGGACCTCATGCCCTCAAACATTTCGACAGTGATCTGGCAGCACTGATAGATCTGCAGATTAAAGTCAGCAAAATCAGATATCTGCAGAATACCACCGTTACCGCTACCGAACAGATGGATGAACAGCTTAAGATCAGTCTTTCAAACGGTGAAACAATCACGGCAGATTTTATGGTACTTGCCGCAGGAATTGTGCCGGATTCAGATCTTGCCGCAGCGGCTGGAATTGAACTGAATACCGACCGCAGCATCAGGGTTGACGAACATATGCGCACCAGCATTCCCAACATCTATGCCATCGGGGATGTGGTCAGTGTGTCCAATTTCATATCGGGAAAACAGCAGCATATCCCCCTTGCCGGTCCGGCGTACCGCCAGGCCAGAGCCTGCGCCGACAGTATTGCCGGGCTTGCAGGCAGTGCCTATCGCGGCTGTCAGAATACCAGTATCATTAAAATCAACGATCTTACCGCCGCCTCGACCGGTCTTAACACCAAGCAGCTTGAGCAGATGAAAGCCGGCGATCCGGAATTTGATTATCTTTCACTGCTGGTATCGGGAAAATCCCATGCGGGATATTATCCCGGCTCGACCCCGGTGATAATCAAGGCATTCTTCAGTAAAAAGGACGGAAGGATCCTGGGTGCCCAGGGGATCGGCAGTGACGGCATTGATAAGAGAATTGATGTGCTGGCCGGATTTATCAGAAGCAGAGCCACCTACCGGGAACTGATGGATGCAGATCTGTGCTACGCTCCGCCGTACTCCTCCGCCAATGATCCGGTAAATTTCCTCGGTTTCATGGCCGACAATTATTTCAACTCACTGGCGCAGTATGTGCAGTGGAGTGAGGTTGAAGAGCAGATGGCCAATCACAATCAGCAGTATACCGTACTTGACGTCCGGGAGCCGATGGAGACCAGATTCAATTCATTTCCGGGGGCGGTGAATATCCCCCTCGGCTCTCTGCGGGAACATCTCGATGAACTGCCGCGGGATCATACCGTGGCGGTAACCTGCGCTGTCGGGGTTAGAGCCTACAATGCAGCCAGGATCCTGATGCAGAACGGATTTAAAGATGTAAAAGTCATCTGCGGAGGAATGCATCTGTACCGCAGTCTGCACTGGTCACCTTATTAATGCTGCACAGCAGGGGCGTGCCCGCTGCTGCTCGTTTCTGCCGGCAGAAGCCGCTGATTTCATAATCGGCGGTTGGGCAGATACTCAAAATGCCCCGTTTGCAGACCATGGTCAGCAATCGCTGCAGAGACTCCAACGGCGGACCGCTCATAGAACGCCGTCATTAATGTGAATGCATTATCGGTTTGCGCCCTGCAGATCTGTTATAATGACCGGGTTGAAAAACAATAGAGTGTTTTATTTAAATTACCAGGAAGATCAACAGCAGACACTCGTATTTGATACACACTGTAAAAGGAAAAAGAATAAATGAAAAAATTACTTTCAATGGTTATAGCAGCCGGTGCCCTGCTTGGAGCCCAGGCTCATGCCGCAGACGAATTTGATTTAAAAATCTTTCATGTCAACGACAGCCATTCATATGTTGAGCCGGTAAATACCTTTCTGACCATCGATAACGACAAATACCTCGCCCAGATCGGCGGTATGAACGCCATTTTAAACTATATGAACACCCACAGCGAGGGCAATGTACTCAGACTTCACGGCGGTGACTTCCAGACCGGTAACGGTACCTACTTCAACTATTATCACGGCCGCGATGATTATGAAATTTTAAAGGAACTTAAATTCGAGGCAGTGGTAATCGGTAATCACGAGTTTGACCACGGCAATGATTTCCTGGCAGAGCTGGTTGCAGGTCTGAAGAGCGGCAAAAATGCCATGAAGGTACTGAGTGCCAACCTCAAGGTTCCGTTTGAAAACAGACTTACACCGATGGTTGATCCGTATGTAATTCTGGAACGCGGCGGAGAGAAGATTGCGGTTATCGGAATCACCAGCGGTGACAAGGTGAATGCATCCTCCAAACCTGATAAGGGAACCTTTTTCACCAATGAAGCAGATACCATCAATAAACTGGTGGCAGAACTGCAGAAGCAGGGGATCAATAAATTCATCGCCCTGACCCACCAGGGTGTGGAGAATGATATTCCGATGGCATCCAAGGTACACGGAATCGATGTATGGATTACCGCGGATTCCCACACTGTAATGGGTCACCAGCTGCACAAGCTCGGTGTTCCGACCGAACTTGACTATCCTGAGATGGCCAAAAATCTTGACGGCAACAATGCCTGTATCGTACAGGCAGGTTCCACCGGCGCTATTCTCGGTGAACTGAATGTTAAATTCGACAAAGAGGGGAATGTAATCAAATGTGAGGGGGCACCGCAGATTATCATCAGCAGTCTTCAGACCGCCAATGCAGAAGAGCTGGAACCAAAGAAAAAAGAAGCAGCGATGAAGGAATTTTCCAAACTTGATTTCGTATCATTCTATGATCCGAAGAAGGATCCTTCCAGTGAGCTGATAAACGGTTATATCAATGAAACCCATTCCAGACTGCAGTATCTCGGCATGAACAACAATGCACTGTGTCAGACTAGAGTTCCCGGCGAGGTATGTCTGTTCACCCAGACTGAACAGATCCACGGATGCGAAGTATGCACCTCATTGAGTTATGTTCTTGCCAAGAAATATCCGGGGGCGATTATTCTGCAGAACGCAGGTAACTACCGCACCTTCATGTGGCCCGGCAAGATCTACAATTCCGATGTGAACAATGTGCTGGCATTCGCCAACAACCTGGTTTCACTGGAAATCAACGGTGAAGAGCTTGAAAAGCTCATCGATTCAGGCATTGAGTCCTATACCAAAAATCCGTCCCGCGACGGCTCATTCCCGACCGGTTACGGTGTGAGGTTTGATCTTGACTACAATGTGACCGACGGTAAATTTATCAGCAATCTCGAATACCGCAGTGCTGACGGCTGGGTACCGGTAAAGAAAGATCAGAAATATACCGTAATTGTGAATGAATATATCGCCACCGGTGCGGACGGCTACGGTTACCTGAAAACTTTAATCGATGAACCTTCTCATAATGCCAAAGATCTTGGCCAGACCATTTCGTATGAAACCATCGAAGTACTGAAAAAAGATCCGAAGATTGACAAACTTCCAGCCAGTGAAATGTTTGTGCAGAAGCTGACATTGAAGAAATAAGCTCATTGTAAACAGTAACATTAATTTTTTAAACCGGAGCCTGGTGCTCCGGTTTTTCGATCCCGGAGAGATAGTTTTCTACCGGTCCCAATATCAGAGATCTCGTATAAATAAGCCGTTAGGTCAACAGAGAAAATGCAGCCCGTAGATGATTAATAAGTCTTATTAGGATATTGTGACTGTACGTAAATATTGCAAAAGCAGTTCAATTTTGCCCCTGAACTGTGAAAAACTCTTTTAACATAGTATTAAATCTAAACATATTAGACAATCTAACTAAAAATAATCCTGAATAATTCAGGATCATCGAAGTTCTGTATGTGCGGACTGCTGTTCTGTATGATTAAACGATAACACTGGGAAATTATTCATAAACACTAAAAAAGGCCGCTTGGCGGCCTTTAAACAATATATAAAGTAAATCAGACTGCAGTCTGAAACAGATTAGTTGTATGATACCTTAACAGTGCTTGCAAAGCCCTGGATCTGCTCTTTGGTGAAATCCTTGGAGCTCAGGGTAACCCTCTGCAGATTAGCATTCTTCTTAAGAGCTTCAAGATCGAAACCTTTGATATTCTTCAGGTTTACATACTTGATGTGAGGATTGTTTGCCAGAGCCTGTGAATTTTCAACGGTAACATCGTGAAGTTCAACTGATTCCAGTTTCTCCAGTTTTTCCATGAAAGCAACATTTACAGGATTGGTAACTTTGCCGATGGAAATCTTTGACAGAGCGGAAAGATTCTCCATTCCCTCAGTCTTGAAGGTAACCAGCTTCTCAATTCTGACTTCGCTGAGTTTTTTGAGGTTCTTGGCGAATGAACCGTCCAGGTTAGGAGTTCCCTTATCCATAGAGGTAAGTTCGAGTTTTTCGAGGTTTTCCATGGTTTCAAGAGCCTTTTCTACGTTGTCGATCTTCTTCTGACCGCCCCAGATGGTAAACTTCTTGATGTTTTTCGCATTTGCAAGGCTTGACAGATCGATATCATCCTTCATACTCCAAACCTTGAAATCCTCGATGGTTGACTTGGCAATAGGAGCAAAATCATGAACCTTTTCAGCGAATACATCGAATTTCTTCAGGTTAGGAAGTTCGGTAACCCATGAAACATCGCTCAGATCGGTCAGACCGCCGTTGATTTCCTCAAGAGATTTGATTTTCTTGAGAGCGGAGAAGTCAGCTGTCTTTGATGCGTAGGTGGTAACCTTGGTCAGTTTGCTGCAGTTTTCCAGCTGACCGTAATCAGTAACGGTGGCACCGTACAGATCTACATTGTTAAGCATACCGAGTGCACATAAAGGAGCGAGATCTTTAACCACAGCATATCTCAGATCAACCTGGGAAACACCTGGAACCTGTGCAGCAAGAACTGACAGATCGCTCGGCTGAATATGGTTGAGAGAAATCTTGCGCAAAGCAGGAAGTTTAGGCAGACCGGTAAGATCCTGCAGTTTGATTGAACCGGTGATATCCACGGTGCTCAGTCTTTCAAGTTTGGTCATCCATTTGAGATTGTCGATATCTTCAGAATCAATTCTCAGAGAGGTGAGGGTAACTTTATCGGCAAGAGGAGTGTAATCTGAAACATATTTACTGTTTACATAAACTGATTCCAGGTTCTTCATTCCAGCCAGTGCGGCAATAGATCTGATCTTGTCGCTGTCAACGGTAACGCCGGTAACCTCAGGATATTTATCAACCGCAGCCTTGATTTCCTCTTCAGTAAGATCTTTAAGTACCAGGGTATATTTTTTGGATGTCAGTTTGGAAATCTGACTGTCGATATTCTTCTGAACATCAGCATTGTACAGACCTTCAATATTGATAGAGCTGGAGTAAACCTTGGCATTCGGCTGAGCTGCAAATACGGCGGCGGATGCAACCATCATTGATGAAGCCAGAACCACTTTATATAACTTGGATAATTTCATTCTGTAATCCTTTTTAATCACAAACAAAAATAAAACCCCTGCGGACAGCAGAGCAGTCCGTACCAGGGCAATTACCCCGTTTTTTTAACACATCCGGTATAACAATTCAATAGTTTCGGTACCGCCTGTAGCCTGTTTGTGATGTTATTAGCGAATTTGAACAGATCCGGTTTAAATTCAGTCTGACAGAGGCCGGGCTCAACCAGACCTGATTTAAAACAGCAGTTCCCGATTTTTTGCTCCATACAGGGTTTATTGCAGAGATGAACTGATAAAATAGGAGCAAACACAGATGCCGCTGCAGCAGTGAACAGTCGGGCAGTTGGCTTAATTGAGCAGGAGAAATAATGAAATCAATAATTACAAAATTTCTGTCAGTCGCTTCGGCGGCGGTAATAGGATGTTCGGCAGCCGGCAGTGCCGCGGCGGTCAGCTTTGACTATGTTGTGCTTGATCCGGGGCATACCCCCCGCACCCCGGGTGCAATAAGTGCAGGCAACGCCCCCGAACACGGGTTCAACAACGTCTTTGTCAGAGAGCTGGCACAGGCACTGGAACTCGAACAGATCCCGTACCTGATTTCAAACGTGAAAAATGCGGAACTTTCGCTTACCGACCGGGTGAAAAACACCGGGAAACGTGCACTGTTTATCTCCATTCATCATGATTCGGTACAGCCGCAGTACTGCAATCTCAATACCAGCCCTTGCCGGACCGACTATGCTTCGGGTTATTCACTTTTTGTGTCTAAGGTTAACCGTAACTTCAGAATTTCAAAGGAGATCGCCTCGAAAATTGCGCGGGCACTGCGCCAGTCAGGACTGTCACCGAGTGTGCATCACGGGGAAAAAATTCCGAATGAAAGCAAAATTCTGCTGGATCACAACGGGGTCTACCAGTATGACAATCTTGTAGTACTGAAAAACGCATCATCTCCGGCGATACTGATTGAAGTCGCTGTCATCACCAATCCCCAGGATGAACGGCTGGCGCGCAATCCACGCCACCGGGCAAAAATAATCAAAGCCATAGTGAAAACACTGCGGGAATATATCGGATTTGAGCGGTAGTACGGACAGCCTCCGCCGGGCTGGATCACTTCAGTCCGGACAGGTCCGGCTCTGTACTCATTTGCCTCAAATGATGTAAAATACTGCAAGTGCCTG
>JAEEGK010024033.1_pt1 | contig 12665 bp, 11 predicted proteins | sample 8958771 | NCBI WGS metagenome assembly JAEEGK01 (sample SAMN16246547, study PRJNA631951) | gut metagenome | biome: gut microbiome; feature: rumen; material: SC-attached | host: Bos | place: Iran: Karaj | collected 2018-10 | reverse complement strand
ATCGACGATCACCAGGTCGGGACCGTATCGAGTGACGGCCTCCTTCAGCAGCCCGCGCCGCTCTTTCCAGGCCACACCGCGCACGTTGAACACGTCGAACAGGCCCTCTCCCAGCCCATCCGCCATCGGCACTATTCTGTTTTTAAGAATGTCCTGTGTCGACTCGTCGCTCTGTTCCGTGTCATACCACAGCACCCGCAGCTGCTCCTCTCTTCCACGGTGGAAGGACAGGACATCGCGCACGATGCAACAGGCCATCAGCAGTGATACGACGAACGTCTTACCGCTCTTGGCCTTACCCGTGATTGCCACCACTTCGCCACGCGGGAAACAGGGTTTTACGAACAGGCGGAAGAGGAAGTCCATCGGTTTGAGCTGTTTCTCCGGCGTGATGCGCATCTGCTCCAGAAGCAGCATCTTCGGACTCAGCGACGTCTCCTCTCCCGCATGGGTCAGCTCAGCATCGAGCTGTGCCATCTCTTTTTCATCCTTCATCTCATAACTTTTTTAGTGATTACACATTCTGTATACACCCTTGCAAGGATACTGCAAAGTTACGAAAAAGAAAAAACAATTACCCCCTACGCAGGGGGTACGCGTAGGGGGTACGGTTGCAGCCAAATGCCTGTCAATCAGTAAAAAAGCGCTTTTATAGAATCCTGGAAAGCAAGTGTCTGACGCTGATTCAAAGCATCATTATAGTCACCGCGCATATTCTTCCGATTCCAGAACGCCTCAAATATCCGCCATTTATGACGGATACCCAGAAGCTTGGTCATCTCATAAGCCAACATGGCTGCTTGTGTCCGCGAGAGCAAAGGCTGGAAGTGCTCATTGACATAACCAGCCTGTTGGGCCTTCCGCCAAAGTGCCATCGCCTCAGGGGTGGCAAGCGGCTCGGGCAGCTCCGTGGACGTTGAACGGTCTTTTGTCGGGACATCGGGCTTGTCGATGCCGAACACCTGTGAGCCAATGTGGCTGACATACTGAGCGCCTTTCTCTACCTTGATCAGCGCGATTTGGCTGCCGAAGAGGTTACCGCCTTTCTGGTGCAGCTGTTCAAGAAGACGGTTTAACTGACCTATCAGGTCTGAATCTATATTGTCTATCATACTCTTTTCTTATTAGCAATTTTTATAATGATTTTTATTTGCATAAGGATGGCTGTCCACACTCCTAAAATTACTTACACAGGAATGTTTGCCCACAATCCTTAAACCCACAGACACGTCTGATGCCTAAGAGATTGTGTGATGAGGTTGGCTTACACTGCTATTCGCAGTGCAGCCCCAATAAATTAGGGGAGTTCTCGCGCAGAGCGCCATCTTTCAAGTACGCAGCCCAACAACATTGACCTGGGTTACACTGGTCTTTAGCCATTCGTTAATTATTGGTTGATTTATGGTGCAAAAATAATACATTTATTTCAAACCACCAAACAAACTATAAGATTTTTAACAAAAACGGCTAACTAATGGATTGTTTCTTGTTCAAATTCATTGTTTTTAACACTAGGGGTCAGTACAATCCCCACAAATAGATTTCAATAAAATATACTAATCCCCACAGAATTATCTCTCAAGAACCATCTATTCCCCACAAATTTCTTTTCCGATGTGTTTTTCCTGGGCTCAATAGTTTTCTTCATAATTCTTATTTTGATATTTTCAAACCGAGTTTGGCAGATGGTGTCCTGCCTTTATAAAAGACCTGTGCCTCTTCGCTCTTATATGCGGGTTCGTCTTGTTCTCGCATCCAATCCATGCCTCGGCGCTCGGCTCCACCGCTTTGCTCTGCAAAGAATGTCTTCTTGTTCCAAGTTCTGTTTTCCTTCTCATTCAAGGTCATATTGAGGGAGGGAACAAGATTGCATGATTCCGAGACCTGAGCTGTGGTTATCCATTCCACCACAACGAATACGCCTGTCTGTGGAAAAGGTATAGGACGGGAAAGGCTGATGCCATTCTTGCTGAGTCTCTGACCGGAAGAGAGTATGATGCCGCCATTAATGAGGGACTCGTCTTTGGGAGCACCAGTCTTGGCATCTGGCAGTCGAAGGTCAAAGCGGAGAGTGGCATAGATGGGTGTCTTGATTTCCGTGAACACCAGCCAGTGGGTGGAGTAATCGAGACTCGCTAATATGGATTGAATGTATGGGCTCTCTGTCCATGTGCTGTCGTAAGGAATAAACAAGGCCATCTCAAATCCATTGGCTCCTTTGTGCTTTGTTTGCGTCTTCGTTTTCATCAATCCCACTTCTGTGGTCTTTATTCGTTTGGCCCCCTTTGCGCTAATGGCGACTTCATCAAGATTGATACTTTTCGGAACAAGAAAGATTGATTGCAAGTCGGTTGTTACTTTAGCGATACTCTTAGTCTCATAGCAGATATGCGACACCCGTATCTGCTTCGTTCCTTCAGGAATCTCTATCATTCCTGATTCGTTCGTATATCCTCCTGCTTCATTTCCAAACCATACACTCGTATATGCTATAGGCTTTTGCGTAAGACTATCCCTAACGGTTAATCTCTGCTGAGCATACAAGCCCATTGACACGAGGGCCAACATTATCATAATGATAGAGCGACATTCCACAATGCTCTCAACATCGAAAAAACTATCCATCTTGTTCATGTTCGTTTCGTCTTAGAGATTTCCATATTACTTTGATTATTGTCCTTTGGTGATACCACCAACAACATCATCATTCTCAATCGTTGTCTCGGTTTTCTTTACGCTGGCTTTAAGTTTGCCGAAACGAGCAGGATGGTGATGATGGTTTTCTTGTTCATTGTTCTAATAATACTTGATTCCGAGGATGTAGTAATGAGGGCTTTGCTTGATAATATCGGAGATACTGCCGCAACAGCGAGTTACCTTATCCTCTGCATCATACCAGAATGAAGAATAATACACGAGCGGAATGAAAGTGTCCTTTTCCAATGGTGATGTAGGTTCGAAAGGATCCGACCTGTATGAGTAAACGTATTTATTTTCACTCTCCCAGTAGAGTTGTTTGAGCTTTAGACTCCAAGCAGAGCGAAGAGTATTCTCCCAATTGAAATAGCATAGGGCTGTAGAATCGTTATCAGAAGGGAGAAAGCCATAGACCAGTTTGTCACCCCTTGCCTCAAAATAATAAGGAAATAGGAGGCGAGGGGAATCCTCAACTTCTTTCCCGTTCACAAATTCCCTAACGTTAAATGTCGCATTCCGGCCTTTTATCGCACTGACATCAAAGCTGTATGCCTGATAGCCCTTGGCATTGAGCATAGGGATGTAGTCACTGATAGCTGTCTCGTTCATTTTAATCTCTTGCGCCCATCCCGTCATTGTGACGAGGGCGAGCATCATTGTAATAATACTTTTCTTGTTCATAATCATTTTGTTTTTATTTTATCTTCTTAAATCGTGCAAGATTTTCGTTACAATCTTTTGTCAATCTGTAAATGAGCAAGTCATATACATTACCATCCTTTATAACGGCATTTGTTATAGCACCTTTATAATTAAATCCATTCTTCAGCAACACACGTATTGAAGCAATGTTTGGTTGAAAAACATTGGCTGTTATTTGTTCAAGGGACAATACTTTGAATGCAAAAGTGCATACCTGTTTGACAGCTTCTGTTGCTATACCTTTGTTTGAATATTCATTGAGAATCATATAACCGATTTCTGCATCATCATCTTTCTTCTCAACCGATATGCTGCCTATTAGTTTTCTATCATATACAATAGCTCGATATATACCAGTAACTGCTTCATTCTCAGAAACCGTCTTCAGCCATTCTTCCGCATCCTTTTCTGTATAAGGATTGGGCAGACGGTCTGAAAGGAAACGCCTGTCAACAGCATTGCACAGGCTTGTCAGTTCCATTGCGTCTGCTTGCGTCCAATGTCTTAGTTCCATTTTCAAATGATCCATAGTATCTTACATTCTTTTGTAAAACATAAACGGAAGGCTTTTATTGATGATGGCAAGAACATGCCAACGTTTAGTGATATAAGCTTTAGATTTCTCTTTGCGGATGGCAGCGATAATTTGGCTGGCAACTTTTTCGACGGGCATCACCCAGAAGAGACCCTCGCCTTTTGCCATTGCAGTATCGATAAGGCCGGGGCGGATGTCAGTGACGCGGATATGATTACCCCTCTTGTATGCCTTCTTGCGCAGGGCTTCCATGTAGTTGATTTGGTAGGCTTTCGATGCGCTGTAGGCTGGAGCCATCGGCTCGCCGCGCAGTCCGCCAGCCGAGGTGATGGCGACGAGGTGGCCGTGGCTTTGATGCTCGAAAATGTTGTAAAGCGTATCGACAACGAACGTCCAGCCTATGACGTTGGTGTCAATGGTCGGACGCTCCACAGCATAGTCCAGCGAGGCATTTATGTCGCCCATTCCCGAACAGACGATGGCGAGGTCAATGTCTTTCAGTTCGGAATGAAAGACATTGATGGCTTGCACTATTTCGTCCTGCTTGGTAATGTCAGCCGTAGCGGTGATGGTCGAATCAGGATACTCATGGCGCAATTCGTCAAGCAAATGTGTACGTCGGCCAACAATACCGATGAAGTTACCGTCAGCAGCATATTTCTCAAAGAGTGCCCTGCCGATGCCAGAAGTTGCTCCAATGATAATGATATTCATGTTCGGTTTTTATTCAATCTTTCTTTGTGAGACGATGCGAATGAGTTCATACCTGATGCTTCCAGAATCCTTTGGAGGATTGGCGAGTTTGGTTTTCTTCACTAACAGTTCGTACTCATTACCTTTCTCGTAGGTGAACCCCGCGATTGTATTGAAGGCAACGTAAATGTAATTTTCCTCACCGTCGATCCGAATCATCATCCCTTCTTCAAGAGTGGTGTTAGGAACATTATAAAACATACCAGTTTCAGCAGACACGTAAACAGTTACTTGTTCTACTTTGTCTTCGTAGTCGCTATCTCTATTGCATGATGCCAGCCCTAATATGGCCGAAAACAATGTGATAATAATAGATTTCTTTTTCATTATTCTTTTTGTTTTATTTCAGCCTATCCTTATATTTTTGATTATTGTCCTTTGGTGATACCGCCTACAACATCATCATTCTCAATCGTAGTCTCGGTTTTCTTTACGCTGGCTTTAAGTTTGCCGAAGCGGTAGGAAAGACTGATCTGGAATCTGCGTGCTGTATATTCGTTCTTGCTGAATCCAATATAGTCCCCCTGATCTATGACAGAATCGTTATGGTAATACTTGTTGAAGGGCATATTGGCAGAGAGACGTAATGTCAGACGATCTTCCTTGAGGAAGGAGCGTTGCAAGGCAGCACTATAACTGAACCAAGGACTGGAATAGCCATAGACATCATAAGCTTCATGACCAATCTGTCCGTAGCTACTTATGGTCAGCCTCAGTTTCCATGGAAGTTTCTGTGTTAAGGACGCATAATAGAATCCATTCCAAACGGAATTCTCTAATTGCAAACTGGGATTCTTATAACTGTCATGGCGGAAATTTCCGTTGAAGACAACAGTTGTCTTGTCAAAAGGTTTCCATTGCAGATAGGTTTCCACGTCATAGCGGCGCAAGCGTTCAATGTTATCGTAGGTGCTGTAGATTTTATCGTTCTCAACATAACGGATATCGCCAATACCACCATTGTAGAATCGGTACATAGGTACCAGTTGTAACGTCAGACGGGGCGAGACAAACATATATAATAAGGTAAGGGACTGCTGATGCGAACTGGTCAGATGGTCGTTTCCGAAGTAAACCCTTTCAGGACTTTCAATGGCTGCCGGATTCAGATAGGATATACCAGGACGGGAAATACTGGTGGTATAGTTTAGTTTCAGTGAGTTGGCATCATTGATTTGATACTTAATGCTGGCCTGAGGTACCCAGTCATTCAACCGTTCACTAAAGTCTGCGCTCTTTCCATCGGGATAATGGGCTTTCATATAACTGTACTCATAGCGCAAGCCTGCACGTGCCGACCATTTGCCTAATGTCAGGTGATAGTCGGTGTAGATGGCTGCCACCTGTGTAGTATGTTCAAACTCTGTATCAAAAGAAAAATTCGGAGTTGATTGGATGAAAGATTGAGTCGAATGGCTACTGTTTCGACGATTAATATACTTTCCACCAACCTCTACTTTATGCCCTTTCCATAGTGGTCTTATATAGTCAACCTGAAAGGTGTGTTCCGTAAAGTTCTCTTTTGTGTTGATATCATAACCTGTATAATTGAAAGGATTACCGACAATCTCAGTATAATTATTTTCCTGTTCTGTACGCTGACGAGTCAGGGCAAGCATATAGGATAGAGTCAGTTTCTCGCCTTCACAGTTGGTCTTGTGTTCATAGTCCAATCGTCCATTCCATGAATGATGTTTGTAGCCAGGCATCCAGTAATGCTCGTTGTAACTATAGAGAGGATGCTGACTGGTATCGTACATGGTTGTCGGTCCTCCACCTTGAACATTGATCTTATAGAAATAGCCACCGAATGAGGCTGATATCAGATTAAGTGTATCAATATCATAACTGGCACTAAGGTCTGTATAGAAGATATCGCCAGGGTTAGAGCCTTCCGAATGTGATTTCAACGTTCTGCCTGATTCCAGATAGGTTCGTTCCGTGTCTCGGATACTTTGGGAGCTCTTTTCCGTCATCTTGTTATAGCCTGCGTCAATGGATAAAATCGCCTTACCAAATTGTGTTGTCATGTTTCCATTGATACTGGGGGCTTTGGTTGTGCTATATGAAGAGTTTACCCCTCCTGTGACACCATTAAAGCTACGACCATCCATCATGACGATGTTCAGGATGGCATTCACACCCTCGGCATCTTCGCGGGCTCCTGGGTCAGTGATAACTTCGATGCGCTTCACCATTGAGGCGGGCATGGACTTCAAGATTTCCTTCGCATTCTTGGAAAGGCTGGGATCAAGATGACCGTTCTTGTATATCTTAAAACTGCTGTTTCCTTTAACCTTTATATTATCTTCGCCATCAACGGTTACCATCGGCACCTTACGTAACATATCGAGGACTGTCAACGTCTTTGATTCCTCATCGGCCTGCACATCGTAGCCTATACGGTCAATGTCTTGTTTAATCAATTGACGTTGGGCTTTAACAGTAACACCTTCTAATTCCTTGTTCCAGGTAATGGAGTCGTTTTGAACCTTTGTGCTGTCGGTCTGTGCCGATGCTGATGGCGCTATCAGTAGAAATAAGAGGAATACTTTCAGATGCTTCATATTATATTTTTCTGAGTTGAATGATACTCTGATTGCAAAAGTATTCTTTTCATCTGAAACCCACAAGGAAATGGCGGAAAAACCATAAAAGGGGGTGTTACAGCATTTTCAGACTTAAAACACTGATAATAAACAATGTATAAAAATAGTTACTTCAAAAAAAGTGTCAGATTGTAACGCTTATTTGACTGCAATCAGTTTATAAAGTTGCAACATTTGAGATTTTAGAAGATTGGCATCGAGGACTTTCGTTAATGAATCTCTATAGGCACGACCATAAAAAAGAGTACTGAACGTCTGGGCTAACAACTCAACATCAATTTCTGACTGTACTTCTCTCCGTTCTATTGCCCGGGTAATAACCTGTTGCCACACTTGCTGCTCTCTATCCATACACTGCTGGTAACTCATAAACAAATCCGGAAGAATGGATGCCACCTGCTGGATAATATTGAGATAGGCACGGCTGCACACCGCCGTCGATACATCATCGCCAATAAGCTGCTTCACTTCTTTCATGGTCCGCTTAATACCTTTTACATAGGCTTCAATAAAGTCATGAAGCGAGGGGTCTTTGCCATACTTAATCTTCATGTCAATACTCTGCTTGTCAATGACAAACATCTTGATAACCTGACGAAACAGGTCCTGTTTGGTATTAACATAGTGGAAGATAGCGCCCCTGCTCATTCCCGTAGCCTTCTCTATATCGCTAAAGCTGACACCGTCATATCCGTGAAGAATGAATAGTCGGAATGTCGTAGCAAACAGCTCCTCTTTATGGCTCTTTCTCATACAGTCTTATCATTTGACGGGACAAAGATACAAATATATTTTGATAATACATTCATCAAACTTAAAAAATTAGAATTATTCTTTAAAAATACCAATCGGTCGGTTTTGTTTCAAGGATAATATTTACCTTTGTCAACAAAACAAATAGTCATGAAGAAAATCGCTTGGATACTGGTAGTCATCGCTATGATAGCAGGGTGTAGTGAGGCGCGGCATCCTTTGTTGAAGGAGGCGGCAGACATCGTCCATCAACACCCTGACTCAGCACGCGTAATAATCAGTAAGGTGGACACGGCATCACTCTCTGAGGCTGGTAGGATGGAATACCGTCTGCTGAAGATTATGACGGATTATATTGTGTTGCATCAGACGGAAGGGGATTCGCTCATTACGACGTGTGTGGACTACTACGACCAACAGGGCGATGACTGGCACCGCGGCAGGGCATACTATTACAGGGGTGGTATCAGGAGGCATTTACTCGACAGCACATTTGATGCCATTAAGGATTATAAGGTGGCAGAGACGATTGCTGAGGATGCGAATGACGAACTGCTAAAGAACATGGTGTATGAGAATCTGGCCTTTGCCAACTACTATTGCATCAACCCTCTACTCGTCTTAAGATATTCACAGAAATTCCATGAGAGTAGTATGGAACTTAAAGACAGTCTCATGACTCTCAGGAGTCTCCACATGTGTGCAGCAGCATACGCCACCATGCAGCAGAGAGACAGTGCCTATCTCTGTATTCTCAAAAGCCTCGATTACATAGATTTGGCTGACAGCATTCTGCGGACCGACATCTACTATAATGTAGCGGCGATGTACCTGGAGAAGGGTGATGATGATAATGCCAGGAAGTATTTGGATTTATGTAATAATAATGGAGCAAAAAACGTCTATAAGGGACACTTGGAGGAAGCACGTCTGCTTAAGGCACAAGGGCGCTATGAGGAGGCCATAGAGGAAGTGAGGAAATGCACAAATGAGAAAGACCCCATAGTACGTATCAACTCGATGGAGTTATTGGCAGAACTATATGAACTGACGGGTGACAAGAGTGAGTCGCTGGAAATGAGGAAGCAACTGAAGGCGTATGACGACTCCGTCATGACTGCCAATCACAGCTTGCTAATTGCCGATTGGCAACAGAAGTTTGATGAAAAGCGTTGGGAAAAGAGATCGCAGCAGCGGATGATGAAAATGGGCGCTGTGGTTGTTATTATCATCGTGCTATTATTGACTATAAGTATCTGGTGGCATCGCAGAAGAATGAATAAGTTGGGGTTCCAACTGGACGAGAATGCCAGGCGGATTACGGAGAACCAGGCGGAGATAGAGCGGCTGCAACAGAGCGGCGAGGCCAGTGAACAGACCATCGCCGACCTGAAGAAGCAGATAGAGGATAGCCGTCAGCGCATCGCCAGCAAACTACTGACGGGTACGCGGCAGTTTGTGAAGTTGCAGCGCAAGGAGCCTGTTGCCGACATGACGGCAGAGGAACGCCAGTGTCTGATAGATTATTTCGCGCAACTGCGCCCGAAGCGATGGCAGCAGTGGGAGCACACATACAATCCTCTCACGCCAGCGCAGTACGTCTTCCTAATCCTTCAGGACGACCTGAACTACGACGACGACACTATCGCCCAGATCCTCGACGTCAAGCCCGCCTCCCTCCGCACCATCCGCTCAAGGATCAAAGGGAGGGAGAGGTAAGTGGCGCTATTCACCCTCTGTTCCATATCGTAATAACCAATCTAATGCCGAAATAATATGTATCGTCTTTCCGTCAATCTCAACATCGCGTGTCTGTGTGAAAGCAATAAGAGTCAAACGGTCGCAGGAAAGCGCATCGGATGTCTTAACGAGCGATGAGGTCTCACGGTCATACGCTCGTGGGCTGTCAATCTCGTAGGCTACTTGTATCAGTTCCACGGCTCTGCTTTTGTCGCAGACCACAAAATCGATCTCCTTTGCCCTTGGCGCGGACTTGTAATAATATACATCATAGAAATCGTAGGCACAACGTCTCAGCAATTCAATATAGACAACGTTCTCCAGTCGCCAGCCAAGGTTCTCGGGAGCCAGTACGTTATCGCGGTTTCCCTGCAAACCGGTATCGACGATGTACGCCTTCTGGTTGCGTATGCGTTCCTTACTCTTAAAGGAATGGCGGGTGAGCAACTGAATCAGGAAGGCTTGGCAGAGATAGTCCACGTATTTCTTCGCCGTCTTATCGGTAATGCCGAGCAAATCGGACATCTCATCATAGTTGACTTCCTGACAAGCATTGTTGATGAGGTGATGGGCGAGTTTACGCAGTGCCTCGATGTTGCGTATCTTGAAGCGCTTCTGGATGTCTTTACGCAGGATGGCTTCTATCAGGCTCTGCACGTAGGCCCGCTTGTTACGAAGTCCCTGCATCTCAGGAAAGCCGCCATCGTGGATGTAGTCCATGAAGGCCCGCTTGCGCTCAGCATCGGCCTTGGTGGTGATGCCCTGCATGTCAATCTTGTGATATTGGCAATATTCCAGGAAGGAGAATGGATAGAGGTGTATCTCGTTGTAACGCCCTGTGAGGTGCGTAGCCAGTTCGCCGCTGAGTAACTTGGCATTGCTGCCCGTGACGAAGACATGCAGGTCGGTTCGTAGCAGGCGGTTCACAAACAGATACCACCCGTCAACATCCTGTATCTCGTCAAGCACCAGATAAGGAATGTCTGTGCCATAGAGTTGATATACACACGAAAGCACCGTATTGAGGTCTTCCGTCTTCATGTCTGCCAGACGGTCATCATCAAGGTTGACGTAGCCGTAGCGGATGCCGCGCTCCAGCAAAACCTTGTGGCAGAGTGTGGATTTACCGCTTCGACGCACACCGATAACAACCTGAGCCATCTTCGTGTCGAACTCGAAAAGCGACTCCTCCTTGCGAGCCACCCACTTCTGAGGCTTGTAGCCCTTGATTTCCTCCTGTTGCTCAGCCAGTACCTGAAGTATTATCTTCTCGTCTATCATATCTTAACGTATTTGCATTTACGCCTGCAAAGATACAAATAATAATTTGAATTCCGATAAAATGCAGAATATTTTTAAGTGAAATACGATAAAATAAGATAAAAACGTTTGAGAAATACGATAAAATATACGGAAAAAGACTTGGGTTACATCTTACTCATCATGTAGGACGACCTGCATTTCGACGACGAGTCCATCGCCGCCGCCCTTGACGTTAAGCGCACGTCAGTCCGTAGCATGCGCTCAAGGATCAAAGGGAGGGAGAAGTAAATGGTGCTATTTATTTGCTTCTAACGTGATATCCTTGCGGATGGTGCAGGTGTTGAACCGTTTTCTTAACGTTATTGTATCAGCTCTTTGAGAAGCCAGCTCTGCCATTCGTCCCACTGCTCCTGGAACCAGAAGTGCCAGGTGGCCTGATAGGGCGAAATCTCCTTCGGTCCCTTCACCGTGTTATAGGTAGCCCAGGCCGTCGTTGGCGGCACCACGTCGTCATTGTAGCCGAAGGAGAACCATCCTTTCTGCTGATCGGTAATAAGGCGGGCAAAGTTCACACCGTCGTAGTAGCGTGAGGTGACCACCTCATCACTATTCTCTAACTTCTCACCACTCTCGTAAAAGTAGTGCGGCCATCCACAGGCAATACCACGCAGCGAGTTGGTGTGGTCGCAGAGGGCAGCATGAACGGGAGCATAGCATGTGACCCGGCGGTCAAGTCCTGCAGTGGCTAACGACAGGAAACCGCCCTGCGAGCTTCCCGTGACACCAAGCTGCTGACCGTTCCAGGGAGTGAAGTGCTCGATATAGTCGATAGCACGGATGCAGCCCAGCACGACGCGCTTGTAGTAGCTCTGGTCGCGGTTGTCCTTGCCAAAGTTCCAGTAGCAGTTCAAGGCTCCGTTGGCAAGGTCATCGTAGACCTTCTGCTCCATCGTCACAGGGATGCCATGTATGCCTATCTCAAGTGTGATGATGCCCTGCGAGGCCGTCCACACATCGCCCTGATAGGGACGAACGCCAGCTCCCGGTACGCGCAACAAGGCAGGATAGCGGCCCTCCTTCACCGGCACGCATAAGATGCCATAGGTACGCGAGTTCCACCGCACGTTCTGGAATGATACCTCATAGACGTTCACATCCTTGGTGCAACGCTCGGGCAGCAACCGTTTCGTTGGCTCCAGCGCCGTGTATCGAGCTTCCTTGATGGCATTCTCCCAGAACTCCCTGAAGTCGGCAGGCATCACCGTCGAGGGCTGCAGCTTCTCAGGTGAGAAAGATGCAGCGCAGGCTCCGCGATAGTCCGTGCCGTCGACATGGGCCGTCACATCCACGCGGTAGAAGCCCGGCTGGCTCATCTTGCCCGAGAGCTTCAACGTGCCATCCTTCAACGTCAGACTTTTCTTTACGTCTTGGTACATCTCCGGACCAGCCGCATAGTCTATGCTGACGTTGTTGACGAGCGTGCCCGAACGGCGCACTTCTACGGTGAACGCAGCCGTCTCGCCTACTTGATAGTTCCAGTCCTGATGGTCGGGTTCCACTGTTACGATAATGTTGTTGCCTCTGATCTGTGCCCCTACAGGCAGCAGGGTCAT
>JAEEGK010024032.1_pt1 | contig 12666 bp, 5 predicted proteins | sample 8958771 | NCBI WGS metagenome assembly JAEEGK01 (sample SAMN16246547, study PRJNA631951) | gut metagenome | biome: gut microbiome; feature: rumen; material: SC-attached | host: Bos | place: Iran: Karaj | collected 2018-10 | reverse complement strand
TTAAAAACTTACATAAAAAAATAAATTAAATTATCAAAATTTAAATTCAAGAAATGAAAATAGAATAATTAAAAAAATAGATGAAAGTAAAGAAGAAGAAATAACAAAAAAAAAAACTGAAAGTCAAACTTTAATAGATTCAAATGAATCAACTTGTGATACTAGAAAAATATTAGGTAACAAAATATACAAAATATATGAATTAGAATATAATTTAATTTCACATGAGTTAAAATCAAATAGTAAAAATCATCAATATATTAAAGGAATTTTACAAATTAAAAATAATGGTACTTTAATTCTTCCTAAAAATTGTTTTTTAATGAATAATCCATATGTTAATGAGTCTGATTTATTAATTAAAGAAACTAAAGTTAATATTGATATTATTAATTTAAATCAAGTTGTTGAAATTCCAATTCATTTATATAAAAAAAATAAAGTAATTAATGAAGGAAATCATATATTTAATTTTGTTTTATATAATAAAAAAACTGGAATTATTGGTAAAGGAATAGAAATTAATATTCAGATAAACAATAAATCCTTAAATTAATAGGATTTCTTTCCCATAATTAAATGATGAATTTTTAGAGAAAAATAGAGAATTTAAAATTTAAATAAAAATGTTTTCAAAAATAGTTCAAAAAAGTAGTGATAATTCCTATTGTAGATAATTATAAATAATTTTTAAATTATAATCTATTTTATTATATTTTAGTACAATAATTAATTAAATTAAATTATTTTTTTTTTAAATTTTCAATAAATTAAAAAAAAACTATAATTCTGAAATTTAAATTTAAAAATTAATGGATTCAAAATAAAAATTAAGTATTTTCTGATCAGAATAAAATTAAAAAATTAAATCAAACAAAAAAATATAAATAAAAAGAATGATAAAAAGATACACAATCGAAGAAAAAATAGGAAGAGGTAATTTCGGTGAAGTCTACTCAGGATTATTAAAAGTAGCAATAAAAAGAATACCAAAAACATTAATAGAACAACAAAACATATATGAAGAATTAGAAAGAGAAAAAGAAATATTATCAAAATGTCAATCAAATAATATAATTAAATTATTTGATTTTATAGAAACTGAAAATTACTATGATTTAATATTAGAAAAATGTGATACAGATTTAAATTCAATATTAGAAAAAAAACATAGAGGATTTACAATGATAGAAATAAGAAATATTATGAATCAATTAAATAATGGATTTAAAATAATGCAATTACATAATATAATACATAGAGATATTAAATTAGAAAATATTTTTGTAAAATATAATAATCAATCTAAAAATGATTTTATAGTAAAATTAGGTGACTTTGGTTTAAGTAGAGAATTTCCAAATGAAAAAATTGATGATTCATTTTGTGGTTCTCCTGAAACAATGGCTCCTGAAATTTATGATGAAAAACCTTATAATAATAAAGTTGATTTATATAGTATTGGAATGATTATGTATCAAATGTATTATAATCATTTTCCTAATTTTAATGATGATGGTATTCCTATTAAATTACCTTCTGATGTTAATTTTAAAGATATTTTAATTCAATTATTAAAAAAAAATCCTGATGAGAGAATTTCTTGGAATAATTATTTTAATCATGATTTTTTTTTAGATATGAAACATGTTAATATTTTAGTAATTGGAAAGAAAAAAACTGGAAAAAGTACATTAATTAATAATATTTTAAAAGAAAATATTATTAATTCTAATATTCCTTTTAGTAATTGTAATATTAGTGAAGTTAAAAAAGAAAGATTTAGATTTTTTGAAATGAAAGGATTTAATAATAAAAGATATAAATTTGATGATTTAATTAAAGATGTAGATAATTTAATTAATAATCAAATATCTAAAAAAGATCCTGATAAATATATTCATTGTATTTGGTATTGTTTTAATCATGATACTTTTAATGAAGAAGAATTTAAATATATTAATGATTTAAAGGAAAATTATAAAGGAGAAAAAATTCCTGTTTGTTTTATTAGTACTTTTACAAAAGATAAAAAGGAAGTTGCAAAAATATTTAATAAATTAAATGAGGATGATAATAATGAAAATTATGTTAAATGTAGACTTTTAGCTGAACCAATTAATATATATGATGATGAAGGTAATATAATTGATATAATTAAATCATATGGAACAGATTATTTAATTAAAAGAACAATTAGTAAATTAAAAGATATTACACAGAAAAAAAAAATAAATTATTTACCATTTACATCAGATAGAAATAAACATAGAACTTCATTTACTTGTATACTTGATCAAATTCAAACTTTATATACAAAATAAAAATATTTTTTTTTTCCTATATTGAAAACATTATAGAAAATATTTAATATATATATAAATATTAATATTAAAACATAAAATACTATTATATCAATAAAATAAAAAAAAATATTTATATATATATTATAAAATTAAAATCAATCAAAAAAATTAAAAAAAAACAATTAATAAATTAATAAATAAAAAAAAATATTTTTTTTTTTAACCTGCAGTATTCAAATTTCTAGTAGTACCAACAAAATATCTATTTGTAATAGGATCCCAGACTTTTTTATAATCAGAATTAATATAACTAATATTCCTAGCAGCAATATAATGTTTATCTTTATTTAAATTAAAATAATCAAAAGGAAGCATTTTTTTTGGATTTTTCCAAACAGGAATTCCAGTAATAGGATGAATATTATATTCATCATAATGAAATTTAATTTTATCATAATCATATCTTGGTGTCATATTATTAGGATTAATCATTAAACTATTATAAACTGAATTTTTAACACGAGGATCATTTCCAAAAGTAATTTTACTATTTCTAATAAAATCTATTTTTTCTTTAGGTAAAATAACTCTATCTTCTTTATTCATTTTTATATATTTATGATCTCTTCTATTTGTTGTTAAATATGTTTGTTCTTTTGGATTTAAATTTAATTTTATATGAGAAAAACCAGGTTTTAAATATTCTTTATCTAATATAATTTTACTTTGTAAATAGTCTTTTGGAGTAAAAAGTGCTCTATGAGTTGATAAAAATGGTTGTTGCCATTCTGGAAAACCAAATGCTCCTGTTGTATCATTTTTTTGCTGAGGACGTTCTACTATTCTTTCTTTATGGAGAAATGGATTTATTTCTAGTTCTGAAAACATTTTTTTAGTTATTTTTTATATTAGTTATATATTTATTTTATTAAATTTTTTATTTTAGAATTTATTTTTATTTAAATATATTTTATTTAAATAAACATAATTTAAATAAAGAAAATTTATTTTTTTTTTTATAGAAAAAATGCAACCTGAATTTCCATGTTCTTATAATTTTTATGGTGAAATTAAAAATGATACTTTACCTCATAATTATGAAACTTTTATTCAATTAATTTCAGGAAAATATAATTTTCCTCCAGAAGATTCAAAACAATATTTTTTTGAAGTAGAAACAAAAGAACATGAATTTAAACAAATCAATGAGTATAATTTTGAAAATTTAAGTAAACTTCCAATTATAACTGTATATATTTATTTTAATGAAAACGATTTAAAGAGTAAAAAGCAAAAGGAAAATGTTGATATAATTGAAAAAGAAAAAGAAAATCTTGAAAATAAAAATGTTATAAAAGATCAAGTTATAGAAAATATAATTTCAAAAATTAAAAAATTAAGAGAATTAAAAGCAAAACAAGAAAAAGAAAAAGAAAATAAACAATTGAATTCAATAGAAGATTTAATAACAAAAAAAATAAAAGATTTAACTGCAGAATTAGTAAAAGAAACAAATATGGGAATAAGTACAATATTAGAAAATTCAAGATTTGAAAGAATAAAAGAATTTGAAGAAAAAAAAGAAAATAAAAAAATTTGTGTTAGTATTCATAATGGAGTAATATGTAATGGATGTTATATGAATCCAATTAAAGGTTTAAGATATAAATGTAGTATTTGTCCTCAATTTAATTATTGTCAAAAATGTGAAATGAAATTTGGGGAATCACATAAACATCCTTTTATAAAATTACGTTTTGAAGTTTAAAATAAATATTAATAAATATTTTTTATACTATTTTTTTTATATTTACCAAAATTTATTATATTTTTTAAATATATGAAACAATAAATAAGGAACATTCTTATTTTTATATATTAAATATCAAAAATAATATAAATTAAGTTTTTTAAAATTGATTTTAAAGGTTTTTAATTTTTTTTATCATTTTTAATCATTCTTTTATTTCTAATTTTCTTTTCTGAAGAATAGTTTTTTAATTTATGATTTATTTATTTTTTTATATTTCGAAATAATATATTTAAAATAAAATTTTAAATTATGGAGAAGGATAATACTTTTTATTTTTTATTTGAACTTTAGATATATATTATTATATATTTTTTGAACTAATATATTTTTGTTTTTCTTAAATATTTTTTTTTTAAAAGTAATTAGTTAAATTAAATTAATTATGGAAAATATTAAAATTCCTTATTTAAGAAATGAAAAAGATGCAAAAGAAAAAGCAGGAGAATATTTAAAAAATATATTTAATGAGCAAATATTAACAATTGACTCAATTAAATTAATGATAAATTTATGTCATAAAAAAGAGAATCAATACAGTTTAGAAGTATTTAATAAAATAGAACATAATATTTCAGAATTGGATTCATCATTAAAAGCAATAGATCAAATGATATTAAATATGACTGATACAAGTCAAAAACAAAATCAATTTTATAATGGATGGAAAAAAATAACAGATCCAATAAATGTTTATGGAACTGATTTAGAAAAATTAATGTTAAGTAAAAAAAATGTTAGTTTAATGTTACATAATTTAAATATGTATGTAAGAGTACAAGATCAAATTGAAGAAATGAGAAATTTATTAAATGAAGATGATTCAAATATTGTAACTGTATTTAAACAAATTAGATATTTATCATATTTAAGAATTGCATTATTAGAAAGAGTAAAAACTCAAGAAAGAAGTGAAAAATTAAATAATGTTGCAGATCATTTAATGTGTGTTCAAAAATATGAAGATGAATTTTTTGAAAAATTTTGGTCTTATTTTGAAGATCCAGTTAAATTAGTAAATGAAAGACCAGAATTTTTAGTTAAATTATTAAGAATAATTGAAGAAGATCCTGAATATTTATCAAATATAAGAAATGTATTTAAAACATATCAAGAAACAACTGATAAATTTAAAGGAATTGTAACTTATAATTCAAATAATATTAGACCAAGTGAAAGTTTAACTTTAAGAGAAACTCAATTTTTATATGAGAATGAAAGTGAGTCACTTAAAGAAAATTTAATATATAAAATACCACAATTTATAAAAGAACATTTTAAACAAAAATTTTCAGATAAAGGAACAAGAGAAGAAATTTTAGATGAAACTTTAGTAGAAATAAAAGAATTATATACTATTAAAATTAAAGTTGTTCCTTGTTTTCCTCCTTCATATGATATATTTACTATTTATAAAGATAATTATTTAAATTTAATTAAAGAAAAAATACAACCTTTTTTAAAAGAAGAAGAATTAGAAAAATCACCTGGTTTATTAATTCCAATTGCACATTGGTTATCTGAATTTGAAGAAATTTTAACAAAAATTGGAATTAATTTAAATGATACTGATATTATTGGTGATGTTGAATATTATATGCATTTATTTTATGATCACATTAATAATGTTTTAGATTCAAATTTAAAAAATGTTATTCAAAAGAATTTAGATGATAAAAAAGCTTTGAAAAATATAAAAAAAGATTTAGATAAAATTCAATCTTATTATGCATCTGATGTTTATAATTCTTTAATGAATATTTTAGATTTATTATCAGGTGATTTTAAAGGACAACTATTATTTCAAATTGTAAAAATATTGTTTGAAAAAATTACTTTATTAATTAAAAGTCAAGATGATGAAATAAATCAATTAAATTCTGCTGATGAATTAATTATTGCTTGTGTTTATGTAATTGATTCTTCAAAATGTTTAGAAATATTTCCAACTTTTAAAAAAAAATGTAAATCACTTTTACCAAAAGATTTATATAAACATATTAAATTAAGATTTATAAATTCTAATCCAAGTATTTTAGGTGAATATAATAATAGTATTAAAATTGGATGTAATAAAGTTATTGAATTAATGTTTAAGGAGTTATCTAAAACTTATTTAAATAAAATATTTACTTCTGAATGGGATGATGATATTTTAAATGGTATTTTTGGGAGTTTTGAAGAAAATTTTAATAGAGGTTTTGTAAAAATTTTAAAAACTCAAAATAATTTGTTAATAATTGTAAGAAGTTTTATTGATTCATTTGTTAATTATTATATTGAAGAATTAATACATTCAATAAGAAGTTTAAATAGAAAATTATTAAAATCATTTAAAGAAAGTGCTTTAGTAAATTATCAAATAAAATATATTCCAATAGATAAAGAAGATATAGTATATAAAGAGAAAAAAAAGGAAAAAAAAGATATTGAAAATACAGAAAATAAAAAAGAAGAAAATAAAGAATGGGAAAATTATAAAGATTTAAATACAAAAGACAATAAAGATAAAAATAAAAAAAAATATAAAAGATACAATTTTCCAGTAAAAAAATTTAAAGATGAAGATAAAAAATATAATTCTCTGAAAATAATAGAAAGAATACAAAAAGACAAAGAAATATTTGAACAATTTTTAGATGGTTTTTCTGAAGAATGTCAAGTTCCTTTTAGTAAGTTTTTTTGTCAAACTTTAGGAGAAAATTATATTAAAAATTTTGTTGAAAAAATGAATGCAATAATTCAAATTATGAATTGTCATGAGTCTGCTTTAAAGGAACAAATTACTAATTTAAAAAGATATTATGATGTAAATGCAAAAGCTTTATGTGAAGCTTTGTTATATGTTAGAATTGATACTCCTGAAGTTACTAAACCTGAAAAGAGAATTATTTATTTATCTGCCTTTTAAATAAATTTAATAAATCTAAAATTAATTTTTATTATCATAAAAATGATAAATTAATTAAATAAAAGGAAATTATATATATAATTATTTTTTCTTTTAATAATGATATAACATTTTTTTAAATTGTTTAATAAATCAAATATTTAGATTAATAAATTTTATGTTTAATTATTGCATTAATTTGAGATTAATATTTTTCATTTAAATAAATATTTCCTCAATAAATGAAATTTGGATAATGATTCGATATAATAAATTTTTTATTGTAAAAAATAATTATAATAATATAATATTAAAAAAATTTTGTAAATTAATTTATTTTGTTTTTGTTAATAATTTTAAAATCAAATTTAATAAATAAATCTATTTTTCTTTCTTTTCTTTAGTTCCTTAATATTATTTTTAAATAGTGTTTCTTCTGTTTCATTTTCATTAATAAAATCCCCTAATATTAATTCTCCAGTGTCTATTTCATTTTCTATTTTTATTTCTTCAAATTCTTTTTTATCTCCAAGTAATATCATATCACCTCCTAAAACTTCATAAAAATCTAAAGACTCATTAACTTGTGCATTGAAACTTCCAATCATTTCTTCAAATTCTTTTTCAAATAATTGATTATTAAAAATTTCTTTCGGCCAAAATTCTTCTTTATTTTGAATAAAAAATAATAAATTTTCATCTTCTTTTATTTCATTATCTCCTCTCTTACCACTTAAATATCTAGAAATGAATTTTCTAACAGAAGTTGCTAATAAAATTTTTTTAATTAACTTTTTTCCATCATCATAAAAATATTTATTTATTTTATTAATTTCTTCTTGATTAATTTGTTTTTTATAATCATCATTAACATTTTCAACAATTTGAGGATAACATAATAATTCAATATATTCAAAAATAGATATTAAATTTATTAATTTGAAATTATCATTAATTTCAAAAAATTCTTTACATTCATTTCCAATATTAACATAATCAGGAATATTATTAATAGCATCTTTAATAGAATAATTAGATTGATAATTTTCATTTTTAAGATAAAAAATAAGTAATTGAAGTGAAAACATAAAATTATTATAATCTTTTCCTCTTTGTGAAAATTCATATAAAATTTTTTTTTCTTGTTTAGATAAAGGAGATTGATTATATTTTGATAAATAATCAAGAATAACAGTTGAATTTCCTCCTCTATAACCTTCATATCCATATGTAATAAATCTTTGAACTTCTGGTTTAAAACTTTTTTTTCCAGGTAATATAATTTTACCAATTGCTTCTTCAATTAAATCAAAATCATATTGAATATTTTTATAATTAGAATAATTTATAGTACCATCATCATTATAACAATTTCTTTTTGAAAATGCTGTTATAATTTCTTCAAATGAATTAAACATTGAATTTTCATTATTTAAATTAAATGAAATAATTTCATTACTTGTTGCATTTTGTGTTAAAATTTCTTTTGAAATTTGATCAATAAAATATTTTAAGACACCATTTTGACTATTAGAATTAATAATATTTCCTAAAACTAAATTTTGCCACTCTGTAAATAATTGATAACTTGCTGCAATATTCATTCCAAAATCATATTCACCATCATCATTTAAAACATATGCTAATTCACTTTTTTCTGTTATTTGTTTTATCTTTATTTCTGGTCTACATCTATATTTTAATAAATACTCTTCTTTTTTTTTTGTTTTTTGTTTTTCTTTTAGAAATTCAGTAAAATTTTGCCATCCTTCTTTAAAATCTATAAATTCTTTATTTATTGATTGATTATCTATTTTTCTTAGTTCATCTTTTATTTTAACTTTTTTGGCATCTTCTCTTTTTATTTTATAGGAATAATAATCTAACATACTATTTATAAATGGATTTATTTTAGATAAATTTTGAAGTGCTTCTACATTTCCTTCATCATTTAGTAAATTTATTAAAATTGGATATTTTTTATTATGTTCTGGGACTAATTTTATTACTTCTTTTATTTCATTTTTTGATGGATAATTTGGTATCATAAAATATTTTAAAAATGGATAATCATTTTCATTATATACTAATGGAGTTACTAATTCTTGTATAATAAATCTTATTGAATATATATCACTTTGATTATATGTATTATTATATTTAATATATGTCTTTTTCTTTTCTTCATATTTATCAATTGTATCATTAACTAAATTTGTTACTTTTTCTTCTACATTTTTTCTAATTTGAATATTTTCTACTTTCGGAATCATCATCAATATGTTAATTAATTTAGGATAAATTAAATGTAAAAATATTTGAATTTCATTAATTCCTTTTGCTTTTAAACCATTTTCCAAAAATTTCCAAGTTTTAATCATAATATCATATATACTAAAATCATTAAATTGAATAATATTATCAATAATCTTATCATTTACAAATCCTAAAATTTTTCCATAAAACAAATAAGAATAGAAAATAAAAGACAACAATCTATAAGAAACTTGATTTAAACCTCTAACTTTTTTATTTTCTTTATTAAACAAATCTTGAGAAATAACAGCAATTCCTTTATGTTCTTCTTTTATATAAACTTTAATATCTTCTTTTAATTCTTGTAAAGTTTTTCTTGGATAATTATCACTATTAAACCATCCTCTAACATTTCTTAAACAATTAACTTCCTGATCTTTATTTTTAAAAATTCTAAAATGATTTTCTCTTGGAACTGGATTATGATTAATTCCTCCAATTTCTTTAAAGCAATAATCACATAAAGATTTTGAAGTAGGAAAACCACATTTTGGTACTTCATACCATTTACCACATGAACATATATATGCAGCTTTCATTTGTCCTCCATTATCAGGAGTGTCTTTTAAAAATTCTTCTATTTCATTTACTGATGTTACCCATAAATTTTCATTTGGTTCTCCTCCTGGAATGTAATTTTCTTTTATATAATTTTCCATATTTTTTGATAAAAGAGATTTATAAAAATTACCTTCTTTTGATAATTGAGTTGTTAATATTATTTTATAGGAATAAAGTAACATTTCATATTCATTTATTGTAATTTTTTCTATTTTTGGTTTAAGTTTTTCTATAAATTTTTCGGGGTTGAAATATAAGGAAAAAAGTTCTTTGAAAATTTCTGTTAATTGAATATTGTTTATTATATCTATTGACCATTTAGAAAAATTATTTAATATTTGTTTATTTTGATTTAAATAGTTTTCTTTTGTATAATTTGATATTATTTTGTTTATTGATAAATTTAAAAATATTTCTAATCCTTCTTTTGGTTTGTTTTTTATTAATGCTATAAAATCTTCTTTTCCTAATGTAAATTGTTTTGAATCTATTAATATATATTTATCAAAGTAATTAGAATATAATATATTATTTTCTAAAGATAAAAATGAATAATCAAAACTTTTTTGAACTTTTTCTTCAAAATTAAATTCTTCATTATTAACAAAATTTAATTGTGCTTTAGTAAAATCAAAATTAAGAAAAGAATCATAATCAGGTTTTTTTTTTCTAATTAATTTCAAAATAAATATTTTTAAAACATGTCTAAATTTATTATTATCAGGACCATTAATAATATTAATAATTTTTGCTTTATTACCTGCTTTCTGAATTTTTAAATCATCAGTAATAATATCAACAAATCTTTTTAAATAACATTTTGAATAAGCAACAGATAATAAAAATCCTAAATGTTGATAAAGAATATTTTCATTTTGTTTTAAAACACTATCAATAAAACATAAACTTTTATTTAAATAATCTAAAGATAATCCAAATATTGTTTTTATAAGAATTATATCTTGATCTCCTTTAATTGAATCAAAATATACATTTACATATGATTCAAATAAATATAATATAATATCATTAAGAATTGTATTTTCTTTTTGATTTTCTAATAATTCATATAAACCATTTTCTTCATTTGTAAATTTTAAATAATTTTCTAATAATTCTTCATTATTATTTTCTTCTGCTTCTTTTTCTAATTTAGGACTTATTTTATTATTATCAAAAATTATACTAAAAATTGAATGTGACTTTTCAATTAAATTATGATCTGATAATATAATTTTTAATATTTTTTTGTGATATTTTTCATTATAAATTTGGCTTAATTTAATACCAAAAAATGATAAAATAATAGTATAATATTTTTTCTCATTTTTTAATCTATTTTGAAGGAATTGATATTCTTTTTCTAAAATTATATTTAATTCATCTATTATTCTTGCATTATTAATATTTTTATTTTTATTTAAAATAGAAATTTCATTTGTCATCAAACAAATAAAATTTTTAAATTCAATATCTATATTTTGTTCATTTTCTTCATGTTTAAATTCTCCAATTTGAACAAATATTTTTAATTGGAAAATATTTCTTGAATTTAATCTTAAATTCATTTCTATAATATTTGCATTTTGAAGAAAATTATTACAAGTTCTTACAAAATCAAAATATTTGAAATTTTCTATTTCATTGAAAAATTGAATATTAAAAATTGATTGTATCATAGATTCTAAAATAACATAAAAAGGATAATTTATTTCTTTTTTTATTTCATCAAAATTTTGAACAATATTATAATTTTGTTTATTTTCTTCAATTAATTCATTTATTAAATCTAAATAATTATTTTTATATTCATAAATCATATTAAACATATCTAATATAATATAAATATATTTTGAATTTGCTTCAACAAATAAAATAATTTTTGAAATTCTTCTTAATAATTTTTTTTTAACTTCTCCAAATCTTAATTTAATAATAAAAAATAAAATTTTTTTCATATTATTATAATCACAATCATATTTTTCACCTAAAAATATATTAAAATAATCATCAATAATATTTATAATAATTTCTTCAGATAATTGTTTATTTTTTTCTTTGTTTTCTAATTTAAGAAAAATTTCATTTTTTCTAAATCCTTCAATAACTCTATTAATTAAAATTTCTTGATTTCTTTTAAAATTCATTTTATCATTTTCATATTCTTGATTTGCATTTTTATTATTTCTTATATTTTCTTCATTAAGGAAAAATTCTTCTTTAAGTTCATTTACATATTTTATAATATTCTCTAATATTGGTTTTATTCCTGGTATATTCATACCAAATAAAATATTAATTTCATTTGAATTCATTTGTAAATTTGGTTTTTCTTCATTTAAATTTATATTATTAAAATAATCATCAAATATTTCTTTTAAAGTTTCATTTTGTAAATTTTTTTCATTTAATAAAAATGAAAATACATGTTCTCTTTCACATTTAACTATAATTTTAGTTAAATATAATTGAATCATATAAATTTGATATTTCCTTAATACTGATATAAAATCTTTATCATCATTTTGAATTCCATCTTGATTTTTAAATAATACTAAAGCTACATTTTCTTCATTTTTAATTTGTTTTTGTATACTTTGTTGTAATTTCTTTTTAAATTCTTCTTTTTTATTTATTTTTTCAGTCATTTCTTTTTGATATTTCGTTTTTTCAATATTTCCTATTTTATTTTTAAAATTATATTTTATTGTAGAAAAAGAATGAAAAGTATTTGTTTTGATTTGTTGTTTTATATCAATTAATTCTTTCATATTATATACCTC
>JAEEGK010024031.1_pt1 | contig 12666 bp, 8 predicted proteins | sample 8958771 | NCBI WGS metagenome assembly JAEEGK01 (sample SAMN16246547, study PRJNA631951) | gut metagenome | biome: gut microbiome; feature: rumen; material: SC-attached | host: Bos | place: Iran: Karaj | collected 2018-10 | reverse complement strand
CAACATTTTAAAATGGAAATAAATATTTTAATCAATATATATTTTTAAATTTATATATTCATTTTTTTAAATGAGTTAATTTATAATAAATTTCTGATTGTTGGAAAAATTTATTTGGATTTTTATCAGAATAATTATTTATATCATATTGACCTCTTTGTATTTTATATAAATCTTTACAATCAATTATTTTTATATTATTAAAAGTTCCTAAAGAATTATTCATTGATTTTGTTAATTTTCCTCTATTATTTCTTTTTATTATTTTAACATTTTTTTTATTTACAGATTTTAAATTTTTATCTTCTTCTTTTTTATTATTAGTAATCAATGAAAAATTTGGTAATTTAATTTTATTTTTCATATCAAATTTTCTAAAAAAACTATGTAATGTTTTTTTTTGTTTTTCATTAAATTTCATTGGAGAAGTAAAATAATGATTTTTAATTTCTTCACTTAAAATTTCTTTTTTAATATTTTTATTATTATTATGAATTTTATTAATATTATTATTAATATTATTAAAATTATTAATATTATTAATAATATTCTCACTTTTCATTTTTTGAATAAAAGAATTTCTAATAGTATTACTTTTTGTTTGAGAATTACTATATTCATTATCATGATTAAAAGTATTAATATGTTTATTATGTCTTGGATAATCAATTTTAAGATTATTTGTTTCATTTACATTATCTAAAATTGTTATAGGAATTTCATCATCAATAATTTCATATTGTTTTCCCAATTGATTAAAAGTATTTTCTGAATTATTTAAATCATTTAAAATATATTTATTTAAAGTAATTTTAACATCTTTATTTAAATCATTTTCATTTATTTTATTTGGTTTATCATTTTTTTTATTTGATAATAATACAAAATTAGTATTTGATATTGCAAAATCTTCTTGTGATTTTACTTTTTTGAAATGATAAAAATTAAAGTTTCCTTTTGTATTGTTAGTATTCCTTTCATTAAAAGTATCTTTACTAAATGTTATGATATTATAATTATTTACAGATTTATTTCTAAATTTTGGTTGTACTTTACTTGAATAATATGATTCAATTGGAGAAAAAGTATTAATAGAAAGTGATTTTGTTGTTATTGTTTCGAATTTTTTATCTACATTTATATTTTCTAAATTTTTCTTTTGATTTCTATATGTTAAAATTGTTTTTATTTCTTTTTTATTTTGGAAATTTTTTTTATCATTCATATTTATTTTTAATTACTAATATATTATAGATAATTGATTATATTAAATATATAAAATATTTATTAAATATTTATTTATTTATTTATATTTAATAATCTTAACTTTATTCGAAATTATGAATAAGTTTTAATAATTTAATACTCTTATTGAACTAAATATATATACTATTTTACAAATTTATAATTTATGATTTAATAATTATAATCCAAAGTTTTTAAAAGAGATAATATTTTCATTTTCATTATCAAAAAAGTCCTCAATATTGATTTTATCCATAATTTTAAAATTCTCATTTATAATTAATTTTTGTTTTAAATTTTTATAAAATATCTTTTGATTTTGGACAACTTTTTTATAATTTTTATTAATTTTTACATGACCTTCCATAATTTATTATTATATTTCCACATATTCTAAATTAAAAAATATTTTTTTATTTAATAATTATTTCTTTTAATTATTTTAACAAAAGAAAATTTACATTTATATAAATAATTTAAATATTGTCTATTATTTAATGATAAAATAATTTAACATTTTAATTAATTATTTTTTATTTTTATTTGTCTTTTTTGTTAAAAAGTCATCTAAAGTTTTTTGTATAGGTTTTTTATTAGTTCTATTAGTTTTATGTTGTAACATTTTTTCCTTTTTAGCAGTAGAATTTAAAGTAATATTATTAGAATTATCATCGTCATCAGAAATTATCTTTATTCTATTTTTTTTATTACTAGAAAAATTATCATATGTATCTTCACTCTCATCCAAAATAAAACTATCACAATTATTTTTATCACTTAATTTTTTTTTATTACATTTTTTATTATTACAATCAGATAAATCATCTAATTCTTTTTCAAATTCATCATCTTCTTCATCATCAATAATAAGAATATTATTATTATTATTTTTTTGTTTATTTTTTTGTTTCAAATTATTATTATTATTATCTATTTTATTATTTTCATTTTCATCATCAGAAATTTCAATCTCATCATCTTCAATTTCATCTTCTTCATCACTAACAATAAAACTATCTAAACTATCAATATAACTTACATTATCATTTTTATTTTTTTTATTTTGATAATAAGATCTTTCTTCACTTTCACTATCACTATTATTTCTTTGAAATAAAATAAAATCATCTTCACCATTTTTTTCTTGTCTTATTTTTTCATTTTTAGCATCATTTTTTTCTTTTTCAACTAAATATTTAATATAATTAGTATCTTTTGAAGTAGAATAAATATCTAACCAATTAGAATATTTCCATAATATTTTATCAATAACAAAAAAATCTGCACAACCACAATATTGCATATTATAACATATTGGATATTTAATTCTTGGAACAAATCTATAATTATTATTACGAAAATCTCTTTTATTCATTAAATAACCTGTTCTTATATTTATGTATCTATTTTCTTTTTTTGCATCTGGAATTTTTTTATATATTTTTTCTATTTGATGATAACCACTTCTTAATGTATCACTTAGTAAATTATAATAATCTGTTGCATTTCTCATATTTTTTTTTATAAATTTTTTAAATAAGGTTAATTTATAATTTTTAAAAAAATATTTTTTTTTTTACAAATTAGATGATTTAATATTCTTTATATAATAGAATGAAGTAATAATGAAAAAAAAATGAGTTTTAATTAAAAAAATAATAATATAAAAATAAAAAATAAAAAAATATATGAAACTTTTATTATTGAAATTTTTTTTATTTTTTTCTATTTCAATATTAAATTTTTATATTATTCAAAGTAATTTATCAGTAGAGTTTATTAAATTATAACTAAAATTATTATATAATTATATTATATTTTGTTAGTATAAAATTTAATTAAAATGTCTTTTGAAATAAATAAAGACATTTCAGATAATCAAAATAATTTTTTTCAAATACCTTCTACTAATTCATCTTTTTATAAAACTAAAACAAATTTTGGTTTTACTAGAACAAATAATTTATATAATAAATTTGATATCTCAGAATTTTCTGGAAAAAATAAATATGATAATTATTTTTTATTTCAAAGAAGAGAATTAGAAAAAAGAAATAAAAATTTAAAAAAGAAACAAAATTTATCAATGAGAAAACCATTTTATTTAACAAGTTATAAAAGTGATTTTAAACTCAAAAAAAGTAAATCATTAAAAGAAATATCTTTTGAAGAAATTAAATTAAATAAAGAAATACAAAATGATATTTATAAAAATCCAAGTTCAATTTTATTATTAAATATCATAGAAAATCAAAGAGAAAAAGAATATAAACAATATCTTGAAAAAGAAAAAAGAAAAAAATTAAATAGAAAAAATAATGTAATAAATCTTTATAGCAAGAAAAATAATAGTATAGGAGAAATAATAAATAAATCACGTGAAATTCAAACAATTAATCATTCTCAAAAAATGATAAAAGAAAGATTAAATATTTTATCAGAAAAATATCAAAATCAATTAGAAGAATTAGATGATAAAATATTATCAATGACACAAGCAAAAAATTTATATGATGAAAAATATATTAATTCAATTAATAAATATATAAAAAATCTACAAATAAAAAGAGATGAAGAAAAAACAATAGAAATACAATTAACAAATAAAATTTTAGAATTAAAAAAAGAAATTCAAGAATTATATAATAAAGTTAAAAAATTAGACTCTATAAAAAATTCACTTGATAGATGGATGTATTTACAAATACAAGTAAAAGAAAAAATAAAAGAATTACCATCACATTATAAATTAGTTTTAGATGTAAAATTATCAAATAATCCAATTTTGAAAACTGTTTTAGCAGAAGAAATCGAAAGACTTTCAAATTATAAAGGAAAAAAAATTTATACTGCAAAAGAATTTTTAGAAGAATTTACAAAATATGAAAATGATAATTTAAAACTAATTGATACATATAATAATTTACAAAAAGAGATTTTTCAATTAAAAAATATAAAAAATAAAATTAAATCAATGAATAAAGAATTTTATGACTCTTTAGATATTAATTTAAATATTCAACAAAAACTTTTAAATACTTTAAAAGAAAAAAATAAAGCTTTACAAAAAGAAAAAAATGGACTTTTATTTACATTAAAAAAAACTAAAATAAGAAGATCTGTTTCAGAAGGTTCAATTAAATTTAAAAGTTCAACAAATTCTAAATTAAAAGTAAAATATTTAAATTCAAAATTATTTTTCAAAATTTATGAAGTTTTAAATAATATAACTAAAAAAAATTTTATTTTTGAAAAAAATGCACATTCAACAAAAGAAAGAGAAATGTTAATAATGTTAAAAAAAATTGAAATATTTTTTGATAATTTACTTAGAGTTAATAAGGAATATAGTTTAAAATATGTTAAAGAAATTGTTGAAATAAAAACAAAAATTGAAAAAGTAAGAAAAACTGAAAAAGCTTCTCAACAAAGAGAATTACTTATGAAAAAATTTGAATCAATTAGAGAAAAAATTGAAAATAGAGTTCATAAAGTGTATTTTTTACCTAAAAAAAATGTAGAAAAATATTATTCCTTAATTATAAAAACAAAAAATCAACGTGAAAAATATAATGAAAAAAAAAGTAAATATGAATTTGAAGATTATATGTCAAATATTATTAATAATGATTAAATATAATTTTTTTTTATAAATGAATTATATTAAGAATAATTTAAATATTATTTATAAATAAAAATTAAATATAACAATTTTTCTTTTTTCATTATGATTTGATAAATATGATAAAATTGTATATATTAAAATAATTTTATTTATAAAAATATGTTTATTTTTATTTTATTAGCATTTTTATTTATTATCTTATAATAGACTTATAATAATTAATTTAAATCAAAAAATATAAATGTTTAAAAATCCATTCTTCAAAAAAATTTCAAAAGTAAATCCAAAAAACCAATTTAAAAGAAATAAACCATATACTCAGAATATATCACCTTTAAATTATAGTTTTGAATCCAATAAAAATAAAGAGCATATAATAAATAATTATAATGTTAAAGTAAATATAACCAAAAAGAAAACAAAAAATATTTCAATAGGAAATATAACAGTAAATCATAATTCCAATAAGAATATAAATAAATCTCCATTTAATTTAGATTTAGACAAAATAACATATGAATCAAAAAAATTAAGAAAAAGAGGAAAAGAAAAATTTAAAAGTGCTTTTGATTCTCCTAATAAAAGTTTAAATAAAATAATTTTAAATTTAAAAAATGAATTTGAAGAAATTAAAAATAAAACTCGTTCAAATAGTCAACAAAAACAAAAAGAAGATAAAAAAAACAATAGTAATACTAGTATTAATAAAGAAAGTATTAATAACAATAAACCAATTAAATCAAATATACAATTTCATTCAATTAATAATTCAAAATTACATAAACTTAAAAGAATATATAATCATAATTCTTTAAGCTTAGAAAAAATAGGAGAAAATAATAAAAATACAATGGAAATTAATAGAGTAAAAGATTTTATTTTTAAGCCATTTTTAAAAAAAAATCTTCAAAAAATAAATTTTAAAACAGAGCCAAAAGGAGAAGATAAAAGTATTAAAAGTTGTTTTATTAATCAATTAAATTTAAGTAAAGATGATAAAAGTTTATTATATTATGCAAAAAGTTCATTATATTCTTTTAGGCAAAGTCCAACAATCTCATTTTCTTATATAACAAATAAAAAAAATAAATATAAAAAAGAAGATTTAATAGATCAATTATATAATGAAATTAGGGAATATAAATTAATAATTCCATTATTAATTCAATATATTAAAATTCAAAGTAAAATTTTTATGGAAAATTCATATAAAAAAAATGAAGAATATGCTAAAAAAGAATATTTAAAAGAAATAGAATTATTAAAAGAAACAAATGAATATTTAATTGAACAAAATAATAAATATAAACGTATCATTTTAAATATGATGTATTACTTAGAAAAAGATTATTCATCAAATATTATTAATCAAAAGAAAATAAGTGAAATTATTTCTCAAATTTTAAAAGAAAATGATTATTTAAGAGAAATTTCTAAATCAACTTGTAATATTAATAAAGAAATAATAACTACCAATATGAGTTTAAATAGTTTAAAAACTTCTTTTGATAATTCTAATGCATTTATGAAAAGAATTCAAATTAATGAAGATATTTTTTCAAAATTGTTAGTAAAGGATGATTTAGAATTAACTTTTAAGAAAGAAGAAAAAAAAAGAGATTCTTCATTAATTAAAAAAAAAATAGATTATAATTATCCAAAAAAGAAAAAAGAAATTGAAATTTATTTAAAAAATAAAATGTTCAAATTAAGTTATCTTAAAAAGAAAAATTAATATTTTTTTTCTTTTTTATTATTACAACTTTATATATAATATAGAAACAAGATTAATTAATTTATTTTTAATGCTTTATGAATAAATAATAATATTATAATTAAGGGAATATCTTTTTTTTTGGTGAAAAATGGAACAATTATAAATAATATTCAATTTTTAGAAAAAATATATATTTAAATATTATATAATATTAAGATTAAGAATAATGTTATTTAGTTTTATCAAATCAAAAATGAATAATATAAAAATAATCATTAAATATAATAAAAGAAGGTTTTTTATTAATTAGTTATTAATAGTTATTATTTTTTTATTTTTTTGATTAATATAATATAATTTCAAATTCTATTAAAATTATTAAGTATTTTTATTTTGTTTTCTAAATAAAATGAAACTAAAAAGATAATTTATCTAATATTATTTAATTTATTTGACACTTATTATTATCTCTTTTTAATAATACTTTCATTAATTGTCTCATCAATTTTACTTATATTTAATCTTTTTCATTATTTAACCAAAATTATAATTCTTTTTTTAAATGTTTAATTAATATAATTTTCTAAAATAATAAAATAATTTTTGAATATAAATAAATTTTAATTCCAGTAATTTTTTTATTAAAAAAATTAATTGTTTTTATTTAAATTATTAATAGGAAATTTATTTTTTTTTCTAAATGAATACTATACAAGATAATGCTGAAGATGTAACAAAAGATAATAATAATAATTTAAAAACTAAAGAAACAAATTCAAGTTTTGAAAATTATGATGATGATGAATTATATGATATAATTAATAAAGATTTAATTCTTCATTTTCCAGAAGAAAAAACAAGTGATGATATTAAGAAATTATATGAAGAATTTCATTTAGAAGGAACAAAAGAAATTAAAAAAGATGAAAATGATAAAGAAATTTTTTTTGAAAAGAAGTTAGAAAGTGATATTGAAGAAATATTAATTGAAATATTTAATAATAGAATTAAAAATGATAATAAAAAAAATTACTCTTTAATTTATGAAAGTAAAAATAAAATAAAAAATATATCAACAACAAATAGAAATAATTTTTATTTTAAAATTATTTCTATTTTATTAAAAAAATTGAGTTCATTAATAGTTTATATTAAAAATAAAATTAATTTTGAAAAAATTGAAAAATCTGAATTAGATAATATTAGACATTGTTTATTTTTCTGTTCTCAAGATATTTATGAAATATTTGACCCTTCTTTATATAAAATAGAAAAATCAGAAATTGACAATATATTACTGAAATTATTTAATGATAATATATTATCAGATGGAAAAATAATAAACATTTTAAAAGTTAAAGATGAATTAAATTTAAAAAATAAATTTGAAATTAGTAATAATATTGATCTTAATTATAATGATGTGAATAAAAAAAAACAAATTAATAATAATAATAATACTATTAATAAACATTTTATTTATAATAATAATAATAGAAATGTTATTAATGGTGTTATTACTAGTAATACTTTATTAAAAGGATATCAAGGAATAAAAAAATATGAAAATATTGATGATTTAGTTGAATATATTAATGAAGAAGATAAAAAGAAAAAAAGTCGAAAGAAAAAGAAAAAAAATAAAAATAAAAATAATGAGAAAGAAATTAATGAAAATATTATTAAAGGTAGTGAAAATAATGAAAATATTGAAGTTGAAATTCAAGACCCAATTGTTGAAAATTTCAAACAAAATATAAATAATTTTTCATTTAATGATTCAAATAAAAAAATTAAACCAATATTTAGTAAAAAATGGTTAAAAAATTTGAAAAATAAAAATAATTAATTATTCAAAAGAGCAAATTATAATTATTAAAAAATCACATTTTAATTTATATTAATATTTAAAAAATTATAGATTAATCTTATATAAATTATTTTTATAAATATATAACATATTAATTTAATATTATTATATTTGAAAAAATATATTATTAATTAGAAAAAATAAATTTATCTCTTTTTTTTCATTTATTTCTTCAAATAAAAAAGAAATATTTGGTAATATCACAAAAAATTTCCATCACTTCTACTTCACTTTCATCTAAAAAAAAATTCATAAAAATAAAAAAAAGTTAAATTCTTTTCCTTATAAAAAAAAATAAAGAAAAAAAAATTAATTTACTAACAATTTATAATAATTAAAAAAAAAAATATTTTTATTTAAATCAAAATGTCATTCAGAGACAACTTTCAAAGAGAAGAACAAAAAGACGTTCAATTTGACACAAACGCATTTTATCCAGTATTAGAAACAGGAATAATAATATCATTTTTAATAAACACATACTTTTTATATAAATCATTCAAAAAAAAACTAAAATACCAAAATGAAAAAGAATATAGAAATTGTAATTGTTCATATTGTAAAAAAAAATTAAAAAAACTAGACAAAAACACAAAAAGAAAATCTCCAATATTTTACATAATAATATTAATAATATTATCAATATCATTTATATTTTGTTACAAAAAAATACAAGAAACACAAAAAAATATAAAATCATTTAATCCATATGAAATATTAGAAATATCTTCAAATTCAGATTTAAAAGAAATAAAAAAAGCATATAAAAAATTAGCATTAAAATATCATCCAGATAAAAATCCAAATAATTTACAATCAAAAGCAATGTTTATGTTAATTACAAAAGCATATAATTCATTAACTGATGAAGAATCAAAGAAAAATTATGAATTATATGGTAATCCAGACGGCCCTTCTTCAATGAGATTAAGTATTGGTTTACCGTCTTTTGTTTTAGATAAAAAAAATCATATGAAAATTTTAATTTGTTTTCTTATTATTGTTTGTATTATTATACCTTATGAATTTTTCGTTTGGAATTATAATTCAAATCAATTTGATCAAAATGGAATTTTAATTAATTCTATTAAATTACATGCAAGAATTACTAATGAAAAAAGTAATATTAAATTAATTCCTTTATATCTTGGATTATCGCCTGATTTTCAATTAATTAATGATAAATTTATTAATAAAGAAAAAAAAATGATTGAAAGTTTATTTGAAAAATATTTAAAAGAATATCCTGAAGAATTAATTAAATCAAAAGATAAATTACCTTTAAAAAATAAAAAAGCAATTGGAATTGCATATTCTTATTCATTTTGTGAAATGGATAATGATATTTATAGAAATTTACAAAATAAAGATAAATATTTAATAAAATTAGGACAATTAATTGATCCTTTTTTCTTTTATCAAGATGACAAATATAAAACAATTCAAATGTTAAAGAATCAATTTCCAGAAGAAACAGAAATAAGAATTCCTCCAATAAGTGTTAATTTTATAAGAGAAATATCAAAATATCAACAATGTTTCTTTCAAGGAATACCAATAAATGAATTTATACAAAATTGTTCTTATGAACAATTACCTTTTATTAATAAAGATAATATAAATTTAATAACAAATTCAAATGAAAATACAAGATTTAGAGATTTTTTAAAATATACACCAGAAGAAAAAAAAAAGTTTTTAAAAAATATATTTAAATTCAATGATGAACAAATAAATGATATAATAGAAGCAGCAAAAAGTATTCCAATATATGAATATAAATATAAACAATTTGTTGATGGTTTTGAAAATCAAGATTATGTAATTGGAGATAAATGTACTGTTCAAATTAAAATAATAAGAAATAATATTGGTAAATTAAAATTAGGAATTTTACATTCTAAAACTTATCCTGGTTTATTTAATGAATGTATACAAATTTTAATTTTAAATAATGGTAATTTAATTGGACAAGATAAAATTAAAATTGATAAAAAAGTAAATTTATTTGAGTTTAATATTGGATTAGGGTCAGTTGGAAAAATTCCTTTAGAATTTCAATTATTATCTACTTGTTATTATGGAATTAATGAAAAAATTCAAACTGAAATTGAAGTTGTTCAAAAAAGCGAAAAAAGAGAAAAGTTTTTAAAAGAAATTAATAAAAGAAAAGTTAAAATTGGTTTAAGTTATTTTCAACAAGTTTTAAAAGAAAATGGATTTGAATATGGATCTGATGGAGAAGATGAAGAAGAAGAAGAAGAAAAAGATGAAAATGAAAATAATGAAATTGAAAATGAAGATAATAAAATTGAAAATGATGATAATAAAAATGAAAATGAAGATATTAAAAATGAAAATGAAAAAAATGAAGATATTGAAGAAGATGATGAAAAAGATGATAAAAAAGAGAAAAAGAAGAAAAAAAAGAAAAAGAAAAATAATAATAAAGAGAAAAAAGATTAAAGTAGAATAAAATAAATTAATTAAAAAATTGTATTAAAATTTATAATATTATTTTTTAAATTTTATTATTTAAATTCTAATAAATAATTAAATAATTTTTTTCTATTTATTGTTTCTAATCGATTTTTATGAGATTTAGTTTTATTATTTATTTATACTTTTCAATTTTAATTGCTTAAATAATTATTGTATTTTTAAATTTAGAAATTTAGGAATTATATGAATATAATGCTTAACTTTTTATAAAAACTTATTCAGAAAATCATATTTATATCAAAAAATAAAAAAAAATTACAAATAAAAAATGTCCAACAATGAATCAGACAATGAAAGCATATTTCAAAGAGAAGAATCTCCAAATCCTATACTTGATTTTTATGAAATTCAAGAGACAAAATCAATGAATTATGAAAATGATGAAAAGTCAAAAAATTATGAAATTGAAAATAACAATGAATATATTTCCAAAGATATTACAACTGCAATCACAAAAGAAAAAACAAATAATAATCTTGGAAATAAAAGAAAACGTTATGAAGAAGATAAAGAAATTAAAGATTTAAATGAAATTAAAAAAATTCCAAATATATTTGAAGAAGGAAAAAAAAATGAAGATTTGAATGAAGAAGAAACAATTTTTAAAATTTTTGATGATCAACGTATAAAGGATGAAAAATTATGTGAATCATCTCAAGATGAAGAAGATATTTTTAAAACAATTGAAAAAAAAAAAACCCAGAAAAAATTTATTTCTAAAATGTCAGATTTAATTAGTCAAAAAAATAATCAAAAAGTTCGTTTTGATGGAACTGTAAAAAAAGTTAAAAAACTTTTCTTTCATCATATTTTAAAAATTTCAAATGAAATTTTAGAAAAAAAAGGAATTTTAAAAAAATTTAGAATTCCTTCTCATGATTTTACAAAAAATGTCACAATTGAATCTAACAAATTTATTTTAACAATAGATATTAAATCCCTTTTTTGTTCAACTTTTAAGAATAATTCTCCAATTGGGGATGTTTTAAAAAAAAAAATTGAAGATAATAAAAGTATCTTTAAGAATTATTCTTTTTTAGAAAAAGAATATTCTCATATTTTCTGTTCTCCTTTAGAAAATCTTCTTAATGATTATCTTCATTCTCATGAATTTATTGAAGATGTGAGAAATGTTAATGCAAAATGTAAAAAAAACCCTATCTTATTAGATAGGATAATTGGTGAAGGAGAAAATAATTTAATCAATTATTTTAAATTCAATAATAGATATGGAAAAAAATAATGTTATATATATAATTTAATTTTATTATTAAATTATGATTTGTTATTGGTTATTTTTATATTAAAATTGAAAAACCTCATTTAATATTTTTTTATTTTTGTTATTTATAATATATATTTTAGATTTAAATATTTTTTTTATTTTTAATTACACAACAAATAAAAATAAATTGTCAAAAATAAAATATATAAATATATTTCAATTATTGATATATTATATTGGATTTTAAATTACTAAAAAATTTATTGAACTAAATTTTTTAATTAATATCTTGATAAATTCTTCTAAATAATATAATATCATTATAAATTTCTTGTGAAATATTACCAAATTTTTTTATTCATCACTTTAATATATTTTATCTTAGGAAATTCCTGAACTGAAATGTTATTATTTCTTAAAATTAAATTTATACTAATTTATATAATGAATTATGTTTATTTTTAATTTAAAGGATATAAATT
>JAEEGK010024030.1_pt1 | contig 12666 bp, 8 predicted proteins | sample 8958771 | NCBI WGS metagenome assembly JAEEGK01 (sample SAMN16246547, study PRJNA631951) | gut metagenome | biome: gut microbiome; feature: rumen; material: SC-attached | host: Bos | place: Iran: Karaj | collected 2018-10 | reverse complement strand
TCGGAGGCAAGTTCGAAGAATGGGACTCCCCCGAAGACTGTACCCACCGCGAAGCGCTTGAAGAAACAGGACTCACACTCATCCGGCCCAAATACCGGGGCATAGTCACCTTCATCAGCGACGGCATGGACCAGACCGAATTCATGCACCTCTTTACCGCGACCGAATTTACAGGTACGCTCAAGGATTGCGACGAGGGTGTACTAGAATGGGTAGACAAGCAAAAGGTGAAGGAACTCCCCCACTGGGATGGAGACCTCATATTCCTTGCACTACTCGAACGCGGCGAACCATTTTTTTCGCTAAAGCTCACCTACAAAGGGAGTGAACTCACCGAGGCTTTATTGAACGAAAAGCCGGTTACACTACAAGATTTCCTATAAAAATGTAATATTCCACATTTTTTTGAGGAAAATTGATATAACGACTTAACAAACTGCTAAAAATTAAGCATATTTGTAATACTCCAAACCAACCCCAGACTCGGCAAGATGCGTATTCTTACGATATTGCCGAGTCGCTTTTTTTATAAGTGGTCAATAGTCATTAGTCAATAGTCATTGGCCAAGTGCACACCGCCCGCCATGCAGGTGTTCTCTAGTTTAACCCAAAATTACCACTTGGCAAGGGCGTTCGAGACAATCAAGTCCTGGAGCTTTTCAACGGCACGCGTCTGACCATGGCGATCTTCGGTCTCATTTGCCTGGACATCGTAGACACCATCTGCAGAAAGGGACTTGCTCTCGTAGATGATTCTTTCTTTTACGTTATCATAAAATTTAACTTCAACGCGGATCGTGACGCGATAAGTCTCGACATCGCTATTGCTGTTGTAGTTTTCAGGCTTGTTGGAATAGCTTAACAAAGTAATTTCAAAATCGGCATTGGCATCACCATTCACGAGGCGCACACCACCCGCATTGCGTTTGAACATATCAACAACGGCCGTATGGATATTGTTGGCTAGCACGGGGTCAAGAGTCTTGTCATCAACTTCATGAATGTTAACTGTTTTAATATGGCTCGGAAGCGTCGAAGCGGTAAAGCTGTAACAGCCATTCAAAAGAGTAGCAAGCAAAGCTACAGCAACAAAACAAAGCAAACAGGAGAGATTCTTTCGAAAACGCATGTCGATAATTTAGAAAAAAGCTATCTTTCCACCCGTAAAAATATTTTCAACCGAGGCAATCAAATGCTTGATATTAAAAAGATCCGTGAAAATCCGGAATATTATATTGCTGAAACAGAAAAGAAATATACGACCGTAAGCCTTCGTGACGTGCTCGCCGTCGATAACGAACGCCGCCCGCTGCTCACCGAAGTCGAACGCCTCAAGAGCGAACGCAACGCCCAGTCCAAGCGCATTGGCGAACTCAAGAAGAAGGGCGAAAACGCTGATGAAGCCCAGGCCGCAACACGCGAACTCGGCAACAAGATTGACGAACTCGACAAGAAGCTCAAGGAACTTGACTACAAGCAGACCGAAATGCTCATGCACGTTCCGAACATCGCTCCGCGTTCTCCGGAAGGCAAGGACTCCAGCGATAACGTTGTCGAAAAAGACGGTCCGATCCCGTTTGACTACTACACCAAGAACGATGACTTCGCCCGCGTCGACCACAAGACTCTCGGCGAACGCCTTGGCATTTTTGACTTTGAACGTGGCGCCAAGATTTCCGGTTCCGGTTTCCCGGTCTACCGCGGTCTCGGCTCTCGCCTCGAACGCGCTCTCATCCAGTTCTTCCTCGATGAACACCAGAAGGCTGGCTTTGAAGAATTCACTCCGCCGTACCTCGTTACCCGCAACACCATGCGTGGCACGGGTCAGCTCCCGAAGTTCGAAGAAGACATGTACCGCTGCGACAAGGATGACGACCTGTTCCTCATCCCGACGGCAGAAGTCCCGCTCACGAACCTCTACTCTGGCGAAGTGATTCCGGAATCTGAACTTCCGAAGCGCATCTGCGCCTACTCTGCTTGCTTCCGTCGCGAAGCAGGTAGCTACGGCAAGGACACCCGCGGTCTCCTCCGCTTGCACCAGTTCAACAAGGTTGAAATGGTCTACTTCGCCCATCCGGAACACAGCTACGAAGACCACGAAGAACTCACCCGTTTCGGTGAAAAGCTCCTCGAAAAGCTCGGCCTCCCCTACCACCGCCTTGCCCTCTGCAAGGGCGACCTCGGTTTCGGTGCAGCCAAGTGCTACGACCTCGAAGTTTACGCTCCGGTCGAAAAGAAGTGGCTCGAAGTCAGCTCCTGCTCGAACTTCGAAGACTACCAGGCTCGCCGCGCTAACATCAAGACGAAGGTCAACGGCAAGAACGTCTACCTCCACACGCTTAACGGCTCTGGCCTCGCCACTCCGCGCGTGATGGTCGGCATCTGCGACAACTACCAGCAGAAAGACGGCTCGCTCAAGATTCCTGAAGTACTGCGTCCGTACATGGGTGGGCTTGAGTTTATCAAACCGAAAGCCTAACCATGTAGTGAGGATTTTTTGCAAGAAAAATCCGAGTGCGAGGTTTCGCTAGAAACCTTGCACGCTCATCGGGGTGGGCTTGAGTTTATCGAACCGAAGAAGTAATCGCAGAACACACTTTCTCGGAGCAAAATCCCGATTTTAGCCATTTTTTACGTGAGTAAATCAAAAAAAAGCCCTTTACTCACGTAAAATTTCAAATAAACTAAGCAAATTTTTCAAAAAATTACAATTTTTCTGATTTTCCGACCCATTTTTCACACTAAAAAAGCCAAATGAGCCCCTATTTTTAACACAAATAGGGAAAAAAGTAGCCAAACTGCAAGAAAAGTTACGGACAACATCACATTTTTACGTGACTAATCCCGTTTTTCGATGATTACTCACGTAAATTTCGCCATTTTTCCACTTTCAGGCTTTTTTACATCGTCCCTCCGAGTTCACGGAGGGCCAATCACACTTATTTCAGCTTTTCCAGCCGTTCATAAAGGTCGTACAGCCGCTGCACGCCGTTTTCCAGCCCAAAATAATGCTTGATATACGGCACCAGCAGTGCAAAGAACAGTACGTCAAGAGCAACTACAGCAAAATCAGAAACAACAATTAGAAAAAAGATGCCCCCCACAGTCAAAAGCGCGAACAGAATCATCACGAGTTCGTGAACGAGCCGCTCATGTTGAAAAAAGCCTATATGCGTGCGCACCGATAACAACTGCTCTGCCGTCAATGGTTGCCCTAAATCAACCATATCCCAAAGTTCCAATTCATAATCATTCAATTTCTTCAGCATACCATAAATATAAAGTTTTTTTCAAAAAAAATGACCCATTACGAAATAGAATGTTATTTTAAATACCATGGAGCAACTTCAATATTCATCTCTGCCATCGATGTTCTTCGCGAACTGCGACCGATCCGATTTCAAAGGATGGTATCACCGTAAAGACGGCGAATGGATTCACTATTCCAGAGAAATATTGAAAAAAAATACACAGTCGTTAGCACTAGCATTGCATTCCCTTGGACTCCACGAGAACGAAAGTGTCGGCATTATTGCCCCGAGCTCCCCGAACTGGCTAATCGCAGACATCGCCATCCAGCTGAACCACGCTTGTGTCGTCCCGTTGTTCCCGAACATCTCGTCCGAAAATTTCACGTACCAAAGCAACGACGCGAACATCAAAATTCTCATTGTCAATTCTCTCGAAGAACTAGACGCCCCGCTCCTCGAAAACCTTGCACGATTCAAAACCATCGTCTGCATCGAAAAAAGTTCCAAACTCCCTGCAAACGGCATTTACTGGGACGACCTGCTCTCAAAAGGTTATGAAATTTTAGCAGACCGAGAGCATGCGAAATGGATTGACCATCAGCTGAGCACCATCGATCCCGATAGTTTATTCAGCATCATCTATACAAGCGGCTCTACAGGCAGGCCTAAAGGTGTTGAACTCACGCATAGGAACATGTTGGTACAAATCCAGAACATAGCCCCAATGTTCCGTTTCGACAAGCAAAAGGATTCGTGCCTTACGATTTTACCGGTCGCCCACGTCCTCGAACGCATGGCGGTCTATTTTTACACCATGAGCGGTGTTACGATTTACTTTGGAGACAATCCCAAGAACCTCTCGCATATATTACGCGAAGTCCGACCGACCATCATGATTGTCGTCCCGCGCATTCTGGAGCGCCTCTACGAAAGCATGACGACTGCATCGGACCGCGCCAAAGGTTTCAAGCGAACACTCATTAAGCACGCCATCAAAATTGCAAAAATCAAGGATCCGAACAAATGTCCGGGACTCCTACACCGCATTTTCAATCTATTTGTTTATAAGAAAATGCGAGAAGCGGTCGGTGGCAATTTCCGCATGATTATTTCGGGCAGCAGCGCCTTGAACAAATCTATCTTGCGATTCCTTTTGAACATCGGGCTCCCCGTATTTGAAGGTTACGGCATGACGGAATGTTCGCCCGTAGTCTCTGCAAATTGCAAACAAGCAATAAAGCCCGGCTCCATAGGCAAGCCACTCGCCCACCTCGATGTCAGAATCGGAGAATGCAGCGAAATCCAAATTCGTGGAGAAAGCGTCTTTAAAGGCTACCACAACCGCCCGGACTTAAACGCCCAAGCCTTCACCGAAGACGGATTCTACCGCTCAGGCGACCAAGGCTATTTCGACGAAGATGGCTACCTTTACTTTACAGGCCGCATCAAGGAACTCCTCAAGACAAGCACCGGGAAATATGTGAGCCCGAACCCCATCGAACTGGAAATCATACGCCATCCGCTGGTGGAACAGGCTCTCGTCATTGCAAACGACCACAAATTTGTTTCGGCCATCATTTGGCTGAACCCCGTCGGCGCACGCCGCATGCTCAAGCCGCAAAACGAAGATTACTCCATCGAAAACGCGTTGGATTCGCCCACCGTTCAAGCCTCCATCAATCGCCATATCGAGCACATCAACGAGAAGCTGAACCATTGGGAACAAATTCGCAAATGGACTTTAATCGGTGACGAACTCACCATCGAATCGGGCCTTTTGACGCCCACATTAAAAATTCGGCGCACCGCTGCAGAAAAGCGATACGCCGAAGAAATTGAAAAGATGTATCAGCAGTAAGAAGTTAGCAGTAGGAAGTCGGAAGTTAAATAATCGCAGCGAAGCTGCCGAACTTAAAAACTTCCTACCGTCTACTGTCTACTGTCTACTTCCTACTAGAAGTGGATCACGCGGACCTTGATGACTTTGTCAAGCTTGCCGAGCTTTTCGATGATGGAGTCATCGACCTTGCTTTCGACGTCAACGAGGTTGTAGCCGATCTTGCCGTTGCTCTTGTTGCTGAAAGAAGCGATGTTCACGCCTTCAGCACCGAAGACCTTCGTGATTTCAGAAATCATGTTCGGAACGTCCTGGTTGATCACGACCACGCGGCTCTTCACGCCAGCATGCGGATGATCGACGAGGGCCGGGAAGTTCACGGAATTGCGGACGCAACCGAATTCGATGTAGTCCTTCAATTCTTCGACAGCCATCACAGCGCAGTTTTCTTCGGCTTCTTCGGTAGAAGCGCCGAGGTGCGGGAAGCAGGTCACCTTGTCGTTCTTGATGAGGTCAGCGGTCGGGAAGTCGCAGAGGTAGCCCTGGAGAGAGCCAGAAGCGAGCATTTCGTTGACCGGGTCCATTTCCACAATGCCACCGCGAGCAAAGTTCATGATGTAGCTACCCTTGAACTGAGCGAGGTTCTTGCGGTTGAGGAGGTTTTCAGTAACGCCCTTGATGAACGGAACGTGAACCGTGAGGAAGTCAGAATTTGCAATCACGGTGTCGAGGTCAGCAGTTTCGACCTTGTTCGAAAGTTCATGCATGTTGTTAGCATTCGGATACGGTTCGTAAGCGAGAACGCGCATGTTCTTCCAACGAGCGTAGTTGGCAACGAGCACGCCAATCTTGCCAAGGCCAATCACGCCGAGAGTCTTGCCGGCAAGTTCCATGCCAGCGAACTTCTTCTTGCCGCTTTCGACCGTCTTTGCGAGATCCGGATCGTTCACGTCGAGGTTCTTGACCCAGTTAGCAGCCTTATCTACATTACGGACAGCCATGCCGAGCACAGTCATCACGAGTTCAGCAACAGCGTTTGCGTTTGCACCCGGAGTGTTGAACACGCAAATGCCCTTTGCAGAAGCCTTGTCAATCGTGATGTTGTTCACGCCAGCACCGGCGCGAGCGACAGCCAAAAGGCCGTCAAAGTTGTCCGTATCGACCTGAGCAGAACGCACCAAGATAGCATCCGGATTTTCGATAGAATCGGAAACCTGGTAGAACGAGCCAAACAGGCTCAAGCCCTTCTTGGAAATGTTGTTCATCGTCTTAATAGTTGCCATGATTTATTCCTTTGTTTAAGTTAAAACTTAGTAGGAAGTAGGAAGTTAGAAGTAGGAAGTTGAATAATCGCGGCTTCGCCGCCTAACTTATTCTGTCTACTTCCTACTGTCTACCGTCTACTCCGTTAAGGTTCTTGCCAGCGGCCTCGTTCCTTGATGAGGTTCACCAATTCTTCAATCGCGTCCTCTTCGGGGATATTCTTCTTCACCGCGGTTTTACCTTCAAAAAGCGTTATGCGGCCGGGGCCTCCACCGACGTAACCGAAGTCGGCATCCGCCATTTCGCCAGGGCCGTTCACGATACATCCCATAATGCCAATCGAGATGTCCGAGAGGTGCCCAAAGCGGGCCTTGATTTTACCCATCACCTGCTGGATGTCGTAAAGCGTACGGCCGCAGCTCGGGCAGCTGATAAAGTTCGTCTTGCTGCGGCGGCAGTATGCAGCCTGCAAAATATCGAATGCGAGAATCACGGAATCCTTCGGGCTCTTGTAGCCTTCGATAACAACGGCATCGCCAAGGCCATCCGTCACGAGGCTCCCGATGTCTGCAGACACGCGAAGCATGTCGCGTTCGTTATCCATAATCTTTGCATAAAGGAGAATCGGATCCTTGCGGTTCGCGGCATACAAAGCCGAAGCCAAGGCACGCACGCCCATCACCATTTCAGGGCCCGTGTAGCAGAAGAGCGAACCTTCCGGCACAGCACTCGGATTTGCAGCAAAACCTGCGATATCCATCGCATCCTTGAATTCCACGACCGGCTGAGCATCCAAGCCCGCCAAAGCAAATTCTGCATTGCGGCGTTCGCCCGTGAGGCTCACGGCATCGGCCTTCATGCCGACGCGCACCGGTTCAGAACCGCCAATCTTTACGCCAGCAAGCGTGACCGGGACCGTATCCCTGCGTTCGTAATGGTACGGATCCTTTTCCAGAACCGGTACCGCAAACTTCGGCGCATCCGCCTTGAGTTCGCAAGCCTTAATCAATTCCTGAGCCACTGGGACTTCCGCCACCGGGTCTTCCGTCAGCGATACGCGAATCGTATCGGCAAGGCCATCGAGCAGCAAAGCGCCAATGCCCGCCGCAGACTTCAAACGTCCATCAGCGCCGGCACCCGCTTCCGTCACGCCCACGTGGAACGGATACGGCTTGAAGTTTTCCTGCTTCAAGCGGGCCGCAAGCATGCGGTAAGCGGCAATCGCCACACGCGGATTGCTCGACTTGAGGCTCAAGACTACTTGGTCAAAATGTTCCGCTTCGCAAACAGCCAAATATTCAATGGCGCTTTCCACCATGCCTTCCACAGTGTCGCCATAGCGGTAAATCATACGTGCCGAAAGCGAACCGTGATTCACGCCAATGCGGATAGCACGTCCAAGGCGCTTAGCTTCTTGCACAAACGGCGTAAATGCTTCGGCAACTTTTTCCTTGCCTTCGTCAAAAGACTTGTCCGTCTGCTGGTCAAGCGTCAGAATACCCGTATCGACAAAGTTCCCCGGATTGATGCGAACCTTTTCCACCCACTTGAGAGCTTCGAATGCAGCCTTCGGCTGGAAGTGAATGTCCGCGGACACCGGCACCGTGCAACCAGCAGCACGCACGCGCTTCATCACCTCTTCGAGGCCAGCGGCATCGGCAAATGTAGGCGCCGTAATGCGGACCAATCCGCAACCCACCTTAGCAAGCGCCAAAGTTTCAGCCACCGTCTTTTCGACATCCTTCGGCTTGGTGGTCGTCATGGATTGAACTAAAATGGGGGCATTGCCCCCTATCACTGCATCGCCTACGCGAACTTGAACAGTTTCCCTGCGAACCGCTTTAAAACGGTCATCAACATACGGAAGTGTAGTAAAATCTAGCATGCCGCAAATTTAGCAAAGAATACCACCTCTTGCATGCCCCATAATTAGAAATAAGCCTAAAAGAAGAACTATCTTCAAGATTCGCGGGCATCGCCGTTTTCCGCCGCGCATTCCTTTTCGTAGTATGCTTCCAGCTCATCACGACTCTGTTCAAAGTACTTCTTCAAGCTCGGATCAAAGTGCTTGCCCATGGATTCCTCAATGATAGCATAAGCATCCGCAAAGGAGAACGCTTCCTTATAGCAACGCTTACTTACAAGAGCGTCATAGACATCCGCAATCGCCATTACACGAGCTTCAAGCGGAATAGCCTCCCCCTTCAACCCATACGGATAACCACTGCCATCCCAACGTTCATGATGGCTTCCAGCCATGTTCTTTGCAATTTCCACAAAAAACTCGCTTTGGAAATTCGACAGCAAATTTTTGATGATGATAGCCCCCTTTTCGGCATGGGTTTTCATCTCGGCAAATTCTTCGTCTGTGAACTTGCCCGGCTTGCAAAGGACTTTATCATCAATGGCAATTTTTCCGATATCGTGCATCGGGGCAGCAGCGACCATATCGTCATAAAATTCCTTTGAATAACTTAAATTCACATCGTTCCTCATTTTTTTGACAAGGATACTCACGACCTCTTTTGTTCGCTTGAGGTGCGCCCCAGTAAAACCATCCTTGTTGTTGACCATCTCGGCCATACCTACTAGCATCTGGTTTTGGAATACGCGAATCTGGTCTTTGTTGTTCTTGATGAGGGCGGCAAGTTCCGTGTTGTTCGCATCAAGTCGTTCAATATAACGTTGTATATTCGTCTCATCTTCAATACGGAACAGGAATATCCTCGATTTTTGGTTTTGGAGGACATTTCTCAATACAGCCTTGTAAAAACGATCCTTGTACGAAAACCTGTAAACCTTGTTGCTATCAGCTTCTTGCAACTGGCTCATGCACTTCTTGAAAGTCTTGGAAATTTCAATATCTTTAGGCATGGCATGGTCAACGCGGCATTCCAGTAAATCCGGGAAAAACTTAGTCGCAATATCGTTACAACCCAAATAAACGCCCTTCGGAGAAAATGCCAAATAAGCGGCCGTATTTTCTGCTTCAAGAGATTCCAAAACACTGTTCATCACATCGTGCATTTTCACCAAAGCACAAATATAAAGCAAAACAAGTTCATCAAGCAAATAAACAAGAGGCATCAATAACGTATCGTTTTCCATATAGCGTGCAACGATAAACAAGCCTATGGAGACAAAAGCCAAAGTTGCAATGGCAATCAACGTTTTGTAACTGACATTACGTTTCTTTTTTGCAGCAACAATAATGACGACTATATTTGCAATAACATAGAAATAGAGCAATATATTCCACAAAACATGCGCAGGCCCATAAGTCGGGATATAGCTGCCCGTACCGTTCAAAACAACATATCGAACGGATTCATAAAAAATATTGCTAAAGCCAACCGTACACGAAAGCCCGAATACAAGCGTACTATAGGCAAACAAGAACAACTTCACCCATCTCGGTACATTGAACGAGCATAGGCGGCAAATCAACAGGAACAGCAATAGCGGCAAAAAGCAAGAGCCTAAATAACAAGCCTTATTCGCTACAATAGCCCCTTCAATTGTCGTCGATAGAGCCAAAAAAAGGTGTCCAAAATCAGCAAGAACAATCGAAAAGAATACAGCAGTAAAATACGAATTCAGCGGTCTGCGATACAAGCACGAAAGCAGGCAGGCATTCACGCCCGCAAACACGCACATGGCAATCAAATAATAAATTACAAACATAAAATTCTCATCGACAAGTTCAACAAATTAATGATCTACAGAACAATAATAATCCACCAGCTGTTCCTGGCATTGCAAGAAACAATCTTTCAAATGCGGATCAAACTGTTTTCCCATCGAGGCTAAAATCACGTCACGAGCTTCCTTGAACGACATCCGTTCCTTGTAGCAGCGCTTACTCACCAAAGCATCATAAACGTCCGCAAGCGCCATAATACGCGCTTCCATCGGGATGCTGTCACCAGAACGGTGTTCAGGGTACCCCGATCCATCCCAGCGTTCGTGATGATAAAGAGCCATATTCTTCGCGACACCCACAAAGTAATTATCCTTGACTTCGGAGAGAAGCTTTTCGATAATATTCGCCCCCTTCTCCACATGAGTCTTCATCAATTCAAAATCGTTGTTATTAAAACGTCCCGGTTTGCGCAACACAGAATCGTCAATGGCGACCTTGCCCAAATCGTACATCGGAGCAGCAGCAATCAACACATCAAGGAATTTGTCCGACAAATTATCGAACCCCTTCTTACGCATATACGTTACAAAAATCTTCACGACCTCACTCGTACGCTTGATATGGCCATCCATATTCCCCGCACGGCTCTCAGCCATCTGGGCCATCCCGACAATCCACTTTTCCTGCACCGACAACATTTCGGATTCGGACATCTTCATATTTTTCTTCAATATGGTATTGCTCCGCCCGAGGGCGTCGATATAACGCTGTTCTTGCGTATTGTCCTCGACCCTAAAGAGAAAAACATCCTTTCCGTGAACTTGTCTCAGAACCTTCACATCGCATTTGTAATGACGCCCAGAGTAATCAAATTCCGTACTTTGACTATAATTCGTCAAAATACTGGAGTCCTTAAATCGGTCGATCCGCTCCATAAGGACTTTCTGGAGTTCGGTAGCCCCCTTTAAACGAGAATCGACCCTCATATTGGAAAGCTCGGGGAAAAACTCCATTGCAATCTTGTTTGCACCCAAATAGGCCCCGTCCACCGAGAACGAAAAATAAGCACACAAACTTTCCGCTTCGATAGATTCAATCACACAAGCCGTAATATCGTACCATTTGACATTGTTACAGATATAAAGCAAAATTATCTGGTCAATCACATAGACACACGGCATAACCAACATATCGTTGCCTAAAAAACGAGCCAAGAAGAACGAGGCTATCGTCACAATTTCAGTAGCTATCATCGCCGAAATATTCTTAAACGAGACCATCTTCTGGCATAACAACGCCCGAAAGATAATCCAAATATCCAGCAAAGCGTAAGTCACGAGGAATACATTAAATACGGTATGCCCCCAGCCGTATGTCGCCACATAGTTCCCGACCCCCGCCTGAACCACGTATTCAACAGTCTTGTAATACGCAGGGATATACCCGACAGTCATGGCCAAAGCACATATTCCAAAACTTACAATAATCTGGATAATGTAAAGCCATCTTGGAATCCGAATTCTGCAAATTTGCAAAAGCGCAAAGAACATGAACATCGGCAAGAACGATGCCCCAAGGTAATTCACCTTATTCGCAATGACCGCGCCTTCGACCGATTCCGAAAAACCTAGTAGCCAATGTCCAAAATTCGTTACGAGAATCGCATAGAAAGAATAATAGATGTACTTGTTCTGCTGATTCTGATAACGCAAAGAAAGTACCGCCAAGTTGACGGCAGATAACACAAACATCAATGTTAAATAGATGTAACCCATATCCGCTCAGGAATATTATACTTATAAAGTTAATCTATTTTTTACAAAAAGAACAAAAATCCTCCAAAAAAAGTTCCTTTTGGAAAAAAATCAAACGCAAATATAAAAAAAGGAAACGCACAGCTAAGCCATGCGTTTCCCAAGAATATCAAAAAGACTCGTTTAAGTCATTAAGCTTCAGCCGGGGCTTCAGGAGCAGCCGGAGCCTCAGGAGCCGGGGCAGCCGGTTTCGGAGGGAGCAAAGCCTTGATAGAAAGCTTCACCTTGCCCTTCGGATCGACACCGAGGCAGAGCACTTCGACTTCGTCACCAACATGAACAACGTCTTCGACCTTCTCGACACGGTGGTCGGCAAGTTCGGAGATGTGCACGAGACCATCGCGACCCGGGAGGATTTCGACGAATGCGCCAAACGGCTGGATCGTCTTGACCTTGCCCTTGTACTTACGGCCCGGTTCCGGTTCAGCAGTGAGTTCTTCGATCATGCGGCGGCAAACTTCACCAGCCTTGCCCGTCGGGGCAGCGATGTCGATATTGCCGTTGTCGTCAATGTTGATCGTGCAACCCGTCTGAGACTGCATGCCCTTGATGACGGAGCCACCAGAACCGATAACGTCACGGATCTTCGCGGTCGGGATGCGCATCTTGAGCATCGTCGGAGCCTTTTCAGAAACGTGCGGACGCGGGGCCGGGAGACCAAGTTCAGCCATCTTGCCGAGGATGTGGATACGGCCCTGACGAGCTTGTTCCAAAGCTTCACGCATAAGTTCCGGGGTGATACCGCGGATCTTGATGTCCATCTGGAATGCCGTGATACCTTCTGCAGTACCCGTCACCTTGAAGTCCATATCGCCGAGGTGGTCTTCCGTACCGGTAATGTCGGACAAGATCTTGATC
>JAEEGK010024029.1_pt1 | contig 12667 bp, 10 predicted proteins | sample 8958771 | NCBI WGS metagenome assembly JAEEGK01 (sample SAMN16246547, study PRJNA631951) | gut metagenome | biome: gut microbiome; feature: rumen; material: SC-attached | host: Bos | place: Iran: Karaj | collected 2018-10 | reverse complement strand
TATATGGTGGGAAACCGTTTAAAGATTTTGTCGTGGATTTTGTTAGGTCCACGATGACCGGATGCAAAATGTATCAGTATGCAGGATATAGGGATGCACTTTATCGAATGTTGGTAAACGAGAAACTCATGGATAAGGTTGTTTACGTTTCAATGAAGGATTGGAATGATGTCAGTCCAGACATTAATAAAACCTTATTTATGAGTGATCAAATACATTTGAATCGCCGGGGATACGAGAAACTAGATTCATGTATGGCTATTGCTATTGCAAACGATCTAGAAAATACGAGTAATTCCAGTCTTGTCTATTAACCAATGAGCAACAATGCCTAAGGTAGATGATAGAATTATAAAAAAGAAGCTAATGATATCGTGATAATCGGCAGGTATTGTGATTATCGCTGATACGATAGCTTGGAAAAACATTCCCTGTATAATATAAATTTCCAAACTTGCTTGGCCAATTTTTGAAATAATAGGGTTGATAGGGTGACAATGCTTTGAAATGACAATTAAGAGGGAGGTAAATACTGGAAGAAGAAATACTGTAGAGAAGTATTTGTAGTTGTATATTTCGTGATGATGTGGATATAAATAAATGAAAAATGGAATTCCCGCCATGAGTATATAATAATAGTATGTATTGGAGAAACCATTTTTTGCCCAATAAGCGCATGTCATACCGAATAGAAAAGAAGGAATCCTGTATAGTAAGAAAAAATGTGGATCACTCTTAGGAATGTAGTTGTTTGCAACCAAAATGTATGATGTTATAAGGCAAAAGATGCATATAAAGACAATAACGACCATAAAACTGTAATCGTAAAGTTTCTTTAATAATGGAGTCCAAAGATAGAGGAAAACGATGGATGGGATATACCACGCACTATAAACACCTCCTGTCCAGAAACCAATGGTTGTGTATCTAAAAAGATAAGTCAAAAAACTATCGTGGTATAGTAAAATGCTTGCAAAAATCCCTAAAATGTAATAAGTTGGGAATATTCTTAGAAATCTTTTTTTATAAAACGAGATAATGTGGCTATTTTTCTCGAGAGAGAAATATAATCCAAATCCTGAAACAAACATGAAAATATCCACTCCGGCAAATCCGTACTGAGCCAAAAAACCAAGAGGTCTGATTTGGATAAATGTGAAATGAAGCATCATAATCCACATAATGGACCATCCCATAAGCTCTGAGCGATAGGTGGAAATGTCTTTTGTCGTAAACAGATGATTCATGAGTCGTTTTTACGAGTAGTTATCTAATGTGTCCTTTTCCAGTTTTCCACAAGATGCGATCTTTCCACTGATAATATTTGGTCATGAGGTTTCGCTTCCTGCTATAGAAACGAAGTTTCTGTATTGCAAAATGATTGGGATAATCTATCATGCTTCCAGGAGTTATTAAGAAATGATTATAGTTTTTCACTTGGTCCTTCATAAATGGACGATGTTGGAAATGGGCATAGAGTGATTCTTTCTTTTCTAACTTGCCATCTTTGAAACGAAGCATATACAATTTGCTTCCTATATGCTCAAAGAGAATCTGCTTCCAACCTCTAGTGAGACTGTTCATCGCATAAGATTGCTTGGGAGTTGACACATTATCAAACTGCCAATCCAAGAAACTATCATGTGGACGACATTCTTTCCATTTGTCTGCTGTACCTTTATGGCCATATTCATCAAAGAAAGTTTGCTTATGTATTGTTAATACTTCTCTATAGTCTTGGTAGCCAGGGATAATCTCCTTGTAATAAGTGTTCGCTTCCTCATCGTTACTATATAGAGTCAGGTGGCCAAAGCCCAAAAAGAATTTGTAGCGTGAAAGAACTTCGTCTGTAAAGAAAGCTCTGAAATCCCCATAAACGACATCCAAATCGCCATATCCCCAGAAATCGTATTTTGAGATGTATTTTTGTAGGGCTTGTCCATAGACGGGCTTAAAATCACAAAGAATATAAGGACGGTCTAAAACAATAGGGAAATCGAAAACGGCTTGAATGTATTGTCTGAAATCCTCAAACTGCATTTTGTGTACAATAATGTTTTGGGCAGGTTCAACGTCTGCATCTGTAAAGAACATCAAGTCAACAGATGGGTTTCGGAGCGCGGATTCACGCCACATCTTATATTGTACAGGAAGTTTCCCAAAGTATGGGAATATCATAACGATAGATTTCATGTCCTTATTTGTTTTTTAATAAACGATATAGAATCTTGATGAAATAAGTCATCAACTTGAGACCACTTGGAGTTTCAAGAAGATGTAGAAGTTTGTACGTTGTAGTCTTGTCTAATAGCGTAAGAGTCTTATAATCTTCGATAGCTCCAGCAGGCAGAAATTCAGCAATGGTTGCTTGGTGTTCGGCTATACGACGTTCATTGTAGGATTTGCTGATACCGTCTGGTTCACGCTTGCATATGATTTCATCAATCTTTTCTACACTACAACTTTCCACACAAATTTTCTGGATATAGAATTTTATGTCAGCTACGATTCTGAGTGATTCGTCATAGAGCGTGTCATAGAATAATTCTCGTTTGAAGAATGTGCTCTGATGAGGAAGTGTCTGGACATAAAAAGTCAGCATAGAGATACGTGGAGGGAGGATGGTGCTGAAACCCTGTTGCGTTTTTGAATTATAGTGGAAATCGTGCCCAACAATCATGTCTGAAGTAAGGTGCAGATCATAAATATGTTGGAGGACTAATTCACTATAAAAGCAGTCACCGGAGTTCATGAAATTCAGATATTCACCAGTAGCCTTCTTGATACCTTTATTCATGCCTTGGTAAATTCCTCCATCAGGTTCTGATATCCAGAAGTCAATTTGAGAATCGTATTCCTTTAAGACATCTACACTACCATCAGTAGAGCCACCGTCAATAATGATAAACTCAAAATCACGGAAAGTCTGATGAATCACGCTTTCTATGGTTTTGCGCAATCCTTCTTTGTTGTTGAAATTGACGGTAATGATGGAGTACTTCATTTCTTTCTGATGTTTTTGATTCTTGATAGACTATCCTTTGCACCTTTGGCAAACAGTAAAGTCGCACCAAGTTCGATGGTTAGAAAAATCGTCATTCCAATGGCTGCATATAAAGCCCATTCCCAAAGGCTTTGATAGGGATCAAAGGGAATATACCTGATGGCATAAATCGCCAATGTGAAGGATGAGAAGGATATACAGTAATTTCGTATGACCCCTTTCCAATATATAGATACAGACTCTTTAAAGCCGGAGGTAAACAGATAATAAGGCTTCCAAAATACAACGATGACCAATAAGCTGATAATTTTACCAAGCAGGATACCGATAATTCCCCATTTCAGACCTGCAATGATTGTAATGGATACATTGATAATCAGTTCTGCCCACGCAGACCAGACATCGGCATACAAACCATGTGCATAATTGAAGTTATCAACGGATTTTCTGGAATTTGTGATATATACGAAAATAATCAGAAGAATGAGGATCCGGTTATCCATAATATATTCCGATCCGAGCCAGTGTGTAATAAATGGTTCAAGGAATGCATATAGTGAAAAACAGAGTATAGCGGAGATAGTATGATGGATGGTTGTAATCTCCCAAAATACTTTTATCATTTTTTCCTTGTTACCTTCTGCGACTAAATTTCCAACGCTGGCTCCTACACTGCCTGTAACAGCAGAGAATAGTGATATCAATTTGGATATGACAATCATATAGTTGCCATAATAAGCAACCATCTTTAGTGATACAAAGAAGAAAATGAATAATTCATCACTTTTTATTAATGCAAAATCCTTAATCTTATGAATGAAGACTTGCTTGGTTTTTGTAATAATTTCGGGATATTGTTTCAGCAAAGATCTGCCTCGGCTCTTATCTACATTAAGCCAAGGATATTCCTTGTTGATTTTCCAATTTAAAATGACACAGCCTATGATACCGAACAGAAATTCTACTCCAACCCAGACATACAGATTTTGATAGGTGTAGGCTAGGAAAATCTGTAGTATGATCTTGATGATTCTTGCCGATTGAAAATAAATGGCTACAAGATAATTCTTCTGATCTGCAGTCAACAGAATTTGTCGGTAATTGATGAAATAGCCGATGAGCGAGGAGCCTAAGAATGAATAATAAGCAAAATAAATAATACCAAGTCCTAACTCTGCTTTGGAGAAGATGAGGGGAAAAAAGAGACTGATGAGAGCACCTCCCGCCAAGATAATGCAGCCTATCCAATTGTACAGATACCCTAATAGTGACAGAATGTCCTGGATCTCCTGTCTGTTGTTTGATTGTATTGGTTTGAATAGAAAATAGCCAATACAAGAGGTGATGCCGAGTTCTGCCAAGTTGAGATATCCCAGTATGTTCCCGAGTGTACCAGTCAGACCGATGAACTCTGCTCCGAGACAATCTAGGAAAATCTTGCGTGAGAAGAATGCCAAAAGAAGTGTCAGGAAGTAAAAAATCAAATTTACTTCCGCGTTTAATACACTTTTATGAACTCTTCCACTCATGGTCTTATGAATTGTGCTCGGTGTGAATAAAATCAGTATTTTTACGATCCATGTGCAGCACGTTTTTCAGCATCCGCCATACTAAACCGGGTAGGGCTATTGCTTTCTTAAAAGAATTGAAACGTATCTGGCTAGGTAAAGCAATGAATAGGGCGACAATTAGAGCTGCAAGTAGGAACCACCACTTCTCACACCAAGCAGGAACTGAGATTGTCATGAAGATGGATATTCCAAATAGCAACACAATCAGCATAGATCGTGGAATGAGCGCCTGCTGGATAGTTTTGTCTATGAAATTGATATTGCCATGTTTGATGGCATTGGGAATCTCAGGTAGTTGGCTTGTCAGACTCTGGACTTGTGCTGTCATCCAGCGCATACGTTGGCGCTGGAAATTGTCTTGGTTGCTGACTTTTTCGTCGAAGACGTGAATATCTGGCGCATATTTGATAAAAACACCCTGACGGAGTAGGAGGGCTTCCATCTCACGGTCTTCACCAGCTGTTGATAGTTGAAAGACATTCTTTTTGAATAGGTCATAGTTGAAACACATGCCAGAACCAATGAGTGCAGATGAAAGACCTAATCGGTTGTGTGCCTTGCGGAAGATGGTGTTATTGATTTCTTCACTGGCTCCATCGAGTACGGCGACATCATTATTGGCATTCTTTGCACAACGATGGCATTGGATGGCCTCGTAAATGGTGCAAAGTACGTTGAGTTGTGACAGAAAGTCTGGACGAACCACGTTGTCTGCATCTAAAATAACGACATTGTCGAAATCGCCTTTCATCTCATTGATGGCATACTGCATAGCCTTAGCTTTCGAGCTTTTCTTAAAATCAGGTGTGAGCAGGGTGATGGGCATTTCTCTTAATGCGTCATTCGTCTCAGGCTGCATATGGTCTGAAATCACAGCTACGGTATAATGTGTTTTTGGATACTTTTGGAGGAGGAACTGCTCTACAGCATTAATGATTACGCGATCTTCGTTATATGCCGGATATAATATGAGGAACTTATGCATTTTATGATGAAGGGCTGCCGCATGAATGGCGATGCGGTCTTCTTTGTCATAAAAGAGGGAAATAATAGCAAAGAAAACAACATAGGCTACCGATGCTGCTATCACTACCCATAGGGTAATATCAATGATATGAAAGATGCTCCAAATCACTTTTTCTTCCTTCTTAACACTTTCACACTGAACAAACTCCACAGGCTGACAAAGGGCGAACGAAGGAATGTCTTGTCCCACATCTCATCTACCAGATAGTCTGGTGTTGCTAATGCAAAGAAAAACAATGCAATAGCTCCTAATAGCCACCATTTGAGGGCAATTGTCAGGTAGATAAACGGTAGAATCACACTCATTAGTATGATGATACCAACCATTTTCGTGCGTGGAACCAACATCCATTGGATGATTTTATCTGCCAGGTCATATTGTTTTCTGAAAATGGCCCCAGGTAAGAATTTGATATTTCTTGCGAAATTATGGAGTTGTTGTGAAGCCCAACGTCCGCGCTGCTCATTCAACTTGATAGTTGTACGCTTTTTCTCACCATAAACATAGATGTTGTCGAAATAGTCGATAAAGTATCCTTGGCGCAACAATAGGGCCTCCAATTCTTTGTCTTCTCCTGACGTTTTTGCCTTCATAATATTCGTTTTGAACCAGTTGAAGTCATAAGCTGTTCCAGAACCAGCCAAAGCAGATGAGAGACCAACGCTTATATGTCCCCGACGGAAAACGGCATTATTAATCTCCTCAAAAATGGCATCCATGCGAGCGGCAGCTGTATCTCGATTTCTGGATATCCGATGTGTCTGAATGGCCCGAGTAGCGGCAACTTCAAAAGCGTCATTTACTTTCTGCAAGAAGTCTTGTTCGACAATGTTATCTGCATCTAGTATTACTACGATGTCATAAATCTTGAATTCAGGCAAATTTAGGATAGCATATTGGAGAGATTTCGCTTTGGAACTTTTTTCGAAATCTGGGGTTAATAAAGTGATAGGGTATTGGGCCAATCGCATATTGGTCATTTCGCTCTGGTGGTCTGAAATAACCACTACGTCGAACATACGTTGGGGGTATGCCTGACTTAAGATGGAAATAACAACCTGCTCAACAACTTCGTCTTGCCGATGAGCTGGTATCAAAATAACAAATCGACTCTGATTTTTCGATTTTGTGAAGACTGGTTTGCGGCAGAATAGAGCTGCTACAGCAAAGATACCGAGGTATAACACCGTTCCTGCAACAATAATGAATAGAAACCAATCGATGATATATAAGATGACCCAAAAATCCATAATCTTAACTGATAATTGATAATTGATAATGACTAATGCCTTTATATACGGCCTTTACTAAATCCATTCTGCCTTGAAGCGCGAATTTTAATATGTCTTTTGGAGCAACAAGTCCTAAAAGATAGCAATAGCTTAGATATCTTGATAAACCTTTCCAGTTGCGTTTAACTAATAATAACCTATTCCGAGTAACATAATAGGTGCGCAATGGGCTGTTCTGCCCAGTAGTTTGACTCTCTTTGTGATAGATGGTACATTGCGGTTCGTACCAAATCTGATAGCCAACCCTTGTAAACATCATAGACCAGTCTAATTCTTCATAATACAGAAAATAGCATTCAGGCATTATTCCCACCTTGTCAATGGCTTCTTTTTTGACAAACATCGCAGCGCCATGAGCATAAGGGGTTGTATGAGCCATTTCGTATTGTCCGTGATCCTCTTCTCCAAAACCTATCGCCTGATTTCGTATGGTTATCTTGGAAAGTTTTGTATAGCCTGTAAACTGGATGGGTTGTGGATCCCAGGCAAAACGGATTTTAGGACAGACGACACCAACCTCTGCAGAAGATTCTGCTCGATTGATTAATGCCTGGATATTAAAATCCTTGAAGATTGTGTCATTATTGACAAGAAACAGATATCTTCCCTGAGCGGCTTTAATGCCAAGATTATTTCCGCCAGCAAAGCCCAAGTTCTTGTCGCTTTTGATGACTTTGACATAAGGAAATTTTTGAGTAATGATATCTGCTTCCTGATTCAGAGATGCATTATCTACCACAATCACCTCCAAATTTTCATTGAAGGGGATGCTATCAATTAGTTCACAGGTGTCCTTTAACCCGTTGTAATTGATCGTGATAATGGATACATCTATCTTCAATATGTATTATACTCTTGATGCTAATTTCTTTTCTAATTTTAAACGTTTCTTTTCTTCTTGTTCTGCCAATCTCTTTTCTTCGTATTTAATCCATTCGGGTTCGATAAATGGAAGTATATATACAATAGACAGGCCTCCATAGAAAATAACACAATTCGGGAACTGCATCAGCACTTGATTGGCATAGCCGCCTAATTGAATGGATACAAATGCACAACAGAATCCCGCTCCAATACCCATAAGAGATCGGCTTTTAAGCTTAAAAAATACGATACAACATGCACCAATAAGCATTATCAATGTTGTTATAACAAAAATGGTTATACCTATTGGTCCTGTTCGTATCCAAATATAAACATATTCTGAGTCAGGAGGAATCGTCGCTAATTTCGCATATTTGTTATTGGCTGGCACGTTATAGCCCATGCCAAGGCCTATACCCCATGGAGCATCTTTGATATATTTCCGGACCGCATCTTTATTGATATCTCGCACATTAGCAGATGCATCGTCACTTTTGAAAGCAGAACGCATTCTACGGACTTGTTGGTTGCCGTTCCCAATTTCAGTAAAGACCAAAATGAATGAACATATTGCCAAAAAAATACTAAAGGGGACTGCAATCTTAATTGATTTAGAAAGAAATATATAGACAATAAAGCCTGCAGCAACACAAAAGATGGCTGTACGTGTTCCAGAAGCAAACATGCCCCAAAAAACTAATACACCGGTTAGTATAAAGAAGATGCGATCTTTTTTTATTCTTGATGTAATACCAAATAGAATGAAAGCAACAGTCGTAGCGGCAGCATTAATACCATAGTTTGCTGCATCACTAAATGTAGAGAAATAACGAATTAATGTTCCTGCATTTAGAATATGTGTAGTTCTTCCTCGACCTTGAATCCATATCGTTTCTTCTGTTGTAAAACCTAGATGTTGTTGCTTCCATACCCAAAATACAGAAAAGAGTGATAATATTGCCCACAATTTTAAATACCTCATCAATATCTCAGGTGAAGAAATGTAAATTGAAAATACAATAAAGGTATATAAAATTTGAAAAGCCATGAGTCGGGCGCCAGTGTACCATGCAGCAAAATCAATGCCTAAATCGCATGTATCATTCAATAGTTCCAAGGTGCAAAAACCACACCATACAATAAGTGCAAGTAGCATTACGTTTGTAGTACGCTCAAAATGTGAAGTTTGGCGGGCGTCTACTATTGCTATAGATAGTAAAATGATTTGAAGTATTTCATTGGGCAGTGACATTGGGACTGGCAATGGAATGTCTTTCATCTGGATTAGATAGTTGACAATTACCAAAGACCAGAAGGTAAACATCCTCCACTTAAACGCTGCAATTACATATAGCAATACGAATGGTATAATACATATTAAAGCAAATGCAGTGAAACCTGAAGTGCTCAGTTCATAGAGTGCAACCAAAAACAGGAGAAAGAGTAGCAATACTCTTCCTCCGTTTTCATGGGTATATTCAGACAATCTGTTAGAATAAACTCTTGTCATGATTGTTATTTTGCGTGATTGTTCTCAACAGCGGTCAATCCCAATTGGGAAATACGATATACAAAGTTGTTAAACCTCGTATATGGTGGCAACTGTCCAACAAACTCCTCTACAGCATAGCGCTGAGCTTCCGTGAGATACATAAACAAGGTGTTCTTGTCTTCCAATTGTGATTCCAGTTCCTTAAGGGCTTTCTGATCAACATCTTTCCAAGTGCGATTAGCACGAGTGACCATTAGGTTAACAGTACCCATATTGAGCAATCCTGATGGAATAGAGTGGTCATCGAGATTTGGATACTCAATAATTGCAATTTCATTCGGCAGAATATCAGGGCAGATGTCTTTGATGTCCTTAGCCATGATGAAACGGCTATCTTCTGCCAAGAAATCTTCATCGTATGTCAAACGACGAACCTGAAGACCGATGGAAATCCAGTAGTTCTCTAACTCTTGTGCCAAATAGCTTTTGCCATTAGCAGCATCTGTAGAGAGTAGATTCAAAACATTCTGCTGCCCTTCCTTGAAATGGGGGAGGAGCGCCTTGCTCAACTGACGCATAGCCATGTCGGCGATGGTTTTATTGAAACGGCGATAGCGCAGTGTACTTTCTTTCGGGAAGCATCCCATGACAGGAATCTTCGTGATGCGCTCTGAGCGCATGCGGTCACGCAATGTACGGTCGAGCAACTCGATGATAAAGAAGTACATGGCGGTCAGTAAGAACGTTAGCAGGAATGCACCGAGCAGAATCATCAGGCGATTGGTGGGTTGGGCATTCATGGGGAACATCGGTGGATTAAGTACACGTAAAGTGGCTGTGGTCATCTGTAGGTTCCTCTGGCGAAGACGGGCAGCATTTAGGGCTCTCAACATCTCCATGTAATTGCCTTCTATGAAACCTATGTGACGATCTTTACGAGCGATGGTAGCACCAATAGGAGCATAATACAGCATCTCTTTGTCGATTTTTGATCGCATGATATCCTGAGCACTTAATTCGGCCTTTGTCTTTTCCAAAAGAAGTACTTGTTCTAGCCATTTGCTAATCATATCATTGGCTTTTAAACCAGTCTCTGTGCTATAGGTTCCTGCCTCAATATCTTTTACTAATCCTCGCACATTATTGGTTGCATCTTGAAGCATACGCTCTGCTTTTGCCAATTCCATCTGGGACTCAACACCACTACCACTTCCTTCACTATTCATAAGACGAAGATTGGAAATGCGGGATTGGATACGTGAAATGTCTGTAATTTGGTTGGTGAAATCTTTGTTAGCTTTAATTATCTTGGCACGATCACCCAGCTGGCGCTCCAAATAATCCATAAGTGCACGAGTTGTCGTCATGTTCATTAGTAGCTGATTATCACCAGATTTTTGGTTTCCATCCATTCCTGCTACGACTTTGGTTTGCTCACCATAGTTGATGATTCGTTTTTCAACATTATATCGAATTAAGTCGTCTTCAGCATTAGTCAGAATGCGATAAAGACGAGCCACTTCACGCTCAAAGAACTTAATAACATTATTGGTTTCACCATAACGTAATTGTGAATATTGACGTGCAAATACTTCATTTAGGATATCCAGGGTGTTGTATGCAATACCTGCATCATTAGCAGAATAGCCAATGTCAATAATATCACTTTTTTTAAGTTGAATAACTTTAAGACGAGACGTGATGTTATTGATTCCAAAATAGGGATGATAATTCAAAAGGCCAAAGATATAATTATCTTGAGAAGGACGCTCGTATGCCTTTAAATTAGCATAGGTAGCATTCTCACTATTATGGTTGATGAGTGCTTTAACATCCGCAGGAACACTATTGCTTAATTGACGGAAATGCTCAGATGAGATATAGTTGTTGTCCTTGTTTGGGTTACCATACATCATGCAACGTGCAAACAGTCGAAGCGACACCTCATGAATAGTTGCGTCTGTTGTTATTAATAACATCAAATTGGTCATGTTGGTTTGTGACTGGCCACCAGCAGAGCCTACACCACCTTCAATATTATAACCGGTAATCATACCTGTATAGATAGTGGTGTTGGTGTCATAAACGCGCTCCATATTGCGTGTCATAAACCATGCCACAATGAGGGCAATGAGTGGTAATATAATTAAATACCAACGAATCTTATATAGAAAACGAACGATGTATCTGAATAAATCCATAGCTATTTCTTTTTTGATTATTATTTTTGTTTTTTAGCGGCTTTAGCTGCTGCTTTCTCTGCTTTTTTTTCAGCTTTTTCAAGTGCTTTGAGTCTTTTCTCGTCTTCAGCGACAGCCTTTTTGATACGTTTCTCAACAGCCTTATTCTCTTTGGCAATCTCTTTAGCAGACTTCTGGATGGATTTGTCTAAGGTAATCTCTGTTGTTGAATTAGTAATAATCGGAGTGTGAGACAAAATTTCGAGTGTAATAATGTCGGTTGTAATTTCTGTCTGTAAACTTTGATAACCTTGCACCTGCCCACTTTCGTACATTTTTGTATGTGCATATGCTTCAATCGACATGTTGCCATTTTCAAAATCTTCACGATTTAAAGCACCTGCACCTTGGTGGGCAGCAGCAGATTCTCCCAACGTCTTTAGAACGACAAGATTATTTGTGATTTTAACAAATAATGTAGCAATTTGAAGTTTTAATTGATCATATGCGATATCTTTAGCCAAAACGGCTTGATCTGCTTCTAATTTCTTACGTTTAACAGATGCGCTTAAATCTAAGATGTCTTCAACGGGAACTGCTAAATTGACACCAACATTCCAATAGCTCTGTTCATGCCCTTGGAATTGATAAACCATAGGACTTGCTGTAGTAGAGTTGTTGCCCCACATGTCTGTTTTACCATAGCTATAGCTTGCACGCCCCGTGATGTATGAGAAAATATGACGCTTCTGCTTGGCCACTTCTGCTTGCGCCAATTGCCTTGCTTTCTCCAAAGTTATAATCTGTGGAGTTGATTTTGCATTTTCAAATAAAACAGCCAATGGCGGCAGGTGGAACTCGGAGAAGTTGATGTCCTTATCCTTACTCGAATCAAAGAATCCCGCGGCAATACCACTCTCGTCGAACTGGGCGAGGGCAGTGGAACTGATGCCTGCTGTTACTACAATCACTAGTAGTCGTCTTAACTTGTTCATTGCGAAAGGTTTATGTTTCTTAAACGTTATCTTTTTGTATAAATGCTGTCAGCGTGCGGAAGATAATCTTCATGTCAAGCATGAAATTATAGGTCTGTCCGTAGGTGATATCCAGTTGCTTACGCTCTTCGGCTGACATAAGTCCGCCTTTGCCGCGCTCTTCTACCTGCCATAGGCCTGTGAGACCTGCAGGCGCCATAAAACGGTCGATGCTGGAATCTACGGTGAGCTTCTCAGCCTCA
>JAEEGK010024024.1_pt1 | contig 12668 bp, 10 predicted proteins | sample 8958771 | NCBI WGS metagenome assembly JAEEGK01 (sample SAMN16246547, study PRJNA631951) | gut metagenome | biome: gut microbiome; feature: rumen; material: SC-attached | host: Bos | place: Iran: Karaj | collected 2018-10 | reverse complement strand
AAAGAAAACCTACGTATCCGTAGTGAAGAAATATTAATTGCCTTAGCTATTCAAGCTAGCAGCAACCCTCTTGCCGAATTAGCCCTAAAACAATTACCAAAATTAAAAGGTTCTGAAGCGCATTGTTCTTGTATCCTCTCTGATGCAGACTTAAGAACATTAACAGCCTTAGGCATTAATGTCACTGAAGAACCTGTTGGCTACGCGCATAGATTATATTTCCAAAAGTAATTTAAGATTTAAATTAAAAAGAGTGCTTAAGCGGCGCTCTTTTCATTTTCTATTTGTTCAGGTTCTTTAGTCAATTTTGGATCGAAATATCGATATAAGAAGAATATACCTATACCTAGTAATACCATCACAATTGACCAGAATTGAGATGGGCTTAGTCCTGGGATAAAACTGCCTCTATAATCATCACGGAAGAATTCAATGATAAATCTCCAAATACCATAGCTGATTAAGTATGCTGACATGTTATATTTGAAGTTCACTACGAACAGCAAAACAATCATCGCTGCGCTTAAAACGAACAGGAAAATAGCTTCAAATAGTTGAGTAGGAATCACTTTTGTATGTAATCCAGGGAATTGAATTCCAAACCAGGCATCAGTGGGTTTACCATAGCAGCACCCAGCAAAAAAGCAACCAATACGACCAAAGCCATGGGCGATGGTAATAGAAATAGGGGCGATTCTAAGTAAATACCAGATACCTTTATTCATATCTGATTTGAAGAAGCTTTTTTCTTTTAAGCGTGGATTGATGACATAGACGTATAAAAAATATAAGCCAACAAAAGCAACAACCCCTCCGATAAGTCCACCGATAAAGGTCATGCCTTCAAACTTAAAGCCTTTGCCTGCGATTAAATTATAGAAGGCTTGGAATAAGGCTGCGGATAATAAGCCAATCATGATTGAAAGTATACCGATGAAGATAATGGCATCTCTTGCGGTACTGGAATATCCGCATTTTTTCATAGCGATAATAGTGAATATCAAGCAAGCGATAATACCAACAAGAAAACAAATGGTATATAAATCCACTGAGACACCAAAGATGTTAAATAGTTCATTCGGATACATAATCTTTTTCTAATCTTAACAGAGTTACCAATATATGACCAGCGCAAAGCACCCCACCCACGATAGTGAGAATCCAGAAGATGATGTCCCAAGGATTACCTGATCCAATCTCAATAATTAATAGGCCACCGAAATCAAAGATGAAGTGAATTAATGTGCATAACCAAATGTTTTTAGTCTTAAGCATGGTGATAGATAACATTCCACCAATTAAGAAGGTATATAGACATTGGAGCATTGTGCTACCGATAGCCGCACCGATAAATAAATTAGTTAAATGGAACAACGAGAAAATAGCGCTGGTAATTAAGGCAATAAATAGTGGGGCGTGTTTCTTTCCTTTAAAGAAATCGCTGACAACCATTAACGCCACTCCTCTAAAAATCAATTCTTCTAATAGAGCAATACCGAGAATATATAAAGCGTATAAACCTAATAAATCCATACGATCCACCGAGGCGGTGCCACCAATAATCGCACTATATGGGAAATTAATGAAGGCTACCATAAAACACGGCAAAGCCCATACTAAGCTCTTGAAGAAGGAACCATCAAATAAAAGAAATTTGCGCCCACCAAATTGCCACAATAGCCAAACAAACAAAATGCTCATTCCTAATCTAGATAGAAATCCACACATTAATTTATTAGCGAGAGCGTCAACAAATATGGTGACTGGAACAGCTTCAAATATGATGAAACATGTTGCTCCTAGTATGAATAACAATATTGAAATGATAATATTCCATTTTCTCATATTCCTATTATCCAACATCTACTTGAAAATTAAAGCACCTTATTGAAAATAATAATTATTGTTAATCTTATCTTTTCTAGATATGATGGTAACTTTTTGTTTATAAATCTCCTTGAATGTTTACTACGTTTATGTGTCTTTTTCAGTTTATATATATTATAATGAGTGCATAATTAGTAACGTTTCTAGCATGCGTCTAATCTTTTTTGCGCAGCTTAGAACGCGAAATAAAAGAAAGGAATTCTTATAATGAAAGGAAGAAAATTATTCATTCCATTTGCCGCCCTTGCATTAGTTTTAAGCATGGGCATGGTAGCTTGTGGAGAAAGTAATGGTGGTGAAGATAGCAAACCAGATGCCAGTACTTCTCAACCAGCACAAGAAAAAATTCAAATTACTGCCGCTGAAGGCAAAACAAAACTTATCTTTGGTGAAAAGGTTCAATTAACTGCTTCTGTTGAAGGTGTTGCTTGGACAAGCAGCAAACCAGAAGTCGCCACAATCGACGCAAACGGTCTTGTGACCTCTGTTAGTAAAGGCAGTACCACAATCAAAGCCACCAAAGAAGGCTACAAAGATGGTTCTCTCAGCATTAGTGTTGATTATGAAACAATCAAAGTGACAGCTGCTGGTAAAACAGATTTACTAATCGGTGAAACCGTACAATTAAGCGCTGATAAAGAAGGTGTTACTTGGGCAAGCAGTGATGCTTCTGTTGCGACAGTTGATAACTCAGGTAAAGTCACTGCCGTTAAAATTGGTACAGCGACAATCTCTGCTTCTAAAGAAAATTGCAACCCAGGTTCAGCCACAATTAATGTTGTGAGACCAGAACCAAACGCTGTCTTATCATTAGACCAAGCTGATCACTACTCTCCAACCGGTGAATGGGCTGGCTATAACACAAATTATGACACACCAGTATATGCTAAAGAACAAGCTTCTGGTGGCTATTGCTTAGCGCACTTCGCAGAAGGCTGCAAAGAAACATTAACATTCTCTTCTAGCAAAGCTGTTAATGCTGAAATTACTTTAGTAATTCTTGCTCGTTCATCTTATGAAAACTTAGCCGCTTGCTTCAGTGCTAAATTTAATGATGCAGCTCTCGATGTATTTGAAGGTGTCGCTTATGCTGGCGATGAAAACTATCCATTAATGGAAGTCTCTTTAGGCAACTTAGCAGTTAAAGCTGGTAACAACGTCTTAGAATTCACATTCTTAGGTGGTTCCCCATATTTAGATGATATTAAGATTTACGCTGCTGAAGCCGCTGAATTTGCTGTTGTTCCAGCCGCCGAAAAAGATCCAGTCGTTGTCGACCAAGAACAATTAACAATTGTTGAAGGCGCAACCGCTCAAATCACAAGTTCAATGACTGGCTTATCTTATAAATCCAATGGTACTTCTGTTGCGACAGTTGATGAAAACGGTTTAGTTACTGCTGTTAAAGTTGGTTCAACCACAATTTCCATTTCTAAAGATGGCTACAAAGCCATTAAATTGCCAGTTGAAGTTACTGAAAAAGCTGGTGTTATCAAAGTTGAAATTGAAGATGGCACAGGTGAAGGTATCACATTCAGAACATCTGGTGGTGGTGGCGCTAGTGGTCAAATCGTTGATGCATGGCCAGAAGGTGCTGAATTAACACTTGTCGTTAATAATACTGGTGCTGCTGGTGTCTTCTCAATTGTTTTGACTGGTAGAGCTTCTGGTGGTTATCAAACCACAACAACTGATGATATGTCCACATGTATGGAACTCAAGATTAACGGTACAGTTGTCCCATTAACAGGTACTACTGCTGCTGGTGCATGGCAAGACTATGTCATTGGTGAAGCTACACTCAACGCTGGTGAAAACATCATGACTATTAAGAACATCACATCTGTTCCAACAATTGACTACATCAGATTCGTTCCTAAAGCTTAATCGATTAGTTATTTAAAGGGTTTGGGTTTTCCAGACCCTTTTTCTTGCTTTATGAAAAGAACATTATCATTTTTAGTATTACTTTCTCTTTTATTAACGGGTTGCTCCAAAGGAAATAGCAGTGAGAACAAACAAACTATTGATCCTGATGAAGGGAAAGTTGTTTTACATACACGTATTCAAAGAACCTATTTAAGAGGACCAATACACGATATTGATTTATACGCTCGAGGAGCGGAAGAGTTATCTAGACCAGAAAGCTATACATTTTCCTGGGATGAAATAAACGCTCCTTATACGGTATTTGTCTCTGATCAAGCGGATTTTTCTGATGCTTTTTCATATACTTGTGACACTAATTCATTAACTTTAACTAATTTAAAAGTAGGTACTACATACCGTTATAAAGTGTTTTCTAACGACGCTATTATTGAAGATGAAACATTTACGACATCGAGTGAGATTATTAGAAATCTTCATATATCTGGAGTAACTAATGCTCGCGATTTAGGAGGATATGAAATCGATGGCAAGATGAGTAAACAAGGCGTCTTATTCCGTACTGGTAGATTAAATGAAAACAGTGTCGATGAAGTTGATATTACCATCTCTTCACGCGGTATTAATACCATGCTTAACGATTTAAAAGTTAAAACTGAAATCGATTTAAGAGGTGTTTCCGATAATGAAGTTGGTGGTCTAACTGAAGGCACTAGTGTTTTAGGAGAAGGTGTTAAATATTATCAATGTCCAATGGAATATAGTACGACTATGGATAAAGGCGATAATGACCAATCTTTAAGAAAAGTATTCTCCATATTAGGCAACAAAGATAATTATCCTTTGTTCTTCCATTGTTCAATCGGCACTGATAGAACGGGTTATATAGCGTGGCTAATTAACGCTAGTTTAGGTTTAAAAGAAGATTGCTTATGGAGAGATTATTTGTTCTCCAATTTTGGACGCATTAATAGCGCTCGTGATCGAAGCTATATTGAAGACGGTTATTTAAAAAACATCAAAGAAAAAGAAGGAGATTCTTTAAAAGAAAAAACTATCAACTACCTTTTATCTAAAGGCGTCAAACAAAGTGAAATTGATACGATAAAAGAAATGATGCTTGGATAAATAAGTTAGATAAAATCTAAATAAATTGCGTAGAGACATGTTTTCTACGCTTTTTATTACAATAAAAAAATTATCTAAACGCTATGAAGGCGGCTATAATATAACTAGATAAAGGACTTTATAAAATTAACTAGAGTTTTTTGCTTGTGGTTATTTTTATGTCCTTATCGAGGATTTTTTCAAAGAAAGGATAACTTAGAATGAAAAAGACAAGAATTCTTCTTCCTCTTGCAATGCTAGGCCTTTTATTTGGCGTTGCAGCTTGTGGTGGTAGTCCAAGTAACAACCAAGATCAATCAAGCCAACAATCACAAGTGCCTGGTAAAGAGGAAAAAATCAAAATTGAAGCCGAAGGCGGTAAGAAAAACCTTATTCTTGGTGAAAAGGTACAATTAACCGCTTCCGTTGATGGCGTTGCTTGGTCATCAAGTGATGACACAATCGCCACAGTTAGTGCTTCTGGCTTAGTGGAATCTAAAGCCGTTGGTAAAGTCACTATTAAAGCCGCAAAAGAAGGCTATAAAGATGGCTCTATCAATATTTCTATCGATTTAGAAAACATTAAAGTGACCGCTGCAGATAATGCAACATCAGTAGTGATTGGCCAAACATTACAATTAAATGCCGACCAACAAGGTGTTACCTGGTCATCAAGTGATAACAATGTTGCGACTGTCGATCAAACAGGTAAAGTGACCGGTGTAGCATCTGGCGAAGTAGTTATTAAAGCGGCAAAACAAGGCTTTAATGATGGTTCTATTTCTCTTGAAGTAGTAAGACCTGCCGCTAATTTAAAAGTTGATTTAACAACTGGTGCAGATCACTATTCAGCTGATGGTTGGTGGGAATTACCAAGTGCAGGTGGCTATGCAATGCAACAAGTTGATGGTCCAACCCCAATCTCTCAAAATGTATCTTGGGGACAAACCGAAGAAGAACCAGATAAATTCGTTGGTGGTTTTGGTGAAGGCGACAAAGAAACCATTTCTTTCACTTCCAGTATGGCGGCAAATGCTGAAATCCTTCTTAATATTGGTAATAGTGATGCTGCCGTTTTATCAGAAATTATGACCATCAAATTGAATGGTGCTCCTATTGATTTAACAGGTATCGCACTTGAAGCGCATAGCGTCGATTATGGTGGCTTTGTAATGAACAGTCTAGAATTCCAAGATGTTTCACTTGGTGAAGTTAAATTAGCTACTCCAATTAATACTTTGGAATTTGAAATGCTTGCCGCTAATAACTTGTTCTTAAATGAAGTTTCATTCTATGCTGGTCAAGCAACAATGGCTCTTTCTAATCCACAAGCTAAGGAAACCATTGAAATCTCCGCTACAGAAATCGAAGTTATTGAAGGACAAACAATACAACTCAATTCTTCAGTTGCGGGCGTAACATGGATGTCTCTTAATGAAGAAACCGCTACAGTCGATCAAACTGGTTTAGTTACTGGTGTGAAGATGGGCAAAGTTAACATTAGAGCCAAAAAAGAAAACTATTACTCCGCGCAAGTGGAAATCACCGTTAAACCTGCACCAGTTGCTGGTCAAATTCTTTTAGAAGCCGAAGCCGCTGAAGAATTAGCGGGTATTGAACCAGGTAGTTATGCCCAAGGTCAACCAATGATTATGCAAGATGGTGGCCAAGGTGGCTGGGGCGGTTCCGAAGTCCACAGTGGTGGTGCTTACGTTACTGGTTATGGTATTGATTCATTAACATTAACATTCAAATTCACCGCTACAGCTGCTCAAACAATGGTTTTATCCGTTGTTGGCGCCTCTAGTGCAATGAAGTCAGACTACTCTGGTTATGAAGCCCAAGTTTTAGCGGATATTATGACAATCACACTTAACGAACAAGCTGTTAATGTTGGCGAAGCCGCATTCCCAGAAGGTGGCAGCATGATGTCTAACCCAATGAGTGAAGTCGTTATTGGCGATGTCAATGTTCAAGCGGGTGAAAACACTCTTGTCGTTGTACTTAGTGGTGGATTACCAAGCTTAGACGTCTTTAAATTAAGCGTTAAAGCATAGTAAAATACTTATTGAAAAAGGGTTTGGAATTCCAAGCCCTTTTCTTTATGCTTCTTTCTTTTTGAAGATATCGTCACCAGTTGGATTAACGATGGAATAACCAACGTTTACTAAGTGGTCAGCGACTCTTTCAAGTTCACTAACAAGAGTGGTGTAGAATGGAGAATTTTCCATCTTACATAAGTTCTTTTGGATTCTCTCGTAGTGGGCGTTGCTTAATTTATTCTTTAAGGCATCTGTCTTATCTTCTAAGTCGTGTAGTTTCTTTAAGTTAACACGTGTTTGATTATCGAATATGGCGTAGGCTAGATCAAACATCTTATCAACCACTTTAAACATTTCTTGGAATTCTTTTTTCGCAGTATCAGAGAATGATAAGTCATTATCAACCATCTTAAGCGATTGTTCGTAGAAGTTATAAGCGTGGTCACCAATACGTTCAATATCGTTAACAACGTGGAAATAGCTACCTGCTGTTACTTCATCCGCGCTTGATAATTTGTTTGTTAATTCAATTAAGAAGGTAGTGATTTGATTATTGATGTAGTCAATCTTATCTTCGGTTTCGATTAATTCTTTATCTTTAGAAGGATCTTGAGTTAGAAGTCTATCAAATCCTAATTTTAAGTTTTCATGCGCTAATTGCATCATGTTGATAATTTCTTTTTTAACTTGCATTAAGGCAACAGTAGGAGTGTTAAGTAAGCGCTTATCAATGAACTTGATGGCTTTTTTCTTTTCTTCCTCATCTTTATCTTTAATGAGTTTTTCAACGAGTTTTTCTAGAGCACTGACGAATGGCAAGGCCGCTAACATGAAGATAATGTTATAGATGACGTGGAAGACAGCGATCGCTAGCGCGTTATTATCCGCAAAGACTGCTTTAAAACCAGCGTTAATGTATTGGGCTAATGGCCAATAGATGACTAAGGCCACTAATGCGGCTAATACTCTTATAAATAAGACAATTACGCCTGTGCGCTTAACGTTAACGTTACCACCGATTGTGGCGAGTAATAATGTAATAACGGTACCAATAGTAGCGCCTAACACAATATAAACAGCTTGTTCAAAGCCTAATGTGCCTGAAGCAACCATCGCTACAGTAATACCAATAGATGCGGAACTGGATTGTAATAAAGCAGTAACAAGAGCGCCAATTAATAAGAGTAATAATGGGAATTTAACAATTTCAAAGAAGTTGGTGATGATTTCCACTAAATCAGCGTTGCTCTTAATTGCATCGCTCATGGTGTTTAAACCAAAGAAGAGCAAGCCTAAACCCGCTAAGATTTCACCGATGTTCTTAACTTGTTCTTTTTTGATGAACATTAAGATAACACCAATAACCGCTAAAACAATAAAGTATTTAGAAATGGAAATTGATGATAAGGAAGCGATTAAACCAGTGACAGTAGTGCCCACATAAGCACCTAAGATGATATTGACGCCTTGGAAAACAGTCATTGCACCGGCACTAATAAAACCGATGGCCATGACGCCAGTCGCTGCGCTACTTTGCACTAAAGCGGTAACTGCGGTACCCATGCCAAAGCAAGCAAATCTATTTCTTCTAATTCTTTTTAATAATCTTCTTAAGCCTGGTCCTGTGGATTTCTTTAAACCTGAGGACATCATATTCATGCCCACAATAAACACTGCGGCACCGACTAATAAGATGATTACACTCAATACTAATGCTTCTACATCCATACGCTAAAATATTATGCCACACGCACGATAAAAACAAGTTAAGAGAAGCATTACACTTTACAAAAACAACGAAACATTTATAATAAACGCATAAAGATTGATAGAGGAGCGGTACAAAATAGTACCTAGTGGAGGGGGCACCCGTTGAAACTAGCGAAAGGTAAGACCGCCGAAACAGTCTAAAGGCATTTAGATTAGTTGGGGTATAAGAGAAGATCCTATACACTCCTACAATATGTAGAGGAGCTATCGATGGAGTCATTCTCTTAGATGATTGCATTGGTAGATGCAATCTTTTTATTTAAAGGGAGGATGACGTTATGTCAAAAAGAATTTTAGTTTTAGGCTTCGCTATGCTAGGTGTGGCCGCACTCAACTTAACAGCCTGTGGAGGCAATGCTGTTGATAACAACACTTTAGTGATTGGTATGGAATGCGCTTACCAACCATTTAACTGGACGCAAAGCAGTTCAAACGAATTCACATTACCAATCGATGGTACTTCTGAATTCGCTGATGGATATGATATCGCTGTTTCGAAATATCTATCCGAAGATTTAAATAGACCAGTCGTGATTAAAAGAATTAACTGGGACGATTTAATTCCTTCACTTCAAAGTGGTTCTATCAACATGATTTTAGCGGGTATGAGTAGTACCGCTGAAAGAAGAGAAACCATTGATTTCACAGACCCATATCTTGAAAGTGATTTAGCTTTCTTGATTAGAGCGGAAAACTTACCAGCGGGTAATTCTGCTTCTAACCCAGCGTCTTTTCAAGACTTATTAAATTTATTTAATGGTAAGAGCTTAGTCTGTCAAAGCGGTGTTGTCGGTGATGATATTATCGAAGATTACTTTGTAAACGCTGAAGGCGTTAGCATTAATCATAGTTCACCTCTTCCAACTTACCCACTCGCGGCATTAGATGTCCAACAAGGCATTTCATTTGCTATGCCAGCGGAACTTCCAGTTGTTGAAGCGATGGCTAATTTAGAAGGCTTAGCCGTTTTATATTGTGATTATTCCTTCTTAAGTGAAGGTGATTTAGAAGGCCTCAAAGTTAATATTGGTATCAAGAAAGGTAACGATGAACTTAGAAATGACCTCAATGCTTCTTTGGGTAGATTATCTCAAGCTAGAAGAAGTGAAATGATGGGAGCCGCTTCACAAAGATCTGCCGCATAGTATGTTCAGTTTTGAAAAAATAGGCAACATATTATCTGAGAATAGTGAATTAATCTTTGCTGGTATTATATCCACATTGATTCTTTCCATCTTTGGCACAGTAGTGGGCCTTATTTTAGGCGTGTTCATTGCCTATGGCAAAAACTTAAAACCAAGAGGCACCACAAATAAGTTCGTGGCATTCTGGATGCATGTCATTAGATGGATATGCACGATATATTCCGTTGTCTTAAGAGGCACACCAATGATGGTGCAAGCCCTCATCTTTAAATATGGCTGTGCCGCTTTTGGACTTAACTGGGATAACATTAGATTTGCAGGTTCAATCAACAATGTATTAAACGGTTGGTTTTTAGCCGGTCTTATTGTTATCACCTTTAATACCGCTGCCTATATGGCGGAAATCGTTCAATCTGGTCTTAATGGCGTGGATAAAGGACAAGTGGAAGGCGCTAGATCGCTTGGTATGAAGTCTAGTGAAACATCATTCTTTGTGATACTTCCTCAAGCCATTAGAAATGCATTACCAACAATCGGTAATGAACTAATCGTTAATATTAAAGACTCTTCGGTCTTGAATGTCATCGCCACAACTGAACTTTATTATCGCATTGGTAAGATTTCGGTCAGAACATATGCCTACTTAGAAGGCTATGCCTTATTAGCCGTTATTTATTTAATCATGACCTTGTTTGCAGCGTTAGTCTTAAAACTAATCGAGAAGAAGTTAGATGGTCAAAAGATTTCTTTGAATCCATTTAGTAGGTGGAAGAGGAGTTTATTATGAGTGAAGTAATGTTAGAAGTTAAAAACCTCGCTAAATTCTTTGATGTCACTAAGGTTTTAAAGGATATCAATTTAACGGTAAATAAAGGGGACGTGATAGCGATTATCGGCCCAAGTGGTTCCGGAAAATCAACATTTTTAAGATGCTTAAACCTCTTAGAAGAACCAACTAGAGGCACACTATCTTTTGAAGGTCATCAATATTTCTCTATTGAAAAATGTAAGGATGATTTTGTGGATTATACAAAGTATAGAGCCGCGAAAGCGGACTATAACGTGCGCATCGTGGACGCGGAAGATAATTTAGCGATTGCCCAGAACTTAAGAATTGAAGGCGATAGATCTAAAGAAAATAGGCAAAAGATTAAAGAGTGCAAAAAGATTTATAAAGCCACTTTAAAAACAAAACCAAATAAAATCGATTATTTTGATCAAAAGTCATATGACGCTTTTATTAAAGATCATCCAATTCTTTCAATTAATGAAGCTTGTCGAAACAAACTTAGAACTAAGATGACCATGGTTTTCCAAAGCTTTAATCTCTTTAATAACATGGATGTTTTAAGAAACTGCACATTAGCACAAGAAAGAGTCTTACATCGTTCTATTGAAGAATCTAAACAAAGAGCGTTTAAAGAACTCGCTAATGTTAATATGCAAGATAGAATGAACTACCGTCCAAGAGCTTTAAGTGGTGGTCAAAAACAAAGAGTGGCTATCGCTAGAGCGCTTTGTATGGATCCAGATATTATTCTTTTTGATGAACCAACCAGTGCTCTTGACCCCGAAATGGCGCAAGAAGTATTGGAAGTTATGAAGAAACTCGCTAGTGAAGGTAGAACCATGATTGTGGTTACCCATGAAATGAACTTTGCTAGAAAAGTCGCTAATAGGGTGGTCTTCATGGAAGATGGCTACATCGTAGAAAGCGGTCCAAGCGAAGAGTTTTTCGCTAATCCAAAAGAAAAAAGAAGTCAAGAATTCCTCCGTATGTTTACTGCTAATAAATAATTGCATTTCTCATTTTAAAAATGAGCAAATAAAAGTATAATGTAGCAGGAATGGAGGACTAATTATGCATAAATTAGTACTAATTAGACACGGTGAATCCGAATGGAATAAATTAAATCTTTTCACTGGTTGGACTGATGTCCCACTTTCAGACAAAGGTCGTGAAGAAGCAATTCAAGGTGGAAAAGTTTTAGCCGAAGGTGGTTATAAATTCGATGTATGTTACACTTCTGTCTTAAAAAGAGCAATTCATACCGCTTTCCATGTTTTAGATGGAGTAGACCAACTTTATATCCCAGTCATAAAAGATTATCACTTAAATGAAAGACATTATGGTGCTTTACAAGGATTAAACAAAAAAGAAACTGCTGAAAAATATGGTTCAGATAAAGTTAAACAATGGAGAAGATCTTTTGATATCCCACCACCGGCTTTAGAAGAAAAAGATGAAAGAAATCCAGCTAATCAAGAACAATATCAAAATACTCCTAAAAAAGATTTACCTTTACATGAATCTTTAAAAGATACTATTGCTAGAGTTGTTCCTTATTATAATGATGTTATTGTACCTGATATTAAAGCTGGAAAAAAAGTTTTAATTGCTGCTCATGGTAATTCATTAAGAGCTTTAGTTAAATATTTAGACAATATTTCTGATAAAGATATTGTTGAATTAAATATCCCTACTGGTGTTCCACTTGTATACGAATTAGATAATGATTTAAAACCAATTAAACATTATTATTTAGGAGATCAAGATGCTATTAATGCAGCAATTAATGCTGTTAAAAACCAAGATGCTGTTAAAAAAAATAAATAAGAAATAATTTAAACTATTTATTTAAAAGTTGATAAAAGATAAATTTTGATAAAAAATAAGTTAATTTTTTTATAATTTAATTTGAATGATTAATGATTAATATATTAAATTATTTATATTAATTATATATAAATAATTATTAATTAAATTAAATGTTAGAAAATGGGGATTGGGGATTGGGGATTGGGGATTGGGGATTGGGGATTGGGGATT
>JAEEGK010024023.1_pt1 | contig 12668 bp, 9 predicted proteins | sample 8958771 | NCBI WGS metagenome assembly JAEEGK01 (sample SAMN16246547, study PRJNA631951) | gut metagenome | biome: gut microbiome; feature: rumen; material: SC-attached | host: Bos | place: Iran: Karaj | collected 2018-10 | reverse complement strand
GCAGAGTAATTCCCTGCGGACAGGATAGAAAAGCCGTATGTGTCTTTTCCGCCACCCCAGCCAACGACGGCGTAGTCAACGAATGCGGGGTATCCGCCGTTTCCTCTTTCGGGCCATTCTTCGACTGTGGGCAGGCTCCATCCGGGAGGACATGCCACTTTTGCGGCTTCGAGGTTGTACAGGCGGCCATACTTGTCGCAGTTTTCCGGCTTGTTGCCGTTGCACCAGCTTTGCGGCCGGTTGGTTGGGAATCCCATGTCGCAGCCCCCGTTTTCGTCGCAATTACTCACTAGGCTGTCTTTTATTTCGTAGTTGAGGTTCTCGGCCATCCAGATGCGTTCGCCGAGTTTTACAGTCCTGTACGTCTTGCCGTCTCGTGTGTCCGTAAATGAGGAACTGTCCTGTGCCGAAGTGGAATCGGTTTGCATCGATGTGGTATCGTTTTGCGTTGATGTGGTATCGATTTGCGTCGAGGAGGAATCGTTCTGTGTTGCTTTTGACGGTTCTGGATCCGGCTTGTTGCTGACTTCGTAAGTCTTTCCGCTGAACCGGACGAATTCGATGTCGTTGTTCTTTGCTTCGATGTCGAACCAGTGATCGCTATTGCACATGCATTTCGTTACATGTTTGAGGTCGCCATATTCGATATCCAAGGTGTCGCCGGAACGTTTTGTCGAAAGGTCCGCATCGAATGCACAGTAGTCGTTTACGTTCAAGAGCATCACCTGATAATGCCCTTCACCGTCGTTAAGGATGTACGCTTCGGGCAATTCTTCCGATGCCGCGTCGATGTCTGCTGCCAAGAAGGTTCGTCTTGCCAATGTAGAGATGCAAGAGCCGAGCTTGATGCCGTTCTTGGTGTCTGCGGCAAACGCCTTTGAGGGCTTCTCTTTGATACTTGAGCTGGATTGCGGCTCGCTTGACGACGGTTGCTTGCCGCCGACGGAACTGGATGAATTGCCGGTGTCGGGCGCGATGCTCGAAGAACTGTCGCTCTGCGCCACGGTATTGTCAATTTCTGTAGTTCCCGCTTCGTTAGGCGAATCGGAGCAGGCCCAGAATAGTGCTATAGATAAAGCGATGAGGTATTTTGTCTTGTTCATATTCGTTAGCCTTTCCTTGATTCAGTGGTGTTTACCTTGTCCGTTAAAGGGAAAATTTGCAAGTTCACTTGATAGACCTGGTCTATCTTTTGGCATTCGTTGGCGATGCCGATAATCCTTTTGCGGAAAGCGTCAATTTCCTGGGTGATGCGGTCATACGTGGGCTTGTCGATTCCCATGGTGACTCCCGAAAAGTTGCGCTCTTCTGCAGAATCTTTGGCAATGGACTGCACTGCCAATTCAGACATTTTCTTGTTCATCGTGCGGATGACGAGGGGAATCGTTTCTTTGGACCCTTTGACGGCTTTCTGTGTTTGCTCGTATGTTCCGTCGTCGTTCTTTTTGAGCAGGTCGGCCTTGAGAAGGAACTGCAAGATGTCGCGGACTTGCGCCGCCGTTGTCTCGTTGCGAATCTTGGAAGCCATCTCGCCAAGGGTTGCTCTCGGCATGATGGGCGCCAGTTCACGGACGATAGGGCAGGTCGGGTCCTCGTAGTAGCGGTACGCGTCTGCGTCGACAATGCGGATCTTGTTCATGTGGGCTTCGCGTTCGAGCTCCTTGAGGGCCGTTTCCTTTTCGCTGTCGTTCTTGGCGTTGCCGAATTTTACGAGCAGGGCGAAATAGGTATAGTCGAAGCCTTCGAGGTTCATGGCGCGGGCAGCCTTCGCGATACCTGGCTTGCTCAGGCTGGTTTTGCCGTCGCAGACCAGCTTCAGGTACGCCGGCGAAGCAAAACCGGCAAGGCTTGCGAATTTACGCCACGTGAAGTAGGTACTTCTCTTGCGTTCTTGATAGAAGTCCTGCATGTATTGGCGGTAATCTTGATATTCGATTATGGGTTTCATATCAAGAAAAATAAAACAAAATTACTGAATTTGCAATAAAAACGGCATTTTTTTATAAAATTTTTCATCAAAAATTAAATATGATACAAGCGTGTTTCATAAAGCGCCGTATAAAAAAACGAGAGCCAAGATTTCTCTCGACTCTCGTCTTTAATTTTTGAAAGGAGATCCCCGGTTAAGCCGAGGATGACATCCTCAAAGGCCGTAAGGCCGACCTCATACCTCTTACAGGCTGATCAGCCCTTCGGTATCCTTGGACATGGCGTCATAGAATGCATAGCGGGCGTCAACTTCCTTCTGGAGGTCGTCGGCGAGCTTCTTGGCCACTTCCGGATTGTTACGGGTGAGCTGCTTGTAGCGGTTTTCGGTGTAGATGTATTCTGCAACCGGGATCGTCGGCTTCTTGGAGTCGAGGATAAGCGGAGCCTTTCCTTCGGCGGCGAGAGCCGGGTTGTAGCGGAGCAGAGTCCAGTAACCGGAATCCACGGCCATCTTCTGGTGCTGAAGCTGGCTGTTGAGATCGAAACCGTGGTTGATGCAGGGGCAGTAGCAGATGATCAGAGACGGACCATTGTGTGCTTCTGCTTCCTGGAGAACCTTCAGGGCCTGAGCGTCGTTTGCACCGAGGGCGATACGACCCACGTAAACGTTCTTGTAGCTCATGGCGATGAGGCCGAGGTCCTTCTTGCCAGCGCGCTTACCAGCGGCAGCGAAGAGGGCAACTGCGCCACGGTTCGTGGCCTTGGAAGCCTGTCCACCGGTGTTGGAGTACACTTCGGTATCGAGGACGCAGATGTTCACGTTTTCGCCCGTGGCCATCACGTGGTCGAGACCACCGTAACCGATATCGTATGCCCAACCGTCACCACCGAAGATCCACACGGACTTCTTCACGAGGTAGTCGGCGAATTCGTCGCGGAGGCTTACAGAAGCTTCGTCGGTTGCACCGGCGAGGGCTGCCTTCAGGGCGGCAACGTTTTCACGCTGGGCCTTGATGCCGGCTTCGTCGGACTGGTCCTGGGTCGTGAGCTTTTCCTTGAGTTCGGCAGGAACGTTCACGGCTTCGAGGAGGCTCAAAGCCTGCTTGGCATGCTTCGTGATAGCGAGGCGCATGCCGAGACCGAATTCAGCGTTGTCTTCGAAGAGGCTGTTGGCCCAAGCGGGACCGCGGCCTTCCTTGTTCTTTGCCCACGGAGTGGTCGGGAGGTTACCGCCGTAAATGGAGGAGCAACCCGTAGCGTTCGCGACAACCATGCGGTCACCGAAGAGCTGAGAAACGAGACGCACGTAAGCGGTTTCGCCGCAGCCTGCGCAAGAGCCGGAGAATTCGAACAAAGGTTCGAGGAGCATGGCCTGCTTGACGAGGTTCTTGTTGATCTTGGTGCGGTCGAATTCCGGGAGGTCGACGAAGAAGTCCCAGCACTTGCCTTCCTGAACCTTGATGGGTTCCTGCGGCACCATGTTGATGGCCTTCTTGGTTTCGTCGGTCTTGTCCTTACCGATACAGGCCTGCGTACAAACGCCGCAACCCGTACAGTCGTAGCTGGACACGGAAATCGCGAACACCGGCTTGTCGGAACCTTCGAGCTTGAAGCCCTTGGCCGGGGTGTACTTGAAGCCTTCCGGGGCACCGGCCACGGCGGATTCGTCAACGACCTTCACGCGGATGGCTGCATGCGGGCAGACCATGGCGCACTTGCCGCACTGCACGCAAGCGTCCGGATTCCAGGACGGGATGTTGAGGGCGAGGTCGCGCTTTTCGTACTTGGTGGTAGCGGTCGGGAACACGCCGTCGCAAGGCATCTTGGAAACGGGGAGGAGTTCGCCGTTGCCCTTGATGATTTCTGCGGTAGGGGAGTGGCCTATGGGCGTTCCCCACTGGCGTGGGTCGGGCTATATTCTGGGGGCGATCGGCTGCGCTAACGCTTGCCGCTCATCTCCCAGAACCAAGCCCCGCTGCGCGGGTCTTGTCCCCAGGGGGTCACTATCCCTAACGCAAAAGAAATCAAACCCTGGACAAAACATCTAGAATAACGCTCAGTCCTTTCTTCTCGTTTTCAGCTGCGACAAAAATGTCACTCAGTTTTTTCAACTTCGATTTCATCCGATAATCTGATGTCACGCGGTTGATTGCATCCAATAATGAATTCGGGTTTACGTTTGCCATTGAGATAATATTATCGATTCCCAAATGTCTCAGGCGAAGGGCGTTATCGATTTGGTCTTTGCCAAGCGGATTGATTACGAAATTGCGGTCAAAATAAACGCATTCCTTGATAGTCGCAAGGCCTCCGTGTATAATTGCGCACTTGACATTTTCTTTTGCAAGTAACTCACGCTGGGGAACCCAGCTGGCAATGATAATTTTGGATTTGTCGTAGTTTTTCCATTCAGGGCTATTTACCAATTTGGAACCTGCAGCAATAATCAAGAAGCAATCTTGCAATTGTGGAGACTGCATCGCCTTGCACATAGAGTGGAATAAATTTTTTGCTTTGTCCTCATAATCAAGCACCTGAGAACCCGCTGTAACGAAAATTATGTTTTCATTTTCGAGGATGGAATTCCAGTTGATTACGTTGCCCTCCGAATCTAGCGAATCGGTGTCGTGAGTTAACTCTTTGGTGATGCAGGGGTCTACATAATGTACTAGGTCACCATGACGATAATGATCGTATTCGTATTCCCTGGGGCAGGGAATTAATTCATGGCATGTTTCCAAGGGCTGCGTAAATTCTTGCAAAGTCATATCGGGAGCATCGGTAGAAACGGAACCATTGACGGCCATATTAACTATCTTGTGCAGTTCCGGCTTCGAGAATGACAACAGGTTGACTCGTGCGCGGATGGCAGGATCGTCTTGCGGATGCCTTAAGTAGGTGGTAGAAATGACGACAGGGATATTATATATCCAGTGAATCAAGAGACATTCGAGCGATGTGAAATAGCCACCTACAAGTAAATCGGGTTTTGCTATTTGCAACGCCTTCCAAATGGATTTTGCATCCTCCACTAAGTCATCGTTAGGAATTCGTGCGTTTTCCGGTAAGTTGAATACAATATTCTCGTCTACGATTTCTCCGTCTGGATTATTCAAAGCGAAATAACGACTGTAAAGAATCGCCCAGACATGCCATGTTTTCCAGCGTTCATTAGGGTCGCTGGCGCTTTTTGTTGTGTAACCCTTGGGATACATGTTCGATAAAATGGTTTGGAACAGGAAATGTCCCGATCCGTTGTCGTAGCTATCTATGACAGATTTGCAATCGGATATCCCCATATAGCTAACAGTGTAATCATCACCTTCGCTATCATGTAGGTCCTGAGCCCACTTCAACGTGGGGAGCCAATGGCCCTGCTCCTTATAGACATCGGGCCAAAAGAGAATGGATTTCGGCATATACAATCCTTTTTCAAGTATAAACCATTAGAATAATTATCGTGCTTCACTTGGTACTTGATCAATACTGAAACGCTCAACATAACAAAGAGCGTCTGTTGTTCTATGTAGTCTATAATAATTCTCGTTGTATTGATAATAGAAACTCCCTTCGGCATATTTCCATTCTAAATCGAGCATTTTCATTGGTTCAATTTCACGGCAATTGCAATAAATGAAACTACTGCCATATTTTTCCGGTTTCCAACTATCAATACATAAATCAGGATATATGAAATTTTCCGCAACAACAGAACGATCTTCATATATATACTCACGAGCTGCTTCTTGCACAGAAGCAATTAAAGAATTCTGTGAATATGATAAAGTCACTAATACAGTAGAGTCTATGTTGACATTTTTTTTATAATTATATAAATCTACCGACACTGTTGCTTGTTCAAAGCCATTTGCAACAAGTAAATTTGAATATTCGGTTGCCTGTTCAACAGACATTGTTGCATTTGCCTGACATCCTCCACCAAAGGCGTCTTTGTAAGAAATTAATGAATATTCAGGCAAATAAGCATTCGCCAAAGAACATGAAGAAACCGATGGACTTGCTGGGTTATTAGCGTTCGTTCCGCTATCAGAACCAGACGAGCATGCCATAAATAATAGGGTTACCATGCCAAAAATAAGGGCGGAAATTTTTTCTTTCATACAAATATCTCCTTAAGAATTTTTTGCTGTGAAACTGATGTAAAGGACAACGTCATCAATTGAGGTTAGTCCAAAAATCCGTACGTTTTTTCCCAATTAGCATCATTTCTGGACCGAAACCACTTCAACTATCTCGTCAGAAAATACGGTGGTGACCGCTATGTCAAGCATTTTACCTGCTGGAACCAGCTGTTGGCACTGATGTTCGGGCAACTTTCCAATCGCGATGGGCTGCGCGCCCTCATAGTCGCATTCGATGCGCACCGCTCAAAATGCTACCATCTCGGTGTCGGTCGTCATGTAACCAGGAGCAACCTGGCGAAGGCTAACGAGAACAGGGATTTCCGTATTTTCGAGGATTTCGCCTACCACATGATCGAACTCGCCCGTAAAAAACGGACGAAGAAAATTTTCGGGTTCAAGGGCCATGTCTATGCATTCGACTCGACGACGATAGATCTCTGTCTGGAGCTTTTCGAATGGGCGAAGTTTCGCTCGACAAAGGGCGGCGTCAAAGTCCATACGCTTCTCGATGTCGAAACGCAGGTCCCTTCATTCATGTTGATTACGGAAGCCAAGATGAACGACGTGAAGGCCATGGATTCCATCCCTTACGAAACTCGCTCCTACTACGTATTTGACAGGGCCTACAATGATTTCGGGCGTCTTGCGCTGATTGATTCCTTGGGCTGTTTCTTTGTCATTAGGGCCAAGACGAACACGCAATACGATGTCATCGAGACAAAGGAAAAGCTTGCGGACAACATCCTGAAGGACTGCAGGATAACCCTGACGGGACCCAAGACGAAGGAACTCTACGGTAAGCCGCTTCGTATGGTGGAATACTACGATGCGGAAGAGAAGCGGATATTCACGTACCTGACAAACTCGAATAGGATATCGGCAAACCGTGTGGCCGAACTCTACAAGAACCGCTGGCTGGTGGAGCTGTTCTTCAAGTGGCTGAAGCAGCACCTGAAAATCAAAAAGTTCTGGGGCACGTCGGAGAACGCCGTGAAGATTCAGATCCATGTAGCCATAATCACCTATTGCCTCGTCGCGATTGTCCACCACGACATGAAATTGAACCGCTCCCTGTACGAAATTCTCCAGATTCTGGGAATTTCGCTGACCGACAAGACCCCACTTCAGGAACTTCTGACTGCAAAAGTGTCTGAAAAACAGGAAAAAGCCGAGAATGAACCACTCGACCTTTTCAATGACCTGTTTTTATGTTAAATTTTTAGTGGACACTAGTGAAAATTTCTATCTTTTCATTCATGATTCATCCTATCCGCCATTTCATTACCATTACCAAGCATAGAAACGAAGTCATTCGACTCTGCTTCAAGGCGGGAATCAGATTTCAGGGACTCTTCCTCGATCTATCCAAGTATACACCTACCGAGTTCATACCCGGCTGCATCTATTACACGAGCAAGGAATCTCAAGAGCACCGCCCGCGAAAAAATGGAAGAATCCACTTACAAGAAGTTGCTTTACCTTTTAAACATGCTTGCGGGAAAAGGTGAAAAGAAAACTCTAGCCTTTATGCACCGCACTAAAAAGTTTCCCACAGAATAAGAGGATACAATGAAAGAAAAAATTGCAAAGATTGCCTTCGTAGTTTTAATTCTCGTCGCCTGTTGTCCCAGTGTTGCCTCCTGGATGGCACTAATGGCAGGTATTGTATACGCATTCATCTTTGGCGGTCCGGCGTTTCCCAAGTTCGCCAAGAAAACCCAGAAGTATTTGCTGCAGGGCTGCGTCGTGGGGCTCGGTTTCGGTATGAACCTGCAGGCTGCCCTCGCCTCCGGAAAAGACGGCATGATGTTTACCATCATCTCTGTGGCAGCCGTCATGATTCTCGGTTTCATCGTAGGAAAGATTCTGAAAGTGGACACCAAGACTTCCTATCTGGTCAGTAGCGGTACGGCAATTTGCGGTGGTTCCGCCATCGCAGCAGTTGCTCCCGTTGTGGACGCAGACGACAAGCAGATGAGCGTTTCCCTAGGAACCATCTTCGTTCTGAACGCCCTGGCGCTCCTCATCTTCCCGCCCCTGGGCCACTATCTTGAACTATCCAACCAGCAGTTTGGCGAATGGGCTGCAATTGCCATTCACGACACCAGTTCCGTGGTAGGTGCTGCAGCAGCCTACAGCGATGAATCCCTCCAGGTGGCCGCCATGGTGAAGTGTACCCGAGCCCTTTGGATTTTGCCTCTGGCTCTCGTTACCATGCTGTTCTTCCGCAAGAATAGCGGTAAGGGCAAGCTGGATGTAATCCCCTGGTTCATCTTCCTGTTTGCAATTGCCATGGTCATCAACACCTACCTGTTCCCGACAATTGGCGTTCCCTCTGCAGTAGGAACAACCATCGTAACTATTGCCAAGCGCGGTTTCGCCATTACCTTGTTCCTCATCGGTACGGGACTTTCCAAGGCAGCCCTTCAGAAGTGCGGTGCCAAGCCCTTTATTCAGGGCGTTATCCTGTGGGCAGCCATCGGCGTCGGTAGCCTTCTTGCGATTAAGGGTTTCTAATCCAGACAGCCTTTATATTACATGCCATTTAAATAGGGCCCGGTTCTAGATCGGGCCCTATTCTATATGCAAGTATTTATAATTTTTTTTCTAAAACCGCTCTTTTATCGTATTTTCAGCCATCATTTCAGGTCCAAGACTGGGCTGAGGGCAGCGCCCCAATAGTACACGGCCCGCATAAAGCTCCCTAGGCGCTTCGGAACACTCGCGTTTATAGGAAAATATTCCTTCTCGTTCAGGGCTTCTACGCTGTAGTATTTATCCTTGTCGTAGCAGAGCACTTCGTTGCAAAGGTTTTCTGCAATCGAAGCTTGGCATTCCACTGGCGACATCTGGATTTTTACGGCATGCATGCGTTCCGCGACCGTTTGCATGTTCTGCTCGAAGGTCGTCGAATTAGGCGTATTGAATACAATATAACGGCAATCCCCCGCAATCTTCTTTACGGCGTACCCCAGATGGTTCATGCAGAGCTCAAAACGGGTAAGGTTGAACATCGGGGTAAGCTTCTTTTCCGATTCCGGCAATTCCACCAACGCAAACTGCTGAATCCTGAGCCAGTCAAGGGCAGCCTCGTATGTTTCGTCTTTTCCGAGGCCATTATGCATATAGTATGCCCGCTTCCGAACTTCCTGAAAGTCATCTGCGGTTCCTTCGGAAAGCGTCTTTCGCGTTTTTTCGTCTAGCCCATCCACAAGCGCATCGATCTGAGCGATGGCATCGAATACCGCCGACGGCTCCTGAAGCGGAAGGCTCGGGTTCACCTGGACCAGATAGTAATAGCCGGTGTCATCCGTCGTCTTGGAATACTGCGAGAATTCAGGTGCACGGGCGCCCGCACGTTCCATGAAGATGTAGCTGTCTACCTCCAATTTCGCAGCCAACGCCTTGGCGATTTCTGCCGACGCGACAACGCAAACAAGGCAATCGCCATGTTCACCCTCGACAAGCCTGCAAGGGAAGAAATTCTCCTGCATTTCAATCTCTTGCGGGAACTTTCCCTTCTTGACGGTAAACACCGCCATGTTCATCCCGTTGCCCGAAACAGGCGCTCCGCCCGCCTGGCCATAGTCGGGCAAGGTCATCTTGTGCGATTCGCAGAGCAGGTGCGTCATAGCATCCAGCTCGCGGTGCATTTCCCTCCGGTCCCTGCGTTTCCCGGCACCCTGCAGCTGGTCGATTGCAAAGTGCAGCTTGCGGATATTCCACGGCTTGATTTTGCATTGTTCCATTTCATCCTCCTTATATTTCATCATCGTGAAGCAAGCTGGAATTCCTTCAGCTTCAGTTCGTTGATCATAGTTTCAAGATTGCAAAAAAGGCAAAATAACAAGCATCAATTTCTTTGGTGAAGACAAGTACAAAACGAAGCAAATTGATTTACAGCACAAACACCAGGGAATTATACCTCATGTGCATGAATTTCATGGTGAAAAATACCATCCATCGTCGGCACGGCCATGCACCCCTGAAGAATTGGCTATTATTGCTAGAGCAAAGGAGCTTGCACAATGATATCATTCACTTCTGTTGAAAATTTCTTCGAAGAATGCACCACCGGCATTGAATTTGCTTACGAAGGCAAATGGTATCTCATTGAATTTGACGACCCGTTTTCTGGCATCGGGAAAGTTCGAATCCACCTGCAAGACGAGGACGGTAGCGGATATCTAGACGATAACCGCTGCGAGGAGTTCGACAATCTTGAAAATCTTGTGCATAAATACAAGATTGGCGACAGAACTCTTGCTGAAATAATTTGCGACGAAAATAATATACCTCGAACCGTTTTGCCGGTAAAGCGCCCTATAGAAAAATGGCAGTCCGATTTGTTTGAAGGAAACGGAAATGACTCAAAATAAAGTACTCCCCGCCCCAGTCCAATGGGAACGCAGAGTGTCTTTTAAAAAAGGAATTCCATGGATTCGAAAACAAAGGATTGACTTTCATGGCAAGAAATTTGTTTTAATTAACGAAATCTCAAAAATCCCGTTAAACGAACGAAAAAATTACATTCTGCTATTCTTCACAAGAGATTCCGATTTCAATGCCTTTTATAAGGATTTGACTCAAGAAAGGCTTGAAATTTTACAAGGCTTCTATGCAATAGTCGGTCTTGATTTTTCCACGCATCCAGATGGAGATCATGATGAGAATGTTGTTGCGATAAAGAAAAACCGCCGTTTTTGCACGTTTTGCCAGCAGCAAGACATCCTTTGCATTTACAATGTTGTTTGGAGTTCAAAGGACGATTATAAACTATCCTTTTCTAATGTAGAAAAGGGGGCGGTTGTTGCATTAAGCACTTATAGGATATCTGCCCCCAATGACAAGTTATTTAGAGATGGGTATGAGCCGATGAAACGAAGAATTAGACCTAGTGTTATTCTTTGCTATGGAAATTTACAAGCCTGCATGGAACAAGATGAGAAATCTGGTCTAGTAATCCGTATTCCAACTCGCTTTAGGATTGTGAAGCAAGAACAATTTGAAAAGGCTGGGCAATGTTCTTTTCTTGATTTGCTTCTGACCGCGTAAAACGTTTGTACTTGAAAAAGCCCAGGCGTTGCGGGTGCGGCGTTTGAGCACCCGCTAGAAGGGGTAGCGGAAGACCCGCTTGGGCGGGATAGAGTAGTGAAGCCCGCTCAAGGCGGGCTTGACAATGGGTGGGGGCGGGACTGGAGCGTGGGGGAGGCTTCCCCCTTTCTTTATAAAAAAACAAGAGCCAAGATTTCTCTCGACTCTCGTCTTTAAGTTTTGAAAGGAGATCCCCGCCTTCGCGGGGATGACACTTCCGATTAGAGGCTGATTAACCCTTCCGTATCCTTGGACATGGCGTCGTAGAATGCGTAGCGGGCGTCAACTTCCTTCTGGAGGTCGTCGGCGAGCTTCTTGGCCACTTCCGGGTTGTTACGGGTGAGCTGCTTGTAGCGGTTTTCGGTGTAGATGTATTCTGCAACCGGGATCGTCGGCTTCTTGGAGTCGAGGATAAGCGGAGCCTTTCCTTCGGCGGCGAGAGCCGGGTTGTAACGGAGCAGAGTCCAGTAACCGGAATCCACGGCCATCTTCTGGTGCTGAAGCTGGCTGTTGAGATCGAAACCGTGGTTGATGCAGGGGCAGTAGCAGATGATCAGCGACGGACCATTGTGTGCTTCTGCTTCCTGGAGAACCTTCAGGGCCTGAGCGTCGTTTGCACCGAGGGCGATACGGCCCACGTAAACGTTCTTGTAGCTCATGGCGATAAGGCCGAGGTCCTTCTTGCCAGCGCGCTTACCAGCGGCAGCGAAGAGGGCGACTGCGCCACGGTTCGTGGCCTTGGAAGCCTGTCCACCGGTGTTGGAGTACACTTCGGTATCGAGGACGCAGATGTTCACGTTTTCACCGGTTGCCATGACGTGGTCGAGACCACCGTAACCGATGTCGTATGCCCAACCGTCACCACCGAAGATCCACACGGACTTCTTCACGAGGTAATCGGCGAATTCGTCGCGGAGGCTGACAGATGCGTCGTCGGTTGCACCGGCGAGGGCTGCCTTCAGGGCGGCGACGTTTTCACGCTGGGCCTTGATGCCGGCTTCGTCGTCCTGCTTCTGGGTCGTGAGCTTTTCCTTGAGTTCGGCAGGAACGTTCACGGCTTCGAGGAGGCTCAAAGCCTGCTTGGCATGCTTCGTGATAGCGAGGCGCATACCGAGACCGAATTCGGCGTTGTCTTCGAAGAGGCTGTTGGCCCATGCCGGACCGCGGCCTTCCTTGTTCTTTGCCCACGGAGTGGTCGGGAGGTTACCGCCGTAAATGGAGGAGCAACCCGTAGCGTTGGCGACAACCATGCGGTCACCGAACAGCTGAGAAACGAGACGCACGTAAGCGGTTTCGCCGCAGCCTGCGCAGGAGCCGGAGAATTCGAACAGAGGTTCGAGGAGCATGGCCTGCTTGACGAGGTTCTTGTTGACCTTGGTGCGGTCGAATTCCGGGAGGTCGACGAAGAAGTCCCAGCACTTGCCTTCCTGAACCTTGATGGGTTCCTGCGGCACCATGTTGATGGCCTTCTTGGTTTCGTCGGTCTTGTCCTTACCGATA
>JAEEGK010024021.1_pt1 | contig 12669 bp, 12 predicted proteins | sample 8958771 | NCBI WGS metagenome assembly JAEEGK01 (sample SAMN16246547, study PRJNA631951) | gut metagenome | biome: gut microbiome; feature: rumen; material: SC-attached | host: Bos | place: Iran: Karaj | collected 2018-10 | reverse complement strand
GTGCTTTTTTTAACTTTTTTTGCCATTAATTTTTCCTTTTTTTTTTTGTATTTGTTTTTTAAATAATTTTTTTTTTTTTACTCTGAAATTTTATTGGTTAATTTTTCGAAAAATGAATTAAAAAATTAATTATTTTTTTTTAATGGAAATTATAAGTTTATTTATAAGTTTTTTTTAGTTTTCATAATGTGAATTAAGTTTAAAAGAGAAATTGTTATTTATTTTTTTTGTTTTTTTTTTATTTTATTTATATTTAAAATTTGAGAAAAAGGATTTTTTGTATTTATTATGAAATTATATTTTTAACTAGTGAAAATAAACACAAATATGTTTTATAAATCCTTTATATGAGGAATATATTAAAAATAATGATAAGAATGGATATAAAATTTTTATTGAAGTGAAAATTTCAAATATAAAGGGGATACTTATGGTTTTTCATGAAAAAAAAATTTTTTTATTTTTACATTTTTGGACATATTATTTTATATATTTCTAGAAATACTTTTTTAAATTTTAAAAAATATTTTTTAAAATTAAACATCAAATAAAATATAAAAATTAAAATTATTTTTTATAAGAAAAAACATTATAAAACAAGGATATAAATGATTAAATAATAGTAATATTTCATTAAATGAAAATAATGATAAACAAAATTTTATCATAAAATTAAAAATTTCATATAATAATCAAAAGTCTTATGAATATAATAAAAAAATAAAAAATAATTGAATATTCATAATTTAATTTTTACTTTTTTTTATATTCAAAAACTTATAAAAAATTATATTTAATAAAATATGGCATCAACAAAAGTTGAAACAAACACCTTAAGTCCAACAGATTATATTCCAAAGAGATTTGGTTTAACATATAATCCACCTCAAATAGTAGTTGAATACCAAAAACCTTCATCAGGAAAATTATATCATCATAAAATAAAATTACATAAATTATCTCCAAAATCAAAAATATCAGAAATAATAGAAGATATATATAAAAATCATAATATTTATCTAAATCATAATAAAGTTAGTAAAGCACAAATTATTCAATTAGTAGAAAAATTAAGAGAAAAATATATTTCAAATAATAATAAAGATGATACTCCAAATAATAAAAGAAATTCTTTAAAATATGATATTGGGACTAATGAAAATTTTAATGGCTTAAGTACAGAAGAATTAAATGAAAAAAAAGCTTATATGGATAAATTTTATGAAAAACATAATATTAAAGTTGGAGATAAAAACTTTCAATATGATATTAGGAAAGATTTTGCTAATGACGGAAATCCTGAATGGGATGATGAATTGTATGAAGAATAATAGATTTTTTTATTTATTATTTGAAATATATTTTTTATTATTTGAAATTATTTTATATAATTATAAATTATTATCTAAATAGTATAGATTTAAATATAATTCTTGGAATTTTATTTAAAATTATGATGTGATTTTAAAAATATAAACTAATAAAAATAAAAGGGAAAAAGGATTTTTTTAATTTTTTTTATAATATTTATAAATTTCAAAATAATTTTTTTAATTAATACATATATATAACGATACAAATTATATATCTATATTTTTTAAATTCAAATTAATTTTAAAACAATTTTTTCCTAGTTTATAAAAAACTTTTTTATTTTATTATGCATATTATATAAAGTTATTATTCATATTATTAATAAAATTATTTTTACAATTATTAAAATATTGAAGATTATCTATATTTCTTATATAGTTGATTGGATTATTATTAAAACCATTCATCATATTATTATTCATAATTGAATAATTGATTTGAAATTGATTAGAATTATAAAATTGATTATTATTATTAAATATCATTCCATTAATATTCATAAAATTATTATTCATATTATTATTCATTATTCTCATATTATTCATATTATTTATATTATTAATTTGTTTATTTTTTTTCTTTCCTAAATTATTTTTATTATTTGCTTTTACATATGAATTTAATTCTGGAAAAGTAGATAATAATTTATTATATAACTTCTGACCAAATGATAAAACTTTTAAATTTTCCATAATTGGACCAACCATTAAGAAAAACTTACTTTTAAAAGGCTCCTTTGCTAAAATCATAGTTTTCTGTAAAACATAATTTCCATACATATCAAATAAAAGATTTTGAACTAATTTTTGATCACAAAATTTTTCAACAATCAAATCTTTAGTTTCTTCATCACAACAATCTAAACATTTTTCAATAACATTTGAAGAAAATTTTTGTGATGAAAATTTAGGAATATCATATAATAAATTTAAAGCAATAATTTTATTAATTTCATAATCACAAATATTAATAATATACTGTACAACATAATTTCCAAATTGATCTGTAAATAAACCAAAAGATTTATTTGCTATTGCTTTTAATAATAATTTCTTTTGATTATTATTTGAAAATTCAATACATTTTTGTATAGCACAACATGAATGTTTTTTAGTTGATAATTCAAAAATATTTTCACATAAAAATTGAATTATAAAATCATTTTTAGGTGATTGAATTAAAGAAACATATTTAATTATTATATGACTTGCATTTGGATCCATTATAAAATCATTTAAATTTGGATTTAATAATAAAGTATAATAGTTAAGTAAATCTTCATTATTTATTATTCTTTCAAATATTTTTTGAATTACTCTTGTTCCATGTTGATTAAGTGAAAGATTACGAAATTGATTTGATATTTTTTTATGTAATATTTCACCTATTTCTTCTATTGTTAAATGTTCTATTACTTTTTGAATAAAATAATTTCCAAATTGATCAAAAGATAATTCAATTATTTTATCTTTTATTTTTGGATATATTATTTCACTTGCAATTTTTGGGTTTTCTGATATTTTTTTTTGAAGTGTTCGACATTCACTTTGTTCTTTACATAGAATTACACAATTTTCATATAAATCATTATCTGAGTAATTTAAATTATTATTATGTAAATTATTATTTGATGTTTCTGTTAAGTTATTAAATTGATTTTGAGGGTAAAAAATTTGAGGAATATTATTATTATTATTTATATTAAATAAATTTAATCTATTTGATAAGGATTCTATATTATAATTATTATTATTATTCAATAAATTTTTATTTGTTATGTTTTGGTTTAACTTTTGGTTTTTTGAAAAGTTATTTTCATAATTTAAAATTTGAGGTTGTGCGAAGTAATTTAATCTATTTTGTAAATTATTATCTTGTAAATTAATATTTTTATTATTATTATTATTGATATTATCATCATTAATTTTTAAATAACTATATTTTATTATTTATATTTATTTTACTAATTAAAAAGATTTGAATTTGAATAATTATTTTCTTCTTTAGAAATATTATTCTGACTTTCTGTTGTATTTAAAAAATCAGATTTTAAAATATAATTTTTACTTCCATGACTTTGAAAAGAATTTTCATTTGATATATTTAACATTTCAATGTTCTCTAATTATTTTTCTTTATTATCATTTTTTTTTTTTTTCTAAATTATCATGTTAAAAAATATAATTTTACACAATCAGAATCAATTACTAATAAAATATCTTTTTGAATATATTCTTCAGCTCTTGATAAACTTTCTTTCAAAGAAGAACTTATACTTTGACTTTTTAAATCAATTTTACTAATTTCTGATGAATTACTTAAATTAATTTGATTATCATCCCATTGATTCTTTGAATTACTAATTTCAGAATTTTTCTTAGATTGATTATCTAATTATTAAATATTTTAAAAGATACTTTTTTTATTTGTATTCATTATATTTTCAATTTCATTAATTCCTTCTTCTTTTATTGAATCTGTTGATGAATCTTCATCTTTTTGAATAACATTATATGATAAAATCATTTTTTATTTTCTTTTATTAATTTATGTTATAAAATAAAATTAAATAATTATATATAAAATATATTGTATATATGATAAAAAATGAAAAAAAATATAATTAAGAAAAACCTAAAAAAATAAGTAATATAATATTAAAAAGTTTAATAAAAAAATATATGAAAAATATATTTAATTTTTTATTCTATTATAAATCCTTTCATTTTTTTCTAATTCTTCTTTTAAATCAGTAATTAACTCTTTATTATTAGTATTAATTTCTTCCTTTTCTAGAATTTCAATTTGTTTTTTTAAAGCAATAATTAAATACTCATATAATTTTTGTTCAGATAATTTCATTAAATTATTAAAAGAAGGTTTATTTTCTTCAGGCCTAAAATCATAAATTTTTCCTTGAGAATCACAAAAAACATATTTATAACCTGGTAATTCAAAACATTTTTCACAATTATTTTCATCTAATTTAGATTCTTTTTTCCAATCAATTAAATTTACAACTCTTAATTTTTTTTCATTTAATTTATTTGAACAATCATAATTTTCAGGAGGCCATTTTGGTAAAGCATACCACCATCTTTTTAATAATTGATATACTAAAATACTTTTTGGTTTTAATATTTTATTTGAATTTTTTTTTTCTTCTTTTTTCTTATTTTGTTTTTTTGGGGAATTTTTAATTTTTTTTTTCTCTTTTTTTTTTACTTTTTTTATTTCTTCTTCTTCTGAAGAAGATGATGAAGAATAAGAAGAAGAAGATTGACTTTCACTTTCATTATAATCACTATCATATTCTGAATCTTCTTCGTCTTCATCTTCATCACTTATTATTCTTTTTTCTTTTTTTATTTTTTTTAATTTTTCTTTTTCTTCTTCTCTTCTTCTTTTTTCTGATAGTAATTTTTTTTTCTCTTCTTCTTTTTTTTTTATTATTATATTTTGTTTGTTATTATTTAATTCTTTTTTTTTATTTGATGATTCTTTATTTTCTGTATTTGGTTTTTTAAGATTTAATAAATTTTTTAATGCGTTTAATTTATCTATTGATGATTGTTTATTAATTTTATTTTCTGATTTTTCATTATTTTCTGTTTTATTTTCTATTTTTATTTTATCTTTGTTTTCATTTTTTTCTTCATTTTCTTTCTTTTCTTTATTATCTTTTTTAATATCTGAATTTTCTTTATTATCATCTTTTTTATTTGATTCATTTTTAATTTCTTTTTTAACACTTTCTAGTTTATTTTCTTTAATTGGTGTTTTTTCTATTTGTTTAATTGGAATTTCATCTTCATCATCATCTACTACTATCTTCTTTGACATTAATTTGTAAATATTTTAAAATAATATAGGATTATATATATTCTTAAATTTTTTATTTTTTTATTAAAAAAATCATTTTTAAATAAATTAATAAATAAAACAACATTTACTCCTTTCTCTAAATCCATTTATAATATTTTCTAAATTTGTTCTTATGTTATTTGGAAGATTAATTGAATAAATATTAGGTAATATATTTTCAATTTCCATTTCATTTAAATTATCACTTTTTATTTTTTTTTGTGGACTTAATGAATTAGATTCATAAATTTCAAATCTATTTTCTTTTGCATTTATTTTAATATACTTTTTATTTTTTTCTATTCTTCTTTTTTTAAAAAATTTTAATGAAATATCACAATTTTCCAATTTTAAATTTAATAAATCATCAATGATTTTTATAAAATCATTATAATTATGAATTGTATTATAAATTGTTAAATTTTTATAATCATTTATTAATTGTTTTTCATCAATTAAATAACCAATATATGTTTTTTCATCATTATATTGATCAGAGATAATAAAAGCATTTTGATCTTCATCAATCAATAAATTTATTTTTTTATTTTGTTTATAAACTTTACAATTAGGTAAATGAATATAAAATAATTGTTCTGTTATTTTTTGTAATGGTTCTATTTTTATTATACTACCTATATCTTTATTTATATTTAAAACAACTTGATTTATTCTCACAAAATCCCTTTTATTATTTTTTATAGATATTTGAATTTCAACATTAACTTCTTTTATATCATAAATTTTATTAAATATTTTATGTAAATGTTTATTAGATAAATAAATTTTATCAATATTATTATTCGGAATTTCAACATATATAAAAAAATGATTGTTGTTAAAATATTCATCATAAGTAATTTCATATATTTTTCTTTTAACTGTAATATTGTTTTCATCATTATAATTAATAATTTCACCTAACTCAAAAGTATATAATGGATATTCTTTAATTTCTTCATTAAATTTTCCAATATAAAAACATTTATTTTCATTTAAAATACCATTTTCTAAACTAAATCCACTATTAATTGAATTAAAAATTTTAACAAAACCAATATATTGTATTTTTTCATATACCAGAATTCCAAATCCTTTTTCAATAATGCAGTTTTTTTCTGATTTCTCGTTAAATTCACAACAAAGAAAAAAACCATTCATTAAAAAATCTTTTCCTATTAACATACCTTTTTTAATTTTATATTTTTTATGATTATTTTCATTTTTTCCTAAATTATTACACATATAATCATTTATAATATCATCATCATTCTCTTCAATTGTTTCACCAAAAAAAAAAAATTTATAATTATGAAAATGAAAAAATTCTTTAATATTAAATTGTTGAATTTTTAATATATCTGGATTTTGAAAATAATATAAAACCATAAAAAAACTATTTTTAAAGTTAATAGAACATTGACTCAATTTAACAAAAGTGTATTTATTAATAGGAAATATTTTATGATTTATTATTGAATGTACTAAAGATGAATAACTAGCAACGCATATACTACATGTATTACAATAAGTAAATGATAATAATGAAAAATTATTTTGTTTCATTACATTAAATAAATTTAATAAATATTTATTATCTATTAATAGTTCAAAATTATTTGTATTATTTTTAGGAGAATTTATATCATTATCTCTATTTACTGTGTTTATATTTTCATCTAAAGAGCTTAAACAGTCTTTACATAATAATTTCCCACTAGATGTAATTGTTGGTATATTAATATCATCTTTATTTAATCTTTTATTACAATTAGAACATTCTATATCAATTTCTTTTACAAATCCCTTCATTTTATTAAGATTTAGTTAAATTTTTATTAATATTTTAAATTATAAAAAATATATTGAAGTAAAAAAATGTCAAAAATAAAATTTAACTTATTTTATTTTAAAAATTATAATATCATGTTTTAAGAACCCCAAAAATAACCAAAAGCTCTTCCCATTAAACTCTTAGATTGAGTTTTAGTTTTATCTTTCAAATCCGGATATTCTAATTTTTCATAAATTAAATCATAAACAATTGGTTTAGGAGAAATTAATTCAGTATTCATTGGAATTTGCATTATATGAGTATAATTATTAAAAGTATTTTCTTTAGTTACTTGCATAAAATCATTATATGGTAAAGTTACATATTTTTCCATTGTTGAATATTGTTCTTTTGTTAAATTTGTTTTTCCTTCATTAATTATTGAATCATATAAATAAGGATTATATTTTATCTTTTTTTCTTTTTTATTTGTATCAATTTCCATTGAATCTTTATCTTTATTATTTTTGTTTTTTAATTTTGCATCATTTAAATTTTTATTTTGTTGAATTTTAGAATAAGTCATATTAATAATAAATATACACATTTTTTCTATTGAATTTACATTATCTTTTAATTCTTTTAATGATGATACATTATTTAATTTATGATTTTCAAAAAATTCATTAACTTCTTTTATTTTATCAATTGAATGAAACATTAATGTATGTGCTTCATTATATTTTTTATTTAAAATATAAAATAAACCAACATAATATATTTTACATAATGAATATATTTTCTCTTTAAAATTATGTTCAATTAAATATTTTTGATCTGGATTTTCTTTTTCTAAATTAATCAATTGATTTTCATATTCAATTAAATTATCATATAATTTCATAATTTCTTGTGGTTTATATTTTAATTTTAAATTATCTTTTTCAAAAATATTTGTAATTGTTTCCATATTTTCAAAATCTTTTTCATATTCTTGAATAAAATGATTATTTTTTTCAATATAAGCAATTAATCTCAAATTCTCAATATAAGATAATAAAGATTGATATATTTTAGCAAAATTTTCAGTTGGTTTATTTCCTTGTTCACTTTTTTCTTTTTTTGTTATTTTATTAGCTTCATCAATTTTATTAAAATAGTCTTGAAATATAATAACTTTTTTATTCAAATCACTTTCTTTAAGAATTTTTTCTTTTAATTCATTCATTTTTAAAAAAGTTTTTTTTAAAGCATCATTTTTAATAGGAATATTCATTCCATGATATTTAATTTCATATTCATCTTCATTATTAATTGGTTTTTCTTGATTTTTTTTTTTAATTTCTTCAATTTTTTCAGTAATTTCAATTTCATCAATATTATCAACATTTTTTAAAAAAGTTTCTTCATCGATAATTTCATCTTGTTCTTTAGTTAAATTATAAATACATAATCTCATAGAAGTTTTCATTGAATTAATTTTATCTTTATATTCAATACTTTCAATAGTATCTTTCAATTGAGAAATTTTATCATAAATATTAGAAGCATTTTTTAATAAAGTTAAAGCTTCGTTATATTCTCTTTTAAAAATTAAATAATTTGAATTAATAAAAGCAAAATATGCTTTTGCTTCAAGTTGAGTTTGAGAATCTCCTACTTTTTCACATAAATCTAAAACTTTTTTTGCATTTGTTACACTTCTTTTAAATTTTCTCATTATTTGATATCTTAATCTTTTAATATCTGTTCCTAATTCAGTTAATTCTTGTTTGTGATACATTCCATAAGCCCAATTTCTTTCACATTCAAGAATTACTATTAATAATATTTTATTATCTGTTATTTTATCTGCTGTTATTTCATTTTTTTGATATTTTCTCTTTCCTTGTGTTAATTTAAATAATTTTCTTAATTTGTTTATTTTCTTTCTACAAAAATGACTATATCTTAAATAGTCGTTTACTCTTAATCCATTTTGATTTTGCATTGATGATGTTACTAAAAGAATATCACATTTTATTGAATTTGGTTTGTAATTTGGGATTTCTTCTTCTTTTGAATCTTTTGTTTCTGTGTCTGTCATAATTAAATAATTATTTTTTTTAAAAAATAATAATTTATATATTTTAATTATTATTTTAAATAATAATTATTTATATATTTTTATTAAATGGAAAAAGATAATATTCAAATTTTTACTAAAACAGATAAAACAAAAGTAATAAATATAATAGAAAAAGAAAATTATAAAGATTTAGAAGAAAATGAATTATTAAATTTAGCAATAGAAAAATTACCAAAAAATTATAATTTCGAAATATACAAATCAATAAAGAAAATAAGAGAAATATCAAAAGAAAAAAATAAAAAAAAACCATTAATAGCATTACAATTTCCAGAAGGACTATTAATTTTTTCTTTATTAATATCAGATATTTTAGAAACATTTGCAGAATGTGAAACAATAATATTAGGAGATATTACATATGGAGCTTGTTGTATTGATGATATTGGTTGTTCATTTTTAGATTGTGATTTAATTTTACATTATGCACATTCTTGTTTAAAACCAAATAAAATAACATTAATTAAAGTAATGTATATTTTTGTAGAAATTAAAATTGATATTGAACATTTAATTAAAACAATTGAATTAAATTTTCCAAAAGAACAAAATGATTTTTTATATTTATTAGGTTCTTTACAATATAATTCAACTTTATTTGTTTTAAAAAGAAAATTAATTGAAAATGGATATGATAAAAATAATATTAATATACCTCAAATTAAACCAAGAGTAATTGGAGAAGTTATTGGTTGTACTTCACCAATTTTAGAAAAGAAAAAAGATAACTGTTATGTTATTTTTATTTGTGATGGTAGATTTCATATGGAAAGTGTAATGATACAAAATCCTTATTTTAAATATTTTCAATATAATCCTTTTACTAAATATTTAACTATTGAAGAATATGATATTGAATTAATGAAAAAAATTAGATTTGAACAAATTGAAAAGTTAAAAGAAAGTAAATTTATTGGTGTTATTTTTGGAACTTTAGGAAGACAAGGATCTAAAGGAATTTTAAATAGAGTTAATAAATTATTAAAAGATAATAATAAAGATTTTATTAATATTTGTTTAAATGAAATTACTGAAGAAAAAATTAGTCAATTTAAACAATGTGATTGTTTTATTCAAATTGCTTGCCCTAGATTAAGTATTGATTGGAGTGATCAATTTTCTAAACCAATGTTAACTCCTTATGAAACTTATATTGCTTTTGGGAAAATTGAAAAACCTGATATTTATAAAATGGATAATTATTCTAATGATACTGGTGAATGGGGACATTTATTTAAAGAAAAATAATTTTAATTATTTTTTTTTCTATATATTTATTTATAATTTTGAATAATATTTTTGTCTATTTTATGATAATTTTATAAAAACATATTATTTATATTAATTTTTTTTTCATTTAATTTCAAGTTTTTTTTTTGTTTATAAATAAATTAAAGTTGATTTTTTATATTTTATATAAAATAGAGGTATTTTATTAAATTTTTTATTGAGAATTATAATCATTTTTCAAATTTAAAATATGATTATTTTAAAAGAAAATTTATTAATTATTTTCTTTTAATTCGAAATAATTAAATCTTAATTTTTTTATTAAAAATGAATGATAAAAATACAAAAATAATAAAAACAGGGAAATTATTAAAATGTTCAAAATATTTAGGTAATTGGAAAATGAGATATGTAGTATTAACTGATAAATATCTTTTATCATATGTGGAAAATAATTTAAATTCTGAATGTACAATGGATTTACTATTATCTGAATGCTTTGGTCCAAAATATATAACGACTGAGGATAATTTAACTTTTTGTTTTATTGCAGATGGTAAAAAATATTTATTTAGAGCAAAAGATGAAAAAGAAAGAGATGATTGGTTTAATATATTACAAGAAAAAATGTCAAGAGATTAAATAATTTTTTCAAAGTATTGTACTAAATAATATATTATTTATAATTTAAATAAGTTGAAATTTTTTAAAAATTTCTTCAATTTTTTCTTCAATTGACTTACTTTCATCTAAAGCAAAAAATTTAGTTAAAATTTCTCTTTTGTCTTCAATTAATTTATCATATATTTCTTTTATAATAACAAATTCATAATTTTCATAATGAATTGAATCAAAACTTATTGAATCTTCTTCTTTATCTTTTGTTTTAATAAGATATAAATTATTAAATTTTTCAATTTCGTCTTTTGTTAATTTAATTTGAGAAATTGCTAAATTTGAAGAATCAATTGATGAATCATCAATTAATGGTGATTCAATTACTATTTTAGGTTTATTTAAATATTCAATAAATAATTCTAAATAATGATTTGACAAAGTTTGTTTAAATAATTTTAGTAAAAAATTCATATATAATAAAGGATCATTCCTACTTTTTATAGTTGACAATAAATTTAAATCTTGTATAATTAACTGAACAACTTTTTTTAATTTAGAAAAATTATGATAATTAATACTTTTACCTAAATTATTAGTATAAATCATAGGATCAATTATATTCATAAATTTTAACTGAAAAAACCTATTATTAATTTTTTCACCAGCTTTCATAATTTTATCTAATTTCTTAATAAAATTAGAATTATCTTTAATATCTAAAATAAAATTATTATCTTTTTCAATTTCTTGACTAATATACCAAAAAGGTTCATTAAATAATTCTTGTTCATTATTTTGAATTGATGAAATTCCCTCAGTAAAAATATTTGAATTAATAGTACCATATAAATGTAAAATTTCATTTTCCCAATCAATTTCATTTAACATAATAAAAAATTTATTAAATGCATCTACTTCAGAAGTAAAATTACCTAAATAATTATTAAATAAATAAGCAACTAAAATTTCTAAAGCATAACTTGCCATTAAACCAATATTTGAACCCATTAAATTTCCTTCATAATAACACCATGATTTTATTAATATTATTGTTCTTTTAAATAATATTGAATTATGACATTTATTTTCAAAAGTTCTATCAATATAATTTATATAAAAAATTTTTACTAATCCTGATAAATTATTTACAGAAATATCAACTGAAAAAGAATCAAATTTACATTTTAATAATCTTATTTCAGCAAAAATTATATTTATTTCTGTAAAAGATTCATTTTTAATTTCATAATTATAATCTTCAAATGCTTTTTTAATTATCATTATTGTATTATTTATTATTTCAATTGATGGATTAATTAATTTATGTGTATTTTTATCTTCAAATAATATTGTAATATCAATATCAGCATCTTTTAAATATGTTTTTATTGAAAATGAACCATATGTAAAAATATGTGGAATAAAATCTTTAAATTCATAACATAATGCTTTTTCCATTATTGGTTTTATCATTGCAAATTTTAAATTTCTTATATTATCTCTTTCTGGATTTGGTCCTACTAAATCAATAATAAAATCAGTAAAAACATTTTCTATTTTTACATAATCCATTGTAAAAAAAAATGCAAAAAATAAAAAATTATTATAAATTAAATAAAAAAATTTAAAAAAAATTTAAAACAAAAATTAAAAAAAAAATAAATAAAAAAAAAAAAATAAA
>JAEEGK010024018.1_pt1 | contig 12670 bp, 10 predicted proteins | sample 8958771 | NCBI WGS metagenome assembly JAEEGK01 (sample SAMN16246547, study PRJNA631951) | gut metagenome | biome: gut microbiome; feature: rumen; material: SC-attached | host: Bos | place: Iran: Karaj | collected 2018-10 | reverse complement strand
TGTTAGTGTGAATGAGTGATTGGGGCCGATGCATCAGTTTCAATGTGCTGTTCGGTGTGGTTCTCGGTGTGGTGTTGGTGATTGTAGGTCTGCAGTTTGTCGAGCCGCCGTCAGAGCGTGGTTTGCGTCGGGAACTGGCACAGTATAAGCGTCAGTATGAGTTGATTCTGCCACGTGTGGAACGTGCTGAGAAAGTACTTGAGGATTTGGAGGAGCGCGACAACGTGCTCTATCGAACCATCTTCGAGTGCGAGCCCGTGAGCGATGCCGAACGCCACAGCGGTATTGGCGGTGTGGAACGCTATGCCTCCCTCGACGGATACGACAACAGCGAGCTGGTGAAACTGACAACCCGCAGGGTAGACGATCTCACCAAACGACTCTATGTTGAATCGAAGTCGCTCGACGAGATCTACGAGATAGCCCGCATGAAGAACGAACGTATGACTTCCATGCCGGCCATCATGCCCATAGCAAAGAATGACTGCAAGGTTGTGAGTGGTTTCGGTTACCGATTCCACCCCATTCTGAAATATCGGCGTCAGCATACAGGCATAGACCTGGCGGCGCGAGTGGGTACCCCCATCTACGCCACTGGCGACGGCGTGGTCAGGATTGCTGGGCGCAATCCCGATGGCTATTCCGGCTACGGCGTGGTAGTGGTGATTGACCACGGTTTCGGATTCCAGACTCTCTATGCCCACATGAACAACACGAAGGTGAAAAGCGGGCAGAAGGTGAAGAGGGGGGAACAGGTAGGTGTTGTGGGTAGTTCGGGCATGTCGACAGGTTCTCATTTACACTATGAAGTGTTGCTTAACGGAAAGCATGTCGACCCCGTATACTATTTCTTCAACGACCTTACACCGCAGGAGTACGATGCTGTCATTGAGCAGGCAAGCCAGGAAAACCAGTGTATGAGTTAACACTCAAAAGAAGGTAGTCGGATATGGAAATCAGGATTGACGAACATGCAGGCTATTGCTTCGGAGTGGTGAAGGCCATCGGGGCTGCCGAGGAGGTGTTGAAGAACGAGGGTCGTCTCTACTGTCTGGGCGACATCGTCCACAACAGTGCCGAGGTGGAGCGACTGAAGAATCTGGGGTTGCAGGTGATAGGACATGAGATGCTGGCGGATTTACGAGGTGAGAAAGTCCTTATCCGCGCACACGGTGAGCCGCCCGAGACCTATCGTCGTGCCAAGTTGTTGGGTATAGAGTTGGTGGATGCCACTTGCCCCATCGTTTTGGCTTTGCAGCAACGTATTAGAAAGGGATACGACGAAATGTTGCCTGTGAACGGTCAGATTGTTATTTTCGGAAAGCCCGGTCACGCCGAGGTGGTGGGCCTTACTGGACAAACTGGGGGCACTGCCATTATTGTCAGCAGTCCACAGGATATTTGTTCCATCGACTTCTCTCGTCCGATTCGCCTCTATTCCCAAACTACCAAAAGCCGCGAAGAATACAGACAACTGATAGAAAACATCTCCCGCCGTTTGCCGCAAGGGGCTGATTTTATAGCCTATGACACTGTATGCAACCGTGTGGCCAACCGTGCTCGCGACCTCGAAGGGTTTGCCCGCAGCGTCGATGTCCTCCTTTTTGTTGCAGGAAGCAACAGTAGCAATGGTCATTACCTCTACGAATATTGCCGCAAGGTGCAGCCTGCCACTTTTCTCATAGCCAATCCGTCGCAACTGCAACCGCAGTGGTTCGAGGGAATGCACAGCGTAGGCATCAGTGGTGCCACCTCAACCCCTCGATGGCTGATGGAGCAGGTGGCCGAAGCCGTAAACCGTCTCTCAAGCAATTAATCATTCACGCAATCGCCATGATACTGGAAAGACTTACTGTCAACAACTTCAAGAACTACCGGCAGGCCGACATCGAGCTTTGCGGCAATGTGAATTGCTTCGTGGGCAACAATGGGGCAGGGAAGACCAACCTGCTTGATGCAGCCTACTACCTCTCTTTCTGCAAGAGCTATTTCAATCCCGTGGATAGCCAGAATATAAGGCTGGGCGAGGACTTCTTCGCCATACATGGGCACTATTCCGGTCTTTCGTCTTCGGACAGTGAGAATGAAGACACCGTCTCGGTGATTCTGAAACGAGGACAGAACAAGCAGGTGCGCTGGAACAAGAAGGTCTACAAAACCTTGGCCGAGCATATAGGCAAGATACCGCTGGTTATGGTGTCGCCAAACGACCAGCAGCTCATCACTGGTGGCAGTGATCTGAGACGTAAGTTTGTCGACGGGGTTATCTCGCAGACAGACCATGCCTATCTCGACCACCTCATCCATTATAACAAGGCGTTGGAACAACGCAACCGGCTCCTCAAGCAGATGTGGGACGATCGTCTCTGGGACGAAGCCATGCTGGCTGTGTGGGACGTTCAGCTCGTCACCCACGGGGAGTTCATCTACCAGTCCCGTAGCCGCTTTGTGGCTGCTTTTGCTCCGCTCTTCGAGGAATACTACCATTGGATTGTCGGTGGAGATGAACCCGGGAGCATCGTCTACTGTCGTAATCAGGATCCTCTCCAGATCCAACTTGAAGACTGTCGCCGAAGTGACCGCTATTCGCAGTATACCAATGCTGGTCCTCACAAGGATGATATCCAACTCCTGCTTACAGAGGATTTTTCGCTGAAGAAATTCGGGTCTCAGGGGCAGCAGAAGAGTTTCGCTTTGGCTCTGAAGCTGGCTCAGTTCCAGTACCTTCTCAACCATTCTGGAACGAAACCCATACTGCTCCTCGACGACATCTTCGACAAATTGGACCTCCCTCGTATCAAACAGCTCATAGCCCTTGTCGGCAGCGAGCGTTTCGGTCAGGTGCTTCTCACCGACACCCAGCCGGGCCGTGTGCAGGCCATCTTCGACGAACTCCCCGACCTCGAGCATAAGATATTCCAAGTCACCCGCGGCACCATAACCCTCAACTCTTAACTATTATCTCTTAACTATTATCTATTAACTACACATGCAGCCCGACCGAACAATCAACTATTATCTTCAAGGTGCTCTGCGGAGGCTTGATCAGAATGATTTCGCCGATGAACTGCGTGTCGAGACAGTCTACCGTCAGCTCGCAGGCGACCTCATCAGCCGCCTCACATCCTCCGTGCAGTTCCACCGCGGAGTGCTCTCCTTGCGCCTCTCTTCGGCGGCCCTTAGACACGAGATGACCATGCGTAGAGAGAGTCTCAGGGGAAAAATCAACGATCACTTGGGGGCCGAAGTCGTAAAATCAATATTTATTCGCTAGAAAAAACACATGAAGAACCTCTGGAAAGCCCTGCTCATGGTGCGTCGATGCGACCCTCCGTCGTTTCGCCGGAGGGTGTTCTATGAGCTCTTGCTCAGCCTCCTCCCCCTGCTCAACCTATACATACTGAAACTCCTCATCGACTCCGTCACCGCTTCCACCACTGCTCATGTCCCGCTCACCACCCTGCACCTCCTCCTGGCCATGTGCGGAATCTTTCTGGCCTCCCGCATCGTCTCGGCCCTGAACTCTGTGAACAACGACGTCCTCAGCCAGCGACTCATAGACCATGTCAGCGACCTCCTCCAGCGGCAGTCCTCCAGGCTAGATATGGAATACTACGACACCCCCTCCTATCACGACACCCTCCACAGGGCCCAGCAGGAAGCCTCCTATCGTCCCTTGCAGATCCTCTCCAACTTTATGGCCCTGGGGAGCTCTCTGGTCTCCGTCGTCGGTGTCGTCGCCATGCTCCTCACCGCCTCATGGTGGGTTATCGCCATCATGCTCCTCGCCGTAGTGCCAGGCTTCGCCGTGAGGCTCTACAAAGCGCGTCGCATCTACCGTTTCCGCCGTGAAAACACGCAGCTCTACCGCCGCACCTCCTACTACTCCTCCATCCTCACCGCGCGCGACTTCGCCAAGGAGTTGCGCACCTTCAACCTCGCACCCCTCTTCCGGGGCCGTTTCGTCGAGGTGCGCACTCAGCTCGTCTCACGCCTGCTCTCCATCTCCCGTCGCCTCGGTGCACTCGAGATATTGTGTGCCCTCATCGAAGCCGGCGCCATGTTCTGCATCGTCTGGCTCCTCCTCCATCAGGCCTTTGCCGGTGCTATCTCCATCGGCACCTTCGTCATGCTCTTCGAAGCGTTCCGCCGCGGACAGGGCTATTTGCAGAGCCTTGTCGCCGCAGTGGCGGGACTGTACGACAACCGCCTCTTCATCAGCAATCTCTTCGAGTTCCTCCGTCTCGAACCCAAAGTCGTTCTTCCTATCGACCCAGTCGCGTTGCCCCCGGAAATCACCCAGGTGGAGTTCCGCCGGGTGACTTTCCGTTACCCTGACATGGATCGCGACGTGCTCACCGACTTCTCGCTCATAGCGCGGAAGGGCTCGATGACACGCATCGAAGGGCACAACGGATACGGAAAGTCCACCCTCGTGAAACTCCTCCTGCGTCTCTACGACCCCGACCGGGGAGCCATACTCCTCAACGGTATAGACATACGCCGATTCGACCCACGGGACCTGCGCGCGCGCATAGGCGTCCTCTTCCAGGACTTCGCGCGCTACAACTGCACCCTCGCCGAGAATATCGGATTCGGCGGCGCCGATGACCAAAGCAGCATCGAACGCGCCCTCCGCCTCTCCGGAGCCTCCGCGCTGGCGGAACGCCTCCCTCAGGGAGCCCACAGCCTCCTGGGACGCCTCTTCGACGGCGGCAGCGAGCTCAGCATGGGTCAGTGGCAGCGCGTGGCTCTCGCTCGCGCCCTCGTCAGCGACGCCCCGATACTCCTCCTCGACGAACCCTCCGCTTGGCTCGACAGCAACGCCCGTCGTCTCCTGGAGCAATCCCTTCAGGATTTGAAGAAAGACAAGATAATCATTATTATCACCCACACCCAACAATAAAAAACACGCGTCAGCGTTCTAAATAATTATAACACGTCAAAAAAAAATTTTTGCTATGATATATAAACTAGAAAAAATAGACTCGAAGAAGTATGAGGGTGATGTGATATTTATGTACGGTGACGAGAGCGCCGAACGCTCCCTTCCGCTGAACAAGAAAGAAGTGGCCTTGGTGAAGGGTCGTCGGGCGGAGAAGAAGGACTTCCTTCTTGTCTTCGACCGCCTTCCTTATCGCCTCTACCTCCTCTCGTTCGACAGTGAGCAGCCCTCTTCGGAAGTGCAAGAAGGACTGAGGAGGAAGGCGATGGACTTGGTGAAGCGTTTTGAGGATGATGGTGTGAAGGAAGTGGCCTTATGTGGTGAAGGTGTGTTGCCCGAGGAGGTGGCGTCGCTGCTGGAGGGCCTGACACTGGCTGATTATAGCTTCGACCGTTTCAAAAGCAAGGATCCTTACCACCTGCAGACCGTCGTCGTGGACGAGGTCTATTTTAAGAAAGACGAACTCGAGGCCATGCAGCGTCTCTGGAACCGCATCTATTGGTGCCGCGAGTGGGTGAATATGCCCGTGCAGGACCTCAATGCCTCCGCCTTTGCCGACGAGCTGGCCGCCGTCGCCGCCGACCTCCAAGGCGTTACCTGTACCGTCATGGATAAACGGAAAATCGAGAGCCTCCGTATGGGTGGGCTTCTGGCAGTCAACCGCGGCAGTGTTGACGAGCCTCGCTTCGTCGTGCTCGAGTACAACCCCAAAAATCGCAATACCCAGGACAACCCGATATGCCTCGTCGGCAAGGGTGTGATGTACGACACCGGCGGCCTCAACATCAAACCTGACGACTACATGCAGGAGATGAAAAGCGATATGGCCGGTGCTGCCACCATGGCCAGCGTCCTCTTTGCCGCTGCCGACAACAACCTTCCCGTGCACCTCGTCGCACTACTCCCGCTCACCGACAACCGCCCCTCCTTCAACGCCTATGCCGCCGACGACATCCTCACCATGTACGATGGCACCACCGTCGAAGTCGTCAACACCGATGCCGAGGGACGTCTCATCCTCGCCGACGCGATCGCTTACGGAGTGAAGAACTATCACCCGCGTGTCATCATCGACGCCGCCACACTCACCGGCGCTGCCGTTCGCGCCATCTCCACTTTCGGCATCGCCGCCATGCAGCAGAATGGCGCCAGAGAACTCGAAATGCTCAAACTTGTCGGCGAGCAGGTCTACGAACGCATCGTCGAATTCCCCATGTGGAAGGAATACGATGAACTCATCAAGAGCGAGGTGGCCGACCTCCGTAACTGCGGCACCACACCACAGGCTGGTACCATCACTGCCGGTAAATTCCTGGCACATTTTGCCAAGGATACCCCCTATGTACACCTCGACATCGCCGGCGTAGCCTTCTTCTCAAAAGCTCAGCACTGCTGGCGCCCGGGAGCCAGCGCCTACGGCATCCGTCTGCTCTACGCCTACCTCCAGATGCAATGAGAACTAAACATTGAAACTATCCAACCTTCAAACCTTTAAACCCTGAAACTTTCAAACCTTCAAACTTTCAATCTTTATCATGGAAAACAACAACGAAAAGAAAATACGCGTAGCCATCACCCATGGCGACCTCAACGGCGTCGGCTATGAAGTCATCATCAAGACCTTCAGCGACAACCGTATGTTCGACCTCTGTACCCCCATCCTCTATGGCAGCAGTAAAGTGGCTTCCTATCATAAGAAACTCCTCACCAGCGTTCCGCAGGAGATGATCTTCAACTCCATCCGCGACGCCTCCGAAGCCCAGGAACGCAAATACAACGTCATCAACCTCACCCAGGAGGAAATCAAGATAGACCTCGGCAAAAGCACCGAATTGGCCGGCAGACTCAGCCGTGAAAGCTTGAACCGCGCTTGTGCCGACCTCAAGGCCGGCAAAGTCGACGTCCTCGTCACCGCTCCCATCAACAAACGCAACATCCAGGCTCCCGACTTCGACTTCCCTGGCCACACCGAATACCTCTCCCATCAGTTCGGCTGCTCCAGCCTCATGATGATGGTGTGCGACCGTATCCGCATCGGCATCGTCACCAACCATCTCGCCCTCAAGGACGTCCCTGGAGCTCTCACCCACAATCTCCTCTTCGACAAGATTATGCTTATGAACGAAAGCCTCAAACGCGACTTCCGTATCACTATACCTAAAATCGCTGTCCTCGCACTCGACCCCCATGCTGGCGATGACGGCGTCATAGGCGACTTCGACAAACGCGTCATACGCCCCGTCATCGACGAAGTCCAGGCCAAAGGTGTCCTGGCCTATGGCCCCTTCCCCTCCGACGGATTCTTCGGCTCCTCTGAATTCAACAAATTCGACGGCGTCCTCGCCCTCTACCACGACCAGGGCCTCATACCCTTCAAACTCATGTCCTTCACCGAAGGCGTCAACTACACCGCGGGACTTCCCTATGTCCGCACCTCCCCGGCACACGGCACCGGCTACGACATCGCCGGCAAAGACTGCGCCAGCGAGCAATCCATGCGCTCCGCCGTCTACCTTGCCTGCAACATCCTCCGCAGCCGTCAGGAATACGACGAACTCACCGCCGACCCGTTAAAATAAGACAGTTTTCCAAGTTTTTTTTGACGCAGGCTACTTTAACCGTTAACCATTAACCGTTAACCGTTACAAACGAAACAAATGAAAAAACTACTCCTCATCGATGGAATGGCAGCCGTCTACCGTGCCTACTATGCCCTCAACAAGAATCCGCGCATCAACTCCAAGGGCCTCAATACCTCATGTGTCCTCGGATTCTCTACCACGCTTTATGACCTTCTCCGCTCCCAGCATCCATCTCATGTTGGAGTCGCCTTTGATCTCCAAAAACCCACCTTTCGCCACATCCTTTATGCCGATTACAAGGCCAACCGCGAGGCTATGCCAGAGGAGATCCAGATTGGGCTCCCTTGGGTCAAGCGCATTATCCAGGCCTTTCGCATACCCATCTTGACGTGCGAGGGCTACGAGGCTGACGATGTCATCGGTACCCTCAGTCACAAGGCCGAAAAGGCTGGCTTCGACGAGGTGATTATGGTCACCCCTGACAAGGACTTCGCCCAGCTTGTCACCGAACATGTCAAAATGTATCGCTTCGGCCGAATGGGCCGTCCCGACCAGATCCTCGGTGTCCCTGAGGTGAAGGAGAAATTCTCCGTCTCCAAACCACACCAGGTCATTGATCTCCTCGGCCTCTGGGGCGACACCTCGGACAATATCCCGGGAATCCCCGGGGTGGGGGAGAAGACCGCCAAAAAGCTCGTCGACCAGTTTGGATCCATCGAGGAAATGGTTCGCCGTTCCGACGAAATCAAAAACGAAAAGCTCCGCCTCCTTGTCCAGCAACATGCCTCTTCGGCACTTTTCTCCAAACAGCTTGCCACCATCAGCCTCGATGCCCCTATCGATCTCGATGAAGAAGCGCTGAAACTTCAGGAACCCGACTATGAAGCCCTGAAGGAGACCACGGACTATCTGGAGTTCCGTCAGTTTGCACGCAAAGTATTCTCCGATCTCACCCTCAAAGACCCTTCACGGGCCGCTCTCTGGCATAAACCCGCCACCGAAGGCCATGGCGACGCCACTCCCGTCGCCACAGCCTCTCCCTCTCTGTTCGACCTCTCCCCATCGCTCCAGGAAACACCTTCTGTGCACGAGGAAAGGCTTACATCAGAGGTCCTCTCTTCTCTCAAAGGCCTCGATCTCGCGCTTTTATTTGATGGCCCTACACTCATCATCAGCACCAATGCCGACAGCGTATGGACAGCCTCGGTGGACAACGTCGACTTTGCTCTCCTGAGCGATATCCTTGCTGATGTCTCCACCACCAAACTCTGCTTCGACCTGAAAAACCTTAAATATATCCTTGACGAGCTCAACGTAAAAGTTGGTGGTTATTTCTTCGATGTCCAGCTGGCTCACTATCTGATTGATGCCGAGATGCGCCATACCCTCGACTTCATCTGCTCCTCTATGCTCGGCTTTGAACCTGCGGACACCAAAGCGCAGGTCGCTGCCATGTGGCAGCTCTTTCCACTCATGGCCGCCAAATTGCGCGACGCTGGCCTAGAACACCTCTACAAGGATGTTGAATTGCCCCTCGTCGACGTACTCCTGGGAATGGAAAAAGAAGGCGTGAGAATAGACGTTGACGCGCTGCGCGACTACTCCAAGCAGCTTTCTGGGGAACGTGCCGACATAGAGGAAAAAATCTTCTCCCTGGCGGGCGAGCGCTTCAACATAGGCTCCCCCAAGCAACTCGGCGAAGTGCTCTATGAAAAACTGAAGGTGACCAACCGTCCTCCGCGCACTGCCACCAAGCAATACAGTACCGCCGAGGATGTTCTCTCTAAGCTCTCCGACGCTCACCCCATCATCCCCCTCATCCTCTCCTACCGTTCCGTCACCAAACTTCTGGGCACCTATCTGGATTCATTCCCGCGGCTGATCAACCCCGCCACAGGACGTCTGCACACCATGTACAACCAGACGGTTACAGCCACAGGTCGACTCTCCTCCTCGAATCCCAATCTGCAGAACATCCCTATCCGGACGGAACGGGGTAGAGAGATACGTAGGGCCTTCGTTCCGCGTGACAACGACTACCTGCTGCTCGCGGCCGACTATTCGCAGATCGAGCTCCGCATCATTGCTTCCCTCGCACGCGACCGTCACATGCTCGAGGCTTTTGCCAACGGATTCGACATCCATGCGGCCACTGCCGCCAAGATATATCACATACCGATGGCCGATGTTACCAAAGACCAGCGTCGCAATGCCAAGAGTGTCAACTTCGGAATCGTCTACGGTATCTCGGCCTTCGGACTTTCCGAACAGCTGGGTATACCACGCAAGGAAGCGGCAGCGCTGATCGACGAGTACTTCGTGCAGTATCCCGACATCCGTCGTTTCATCGATGAGAGTGTCGCCGTCGCACGTGAAAGAGGCTATGCACAGACCCTCCTCGGACGCCGTCGCTACCTCCCGGACATCAACTCCCGCAACGCCTCCGCACGCTCCTTTGCCGAGCGTAACGCCGTCAATATGCCCATACAAGGTACCTCGGCTGACATGATCAAGATCGCAATGGTCAACATTCACCGCTCACTCCTCTTTCAGAACCTCCGCACCCGCATGATCCTCCAGGTCCATGACGAACTCGTCTTTGACCTCTATCGTCCCGAGGAAGCCATCGTCCGTCAGATCGTAGCACGCGAGATGAAACAGGCACTCCCGCTCCCCGGTATCGATATTGAGGTGGGCATCGACGTTGGCGACAACTGGCTTCAGGCACACTAGGAAGGAAAAAAGACAGCCTATGCTAACCATTAAACCCTCTGGCGCCTTCAAGACTATCAGACCAGCCCTCGGCCATCTGATATTTCTTTCCATAATTTCAATTTTCAATTTTCATTTTTCCACTTCCCGTGCCCAGCAGCCTTGGAACTACACATCGCTGCAGGAGGCCAGCCATAGCGACGCCTACTTCGTAACCCCTCCGGCACCGTTGCAGGCCAAGGTTGCCCGCTATACCGGCACTCTGCAGAACCATTACAACCGCATCTACCGCCTCTCCACCCTCTGTCATAATGACGGCCGTGTTCAGGTGGTTTTTCAGAGTGATACTATTGGATTCAGCCTTCCCTCGGACTTGGCTACGGAACTTCTCCCGTACCTTGTCTCTTGTCGCTACTGGCAGCAGCGCTACGACGCCCTTCAAGAGTGGGCCTTCGTTTTTATGGACCGCGATGCCCGCCTGCTCATCGACATCGACACCGCCGACCGTCGCTACGGCCCCTATAGCCCCGTCACATGGCTCGGCTACCGCTACCAGCCCTCCGCCGAATGGCCTGTCGTCTTCACTGTGAGGACCAACACCCACAGGCGGCAAGAGCTCACCCTTCCGGCTCTTCAGCGCCTTGCCGAATGGGGATCATTCACCACCGACGAAGGACAGCATGCCTATGAACTTCGCCGCGACTCCATCCTCCGTTCGCAGAAAAACGAACAGTTGGCTCTCCAGCGTCGCATCGACTCGCTCAACAGAGTCAGCCTAAACCTGGCTCGTCAGGCTGATAGTATCGCCGTATCACTTCGCAACGACTCCCTCCAGCACATCGAACAGCAAACCCTCCTCCAGGTACAGGCCACAAAGGAGAGAATGGACCGCGAGCAAATATTCCTCATGAGCCTCAACCCCGCCCGCAGCGACTACATGTTTGGGCTCGAAGTCAACCTCTACAACTGTTTCCCCAAGACCATCTCCAGCGTGGAAATCTCCATCATCCCTGTCGATGCAAAAGGACGCCTTCAGCGCGACCGTTTCAAGCGTGACGAGCGTACCATCCTATGCATGGGACCAATCCAACCCCGTACACCAGCACAATACACCTTCGACGAACTCTTCTGGGACGATTCAGACCGCATCAAATACATCCGTCTCACAGATATAACCTTCCACTTTGCCGACGGCTCCCGTCGCACCTTCTCAGGCTACGAGAAAATCCTCAAACACACCCTCAACCCTTGACCGGTTTCTAATAATTGAAAAAAAAAAATTGGTATATAAAAAAAATCGTATTTTTGCATTTGATAATCTATTGAAAAATCTCGTATCAGGGTCTATAAAAAAAAAGACTAACAAATTATCGAATTAACACATTAACGAATTAACGAATTAACGAATTAACGAATTAACGAATTAACGAATTCTAATATGAGCTATCTTAAACAGCGAAATCTTCTGATGGTCGGGAAAATGACCAGAGGATTGATCATGTTCGTAGCCATCTTGGCATTTGCGGCGTGCGACAATATTAAAGAAAAAACGCAGCAAGTGATGGATAAGTTAAGTGACACTGGCGATAAAATAGAGTATAACACATACAATGTTGCACTGCAGAAGATAGTAAATGAATTGAACAAGGAGTTCCCTCAGACCTTCGACTATGGTGTCAAGGTGGAAGACATAGACATGAACGACAGATATGTGAACGTGAATATCTTTGTCGAAGAAAACGCCATTGTCACTGTTTCCTTGATCGAAAATAAAACCAAAGAAAACAGAGGTGAGTTGATATCAAAGATCAACAATCTGTTGAAGTCAAATGACAATAAGGACTTCATAAAAAAACTTGGTATACCCGGCGATTTTGCAAATATGAAATCGTTGCTCGCCCACCTTCTGAGAAAAACAAACCGGGAGATTGCCATTTGTGCACGTGGCTCTATCAATGCCGATAAAATTATTGTGACGACAATTTCTCCAGACGAGTTGAATTAGATTATACCCAAAAACCCTTTAAAATATGGCTAAAGAAGAAGAATGCAGACAATGCACCAAATGTAAAGTGGGTTCTTACGGAGCCTTGAAATGCTCTTTTTTTGCTCGTACCCCGATTTTCGACGAATCCTCATGTCCGAAATTCAACCAGCGGGACACACCCCTTGAGCCACACAAGGTGAAGCCCGCGCCTGAGAAAGTCATGAGTGAGCCGTCGGCAGATAATCTCGAAGAACCGCAGATGATGGAACAACAAGACCCCGAAGGCCCCGTATGCTATCATGGCGTTTTCGCCGGCGACATTTACCCCGATACGGAGAAACCACTCCAGGAAGTAAAGAAAAAAAAGAAGAGACTCTCTCCGTCTAGATTATTGTTCGTGATTGCATTAGTAATGATCGTAAACATCATCATACGTGGAACCTC
>JAEEGK010024015.1_pt1 | contig 12671 bp, 8 predicted proteins | sample 8958771 | NCBI WGS metagenome assembly JAEEGK01 (sample SAMN16246547, study PRJNA631951) | gut metagenome | biome: gut microbiome; feature: rumen; material: SC-attached | host: Bos | place: Iran: Karaj | collected 2018-10 | reverse complement strand
AGATTTTATCTTATATATATATTATAATTATTTAATAATTTTTTTATTAATTTTTAAATATAAATTTAAATAATATATATATAATTATTAAAATAAATAAAATATACTTTATAACCATAATTTAATAACATCAATACCAGAAGTAATAATTTTTCCATCTTTTGTTCTAATAATTTTATAAATATTAGTATTATGAGCTTTAATAGAAAAAATTTCTCTTTTTTTTAAAATATCCCAAATTTTACAAAGGCAATCTTTTCCACATGATAATAATTGACTTTCATTATATAAAAATAATGATAAAACACCTAATTTATGACCATTTAAACTAAAAATATAGTTTTTACTTTTCCAATCCCAAAATTTAATTGTTTTATCATCAGAACAAGTAGCAATTCTTGAATAATTTATATTAATCATATCATTAATTATATTTTCATGACCAGAAAAGACAAAACTATCATTTTGTTCTATAATATCCCATATAAAAATTTGACCATCATAACTAGATGATGCAATTTTATTTTCATTTAATTGAATAATTTTATTAATTTTATCTTCATGTCCAATTAATTCAAAATCTTTTTTTGAAATTTGAATTCTAAAAATAGAAATTAATTTATTATGTCCTAATGCAATTCTCAAATCAAATAATTCTAAACAACAATAAATAGGATATTGAATATTAATATTTTTTATTAATTTATAATCAATTAAATCCCAAATTTTAATAGTACAATCTTCAGAACATGAAAAAAGATTTCCATTTCTTAATTGAATTAAAGAATAAATTGTATTTGAATGTCCTTCAAGAATTTTATCTATTTTTTTTAAAAGAATATCCCATATAATAATTTTTTTATCTTTTGAACCTGTTACAATTCTACCATCATTCAATTCAATTAATGAATAAATAGGACCTGAATGTCCTTTTAAAGTTGTATCTAGTAACATTTCATATTTTTTTTGTTTTTTTATTAATTTATTATTTATATTTTTAAAATTAGAAAGTGATGAATTTATACTTAATCTTTGTTTATTTTTATTCTTTGTTTCTGTGTAATCAAAATTTATTTTAAAAAAAGTATCATTATGATATTTAGATATTTGCTCAAATAATAAATCAAATTCTTCTGTATTTTCACCTATATAATTAATATTTATTATAAAATTTGAAAATTTTGATAAAAATTTTAATGTAAAAATATTAGGATATTTTATTTTTTCATCTTCAAAATATCTTTTATATGCTAATGAAATTATATCAAATAATTTTCTACAATTTTCAATTTTTATTTCCATAAAATTTGTATATTGATTAACTAATTGATTCAAATTATCAATCATTGAAATACATTCATTTAATTTTTTATTATAATCTTTAATATAATAATTTATAATTTTTTGTGAAATTCCTTGAAATTTTTCTTTAAAATCATCATAATTTTGATATATTCTTTTTTCTTTTATTTTATTAATATTAGAAATATATGTTAAAAATGATTTTACTTTATGCTGATAATGTTCTTCATTTATTTCAGTACAAAAATTACAAATTTCTTTTTTACAATCTTTACAATATAATTTAATTTCACCATCTCTATGTTTATTACAAATTCTAGGCTGTTCAATTTTTTTATTTAATAAAATATGTTTATCTACTATTTCATTGTGAATTGTTAAACAAATATCACATAACCAAGCACGACAATTATTACAATATTTAACTCCTTTTGCGTTATGTTTTTTACATTTTGAATCCTCAATAATATTTTCTAAATAGGAAAATAATTCTTTTAATTTATCTAAAGATATATATGTTACACCATTTTTACAAATACAATTAATTTGAAATTCAGATGGAATAGAATTTGGATATTTTTTTAAATCTTTTAAAAGAAAAAAATGAGAATAACATAATGAACATAATTTATGACCACATGAAAATTCTAAAAAATTATTATTTTTATTTTCTTGTTCAATTTTACATTGATAACATTTGAATTTATTTAATACTTTACTTTCATTATTATTTTGTTTTTTTTCTTCTAAATTCATTTATTATTTTTTTTGATTAATTTCAAATAATTAATTAATAAGTTATTTATATTTTTTAATGATAGAGCAGAATTTAAAATTTGGGAGATTTTTTTCAAAAATAAAAATAAATAATATATATCATATATTTTCTTACTTAGATTTATTTGAATTATCTGAATTTTCATTTTTAAGTCATAATTTTTCAAAAATTATTTCTACAAAATTTAATAAAAAAATATCAATAATAAAGGCAACAATAAAAATATGTAATTCAAAACTTAAAATAAATCTTCCATGTGATTTTACAATATATTTAAGAAATAATTCAAAAAAAGTAAGAAATGAAATAAATGAAATTTTAAAAATTCAATTACCAGATCAATATTCTCATTTACCAATAAAGAAATATTTTTTTAATCACTTAGGAAATTTAAATATAACAAAAATAAATTTAAAAAATGATGAAATAGGAAAAAGAAGTATGAAATATTTATCATATTACATAGAAAGTCATCATAAAGTAAAAAATATAATTTTATCAGACAATAAATTAAACGGACAAATATTAGAACCATTATCAAATATGGAAAGAGTAAATGAAATAGAATTTGAAAATATAAAATTAAATAGATGTGGAGTAGATCATAATACATTTAAATATCTTTCTTTATTAAATATATTAAAATTAAATTTAAAATCATGTAATATTGGAAATCAATCTTTAAATAATTTATGTAGTATTAATTTACAAGAATTAGATTTATCAAATAATTCTTTAACAAGTGAAAGAGTTTATTCTATTTGTACTCAAATACCAAATTTAATTATATTAAATTTATCAAAAAATAGTTTAACTGATATTTCAATGTTATATTTAGGATTATATATTAAAGAAAAATCATGTCAATTAAAAAATTTAAATTTAGAAGATAATCAAATTACTACTTCAGGGGCAATTGCTTTATTAAGTATTATAAATGACACTAAAAAAAAATTTGATAAAATAAATTTAAATTTAAATGTTATTGATACTTTGCCAAAAAGATTAATTAATTTTAATAATTTATCTATTGATTATTTTTGTATTGGAGGACATAGTTTTACAATTGATGATTTTGGTATTTTATTTGATTTTTTGAATGTAAATTCAAAAATAACTAAATTAGATTTAAGTCATACAATTTTAGATAATGTTTTAAATCATTTTATTTTTAAAAAATTATATGAAAATAAATTTATAAATAAAATTAAATTTCAAAATTGTTATCTTGGAAATACTGAAATAAATGATATTTTATATTCTTATTTTTCAAATGAAGATAATAAAAATAAAATTAATTCAATTAATCTTACAAAAAACTTTTTATCTTATAAAAAAATGAGTAAAATTATTTTAACAAATACACTTCAAGAATTAAATCTTGAAGGAAATAATTTACTTTCATGGGGTGAACAATTAAAAGAATTTTTTGATTCCATTTCAATTAATCAAATAATTAAAATTATAAATTTAAATAATAATTTTCTTGGAGAATATGGAAAATATTTGCTACAAAAAATAGGAGAAAATGATATAAAATGTTCAATTGAAAAACTTTTCTTAAATAAAAATCAAATTTCAAATATTAATATTGAAATTACAAATATTTTAGTAAATAATAATAATATTAAAGAAATATATTTAAAATATAATGATATAGGAAATGAAATTAATAATAATTATTTTTTCCATAGTTTAGCAATGACTAAACTTAATATATTAAATTTAAAAGAAAATAAAATTAAATTAGATTTTATAAATAAAATGTTACAATATAAAAAAGAAAATCCAAATTTTATAAATAACTTTAAAACAAATTTAAATATATCTTCAAAAAATTTAAGAACAGAATATGAAAATGAAATAAATAAATCTCAATATTTCAATATATTAAATATAAAAAATATAATAGCATTATAATTAAAAGAAAAAAATAATATTTATTTAAATTTTTTTATAATAAAATTCCTTTAAAAATTTATATTTTAGTCCTAGGATTATTTTCACATCCTTGTGACAAAAAATGAATTTTCCAAATATCTTCAGGTTCAATATTAACATGACACAAAGGACAAATTCTTTCTTTATCTTCATTAACTTCATCACAAACTTTATTATTTTTATGTTCATCAAATTTCTCAATTTCAATCGCTTGTTTACATCTATCACATTTTTTATATTGTTCCTTAAAATCACATTCATATAATAAATGAGAATTATTTTTAGAAATTTCAATAATTTGTTTACATTTAATACATTGCATTAACATAGGACATTCTCTATATTGATGAATAGCTAATAAATCTTCATTAAATTTCTTATCAAACATACCACAAAATTCACAAGTATGTTCATTATCATTTTCATTATTATTTTCATTTATTTCTTCTAATTTATCTTCTATTGTTTTTATTTGTGCTGGTCTTAATTCTTTTTGAAAATATTCATGTATTTTATCTCCTTCTTTTTTATATAATGTTATTATTATTTCTAATGCAGCATCTCTTATATTTATTTTATTCATTGCATAACCTTTTACTGCATATGTTATTAATTGTTCAAAATTTTTTGATTCGTAATTATATTGTTTTATTAAGTTATTTACCATTAAAAATCTTCCATTATAATGATTTCGAGATTTCATTAAATTTTTCTTTATTGGATTTTTTATTATCATATTTATCATTTTTGTACTTGAATTTGTCACTTTTACATAATCTAATATTAAAATATCTACTTTTTCTTTTAATTTAACATTTGAATCTCCTAAATAATTTAATGATAATTCTATACATTCAAAAAAAATATTTATATTTGATATGTTTTTTGGAAATTTATTTACTAAATTATCTAAAATATCAATACAACTAATTATTGGATGAATAAAACTTGTTTGTAATATTTTATATGATATTTGAGAACATGTTGTTATTATATCATTTTTTTCAATTGATTTAAAATAAGAACCATTTGGATATTTTTTTATATCATCTAATAATAAACTAATTTTTTCTTCCATTAATTTAGAATTTTTACCAAAAAGTGGATAAACAATATTTTGAGGTAAAAAATTTAATAATTTTTGAGCTTGACTTTCTTCATCTGGATCTAATTTTATTTCATTAAATTCATCATTAATATTATTATTATTATTATTATTTTTATCATTTCCATCACCATAATAAGGTGAAAATTGAGAATTAGTTTGTAATTCTTTTTCAACCATTTGACTAAATGTTAATGGATTAATTGTATTTCCAACTTTTTGAGAATCAACATCAATTATTTCATAATTTTTTTTTGTATTTTCTTTTTGTTTTTGATTATTTAAATTTGGTTTATTATTATTTATTATATTATATGATATCTTTGAATCAGTCATTGAACCTCTTTCTTCTAAATTTTTTATTTTTTTTTTATTTTCTTGTATTTTCAAATTATTTTCTTTTGCTTTATCATAATCTTCTCTTTCAACAGCTTTTTTTTTTTCATTTTCTAAATTTAAAATTTCATTCTTTAATTCATTAATTTGATTTTGATTTTCACTTATATAATTACCATATAATTCAATAGAAATTAAACCAACTTGATTATATTTATTAAGTTCATTAATATAATTTTTATCTAATGAAAATTTAATTTTTTCACAAATACAATCAACTTTAACAGATTTCATTTCTCTAGCTTGATAATTGGATCTTTTATTATCTTTAAAAGAAATAACACCTAATTTAGTTAAACTATAATCATTAGGTTGATTTATAGAAATAGAAACTTTAGTAGGAATTTTAGATTGATGAGATAATAAATCAATAAAATTTAATTTTGAAGGTCTTTCTAATTCAATATATATTTCTTGAGGAAATGAAACATTTGGTAAAGATTGCCATCCTCTACTTGTTGGTTTTGGATTTATTAAAGATAAAATTGAATTATGTTCTGATTCAGCTATTTATTTAAATTAATTATTTTTATATATTTTTATTTACATGAAACATATATTATCCTATATTTTAATTTTTCACCTTTGTTTTTACTCATTAAAATTAAATATATTTATTTTTGAATATTTTTTTTAAATTTTTAATTTTTTATATTTTTTTTAATTATTTTATTTTTTTTTATTTTAATAATTTTTTGAAATTTTTATAAATAATAACTGACAAAATGTCTTCAAATGCTTTTCAATTAGCAGATAATAATTTAGTAAATGAAGCTGATGATTATATTAAAAAAAATAGATTAGTTGAATTATTTGAAGATTTAGCAACTGCAGTTGCATATCGACAACCAGAAAATTTAAAAGAATTTTTAATAGAAAGATTAGAAAATAAAAAAGAACAAGGATTAAGAGGAGGAATTTTTACTGAAGAAGAAGCAAGAAATGTCTTTAAATTATTTGATTTGAAACAAGAAAAAAAAATAAGTAAAGAAAGATGTATTAAAGGACTTCAAACAATGGCAAATTCATCTTTTCAATATGAAATTCCTGAAGCTTCTGAAGAAATTCCTCTTGAAGTTGATGAAGATAAATTTGTCGAATTATGTCAAAAATTTTTAGGATTTGCTAGTAAAGAAATGTAAAAGTTTTTTTTAATAATTTTTATTATTTTGAATTAAAAAAAAAAAGATTATTTTTAAAATTAATTTTTTTATTTTTTTTTAATTTAAAAAACAAATTTGAAATAAAGTATTTTTAGATAATTATTATTACGTTTTTTTAAAAATTCAAAATTATTAAAAATAAAAAATGGGAAGAATTACACAAGAATTACTTCGTAAAAGAGCAGAACACAATGAAGGAATATTATCAACAATGGAAGAAGTATCCCTTCATCAATTAAGTATAGAAAAAATAGAAAATTTAGAATATTATTGTCGTCATTTAAAAATATTATATCTCCAAGATAATATAATAGAAAAATTAGAAAATTTAGACAAATTAAAAGAATTAGAATATTTAAACATGGCAGTAAATAGTGTAAGTGTAATAGAAGGATTAGAAAATTGTGAAAGTTTAAATAAATTAGATATGACAATGAATTTTGTAGATATTGAAAATTTAAAAGATAGTGTTGATTGTTTATCAAAAGTACATTCATTAAGAGAAATTTATTTAACAGGAAATCCATGTGAAAAATTTAAATATTGTAAAGAATACGTTATTGCAAGATGTCCACAAATAACATTATATAATGGAAATGAAATAGTAAAATCAGAAAGAATAAAAGCATCTCAAATGTTACCAATGATAGAAAAAGAATTAGAAAAAGCAAGTAGAGAACATATAATATTTAAGCAAAATGATCCAAATGAAAAAAATCCAAATCATTATAGTGTAGAATATAGAAGAAATTTATATAAAGAATTAGAAAGAGATAAAGAAAAAAGAGAAAAGGAAAAAGCAGAAGAACAAAAAAAAGGTTCATTATGGGAAGATTCAAAAAAAGATGAAATACCATCTGTATATAAACCAAATGGGGAAATTAGAATTGTAAATAAAGGAAATTATGAATTTCATTGTGATGAAGATATTATAAAAACAGCTCAAATGACTTTTACTATTAAAATACCAAAATTTATGGATACAAATAAAATAAAAGTTGATTTACAACCACAATATATTAGATTAGATATTAATGGTAAAATTACACAATGGAAATTTGAACATGAAATTATTGTTGAAAAAGCTATTGTTGAGAGAAGTACTACTACTGGAGTTTTAGAAGTTAGAGCTCCTATTTTAGGATTTCAACCTAGGAAACCTTTTAAACTTAAAGAAGAAAAAAAAGATAAGTTTGAAGAAGAAAAAAAAAAAGAATTGGAAAAAAAGAAAAATTTAAAATCTATTAAAGCTGGTGTTGATTTTGGAAAAATTGAAGATAGTGGAATTAAGGAAGTTGAAAAGTTTGAAAAGGATAAAAAAAGTATTGAGGAAATTTCGAAGGAATGTGGGGTTGATTTAGATGAAATTCCTGATTTAGAATAAATAATTTATTTTTCAATATAATTAAATTTTTTTTTTTATTTATTATTCAAATTAAAAAAATAAAGTTCTTTTTAGGGAAAAAATTATATTTTGAGTTTTGAATTATTGGGATTAAATTTTTATAATTAATTTTTATTATTATAAATGAATAAAAATTTTTTTTAATTTTGTTCAAATTAAATTTGCAAAAAAAATATATTTTAAACAAAAGCATAAAATTTTTATTTATTTAATAGCAATATTAATTATAATTATTTTTATTTAATTTTATTTTTATATGAAAAAATGTATGTTTATATAAAGTTATAGAATAATTATAAAATTTAATTTAAATAAAAATATAAATTATTATAATTCAACTTTCATTCAATTGAAATTCTCAAAATAAAAAATTAATTAGAAAAAATATATTTATATATCAGTAAAGATTTAGATAATTTAAAAGAATTTGTCTCATTAATTAAAATCAGATATATTTACAAATATTTAATCGTTTAATATTTCAATTATAAAATGCCTTATCTTTAAAAGAAAATAATATAATATTTAAAAATAATTTAAGTTCTAATAATAGAATTAATATAAAAAATAAATTATTGAAATAAAAACTAAATTATTTAATTTTAAGAGCAAATAAAAAGTTGTAATAAAAACAATTTTTTGAATTTAATTTAAATCCATAATATATTTTATAGGACATGAAAAATGACCAGTATTACCTAATATTTCATAAAATCTTTTAAAACCATTTTTTTCATAAAATTTTTGTGCTCTACTTAAAACATCCATTGTTTCTAAATAACATTTTTTATAATATTTTTTAGCGAAATTTAAAGCAACATCTAATAAAATTTTAGCTAAACCACTTCCTCTAAATTCTTTAAGTAAATACATTTTTTGAAGTTCACAAATATCTTTTTCACCTTCTAATTCACCAATTCCACATCCTCCAATTATTTTTTTATTTTTATCTTCAATAACCCAATATTTAATTTTTTCTTTATTATATACTTTTGATAATTGACCTAAATTTGGATCAACCCAAATAGTCCCATCAATAGTAATTTTAAATTCTATTAATATAGATCTTATAACTTGTTCTAATTCTTTATTATCTTTTTCTTCAATTTCTCTAATTATAAAATCTTTATATACTATCTTTTTATTTTCTTCCATTTAAAGAAAATAATAATATTATTGAAATTACAATATTAAATTTACATTCAAAAAAATATTTTTAATATATAAAAAAATCTTATAATTAATAAAAAAAAAATGTTAAAATTATAAAATAAAAATGCAAAAAAAATCTTATCAAAATAAATCATCAAATTATAAGAATATAAATAGGGGAAATTACCTAAAATCAAATGTAGAAACAGGAGCACATAATTGGAATTGGCAACAAAATCAAAATAATTATAGAATGAATCAAGATGATTTAAAAGCATATAAACAGCAACAATTAGCAAATGCAAAAAAAGTAGGTGGAGGAATATTAAATACAAATGTAGAGACTGGAAATTGGAAAGGAATGCAATTTATAGTACCTGAAAAAAGTGATAGAATAGGACCTGGTGATATACAAGCACAAGAAAAATTTTTTGCAGGACAATTAAAAGAAACTATAACTGGTCCTTTACCTGGTCAAAGAGGACAAAATGTTCCTGTTAAATTTAATAATAATAATAATTGGGGTGGAAATTATAATCAAAATTATAATAATAATAATAATAATGATAAATATGAATTTGTTCAACAAAAAAATATTAATCAACAAAAATATAATTATCCACAAAATGATAATTATTATCAACAAAATAATAATTATGGTTATCAGGATAATAATAATTATGGTTATCAGGATAATGTAAATAATAATATGAGTAATCAAAATTATAATCAAGGAAATAATAATTTTGATGGAAATTTGGATAATTTAAATGCTGAACCTGGTGTAATGAAAGTTGAAGCATCTGAAAGATTTATTTATGAAAATGGTGTTAAAAAGAAATTAACTAAAATTAAGAAGTATATGGAAAGTGGAGAAGTTGTTGAAGAAATTTATAAAACTGATTTATAAATTTGCCTTTATTATTTATTTTTTTTATTTATTAAATTTATCAAAATTATTAATAATTATAAAAATCATTTAAAAAAAAGGAATTAATATTTATTTAAGTCATTTAATTAATTAATTTATCCTGTTATCTTAAAATTATCAAAATAAAATATAATTCTATCTCAATAAATTTTTTATAATGAAATTATAAATTAATATATTGAGTATCATTCATTTAATTATATTTGAAAAAAATTTTAATTTTATTAGAAATAAATTATAGATAATATTTAAAATATTAAACTTTTAATTCATTCAATTTTATAAAGAAAAACATAAACTATCAAATATTATTTCATAACAATTTTCATTATTCTCTATTTTCAGATTAAATATACTCTATTTTTTGGTTGATTTAAATATTTGTATTCATTTAAGGTATAAAAACAATTGAGATTTTTTATATTATCTTTATTTGTTCTTTTTAAGGTGACTAATAGAATATTTATATTAAAAACTAATTAAGATATATTTATCATTAATTAATATTAATTATATTTTATTATAATTTTCAAATTTTATTTTATTAATATTTTTTTTTTCATAAAATAATAATTATAAAATATAATTCTCTAAATAATATATGTGTATATATAATTTTATACCACTTCTATTTTTAAAGATTAATAAAATTTTAAATTTATTTATTAATTTTATTATTTTTAAAATTAATTAATTAATTTTTAAAATAATAATAATAATGGTTATCAATAAAATTAAAAAACTGTTTGACTTCTTTTAAATTATTTTTAAAATAATATATAAAATAAAATATTATATAATAATTTGAAAAACAATAATAATACTTTTTTTTTTATTACACATATTCATTTTTTTTTTCATTATTTTTCTTTAATAAATCATTAGAAAAACATTAATTTATTTAAAAAATATTTTTCTTTTTGAAAATAATATAAGTTGCTATTAAAAAATTTCTTTTTAAATAATATTTATTATATCTTTTGATTATTATATAAATCAATTATATTATTTATTAGGAAAATCAATCAAATTAAAGGAAAGAAAAAAAGTCAATATATTAAATATCATTAATTTTCATTAATAATTAATATCATTTTTATATTTTTCAATAAAAAAATTGTTATTAAAAATAATTTGGTTTTAAATTAGACTATAAATATCTTCATATAAAATATCAAAAAATTCTTAGTTAAATTCACTTAAAAATATAGACTTAAAATAATTAAGAACAAATAAAAAAAAATTTTAAATATTTATATATAAAAGATATAATTTATAAATAATATAAATTATAATGAAGACTAAATATGAAATATTATCTGATTTCTTATTCCCTAAATTTAGTCATCCGAAGGAAAGTAGATTCATAAAAGATTTTTCTAAATATCAAAAAAAAAAATCAACTAATAAACAATTTAATAATAGTACTATATCTTTTGAAAAAATAAAAAATGGTGAAGACAAAAGAACTTCAATTATTATAAAAAATATTCCAAATACAATAACAAAAGAAGATATTAGAGAAATATTAGAAGGAACAGGAAATATTAATTATTTATATGTTCCTTTTATTAAATTTTCAAATAAGAATCTTGGATTCGCAATTATTAATTTAGTTAATTATAAAAGCATCATTAATTTATGTAAAAGAATTAATGAATATAATTTCAATGAATTGAAAATAAATAAGTCAATAGAAGTTTCATATTATAAAATTCAAGGAAAAATAAATTTGAGTAAAATGTTTGTAAAAAAATAAAATTACTAAAAAAAAATATGACTAATTGAGTATTAAAAATATTACATTAAATATTAATTTGTGGAATACATATAGATATATTTGTAAATATTTTTATGTAAATATAATACTAAGTAACTTTGATGACTCAAAATATGCTTAAATTTTTATTTATCAGTTAAAACTAAAATTTTAGATTGTATGTTTTGATAGGTTTTATAGAAAATTTTAAAAGTTATATGTTAACTACATGTAAATATTTTTTAATAGTTTTATTTTATAATATGAAATTAGAATATTATAATAATATAGTTCCTAAAATATATTTTTTTAAAAATAAAATTAATTTTAAGAATTAAAACAAATTAAAGTAAAAAAAAATTTTAATTTATTATATATAAATCTTATGTATAAGTAAAGAGTTATAGTTGATAATATTTTATTATTCAATTATTATTTATATTACTATATTAAATTAATATTTTCTTAATTAAATACTAATATAAATATTTTTAGCTCTAATAAAAATATAAAAATTAATAAAATAATTAATGAAAAAAAATGGCAAATGAAGAAGGTTAAATCAAATAAAAGTAATAATTTTTATTTAAAGCAAAATTAATTTCTTTTATCAATAAATATTAAATGTTTTTATGATTTTATCAAATCCAATTTAAATTTTACAATCTTAGATTAATAGTAAAAAATTTTTATAAATTAATTGATTATTAATATAATTTGGTTTCTATTTATGATAAAA